>JGI994J12354_10001059_pt1 | contig 27951 bp, 22 predicted proteins | sample IntmicLarv3ML3BL_FD_12354 | JGI IMG/M metagenome (IMG submission 12354) | reverse complement strand
GTCCCCATCACGCTCACAATCGGTATGCCGTGTTCCTTAGCGGCTTTTGCCAGGGCAATCTTGCCGGACACCGTATCAATGGCATCCACAACATAATCGATCATGGAAAAATCAATTTCACCAATGGTTTCAGGCAGGATGAATAAATTGATTTCATTTACGCGGATATCCTCGCCAATAGAACGGATTCGCTTCGCCATGACCGCTGTTTTCATTTCGCCAATCGCATCTTCGGTCGCGATAATCTGGCGATTCAAATTAGACTCGGCCACCACATCGTTATCAACAAGCGTCAAATTCCCAATGCCGCCTCTTGCAAGCGCTTCCGCCGCGTAGCCGCCCACGCCGCCAATGCCGAATACAGCCACATGCGCCGCGTTCAACCGCACGACAGCCTCCCCGCCAATAAGTCTTTCCGTCCGACTGAGCCTCTCCGCCATCGTCTTTCCCGCCTTTCATATAGAAAGAGTTTATAATAAACCCGCTAAAATTTCAATTGCAGGTTGAAGATTAAGGCAAAAAGAGTTATAATAAAACGACTAATGAAGGAGGTCGATTATGTTTACCGGCTTTCCACAGGCAACCATCGATTATTTCATGAATTTGCGTTTCAACAACTACACAAGCTATTATGAGCAAACCAAAGACGTTTTCATTAAAGATGTCCGAACGCCTTTTTTTCAGTTTATCGAGGCCATGGCGTCCGCCATGCAAAAAATCGATCCTTTTATGGAAGTACGTCCGCAAAAATGCCTGGCGCGCATACGCCGCGATACGCGTTTTACAAAGGATAAGGCTCCCTTTAGGGACAATCTGTGGCTTCTGTTCCGCCGCGCTGCGGAGCCGAAGGATAACAGCGTGATGTACTGGTTCGAATTATCGCCCGATGATGTGGCGTGGGGCCTTGGCTTTTGGGGTGAAAACAGAAATGCCATGGATACCCTGCGCCGCCAAATGACTTCAAAACCCGATGCCTTTTTAAAAGTGATCGAACAATGTCAATTGGAAAAAAACCAATTCGCGCTTTCGGGAGAAGCCTTCAAGCGGCTTCCGATCCCCGATAGCCTCCCTCCCTCACTTCATTCTTGGTATGTGAAAAAGCAGCTCTACTTGCCCAAGCAAGGGTTGAAAATGTAGGACGCTTTTTCAAAAGATCTGGTTGATCGCGTTTCAAAGGATTTCACATTGCTTGCCCCCTTGTACCGCGCTTTTCGCGGCTGCGTGGAAGAAACGACGGAAGCATAAAATCGGAGGGAATTATGAATTTAAAGCCATTAAAAAGCGGCTCGGATATCCGCGGCACAGCCATGGGCGAAAAGCCGAATTTGACGCCTGAAGCGGTGAAGCGCCTTGCAATCGCCTTTACCCAGCTTACAGCCGAAAAAACGCAAAAGAAGATGGATGATGTGGTTATCGCCATCGGGCGGGATTCACGTCTTTCCGGCATCATGCTCATGGACGCGGCGACAGATGGCATCTGCCGTGCGGGTGCGACTGTTCTGGCCTTCGGCCTTTGTACCACGCCTGCCATGTATATGAGCATTTTAACCCCGGGCTTTGAACCGGACGGCGCGATTATGCTCACCGCCAGTCACCACCCCGCCGATAAAAACGGCATGAAGTTTTTTATGAAGGATGGCGGTCTGGAAGGCGCGCAGATTGCCAAAATGATTGAGCTTGCTGAAGCCATGCCCTCTCCCGATACCCTTTCCTACGCGGGCAGCATCATCGAAAAGCCCTTTCTGCCCACCTATAAAGAGCAGCTGGCGCAGCGCATCCGCGACGGGCTCGACACTGATGTGCAGATGCCGCTATTGGGGCTGCATGTGGTGGTGGATGCGGGCAATGGTGCAGGCGGCTTCTACGCGACTCTTTTGGAATCCCTTGGCGCGTGGATTGAAGGCAGCCAGTTCTTGGATCCGGACGGTGCCTTCCCCAACCATACCCCCAATCCTGAAAACAAAGAGGCCATGGCTTCCATCAGGGAGGCGGTTTTGAAGGCAGGCGCGGATTTGGGCGTTATATTCGACGCGGACTGCGACCGTGCCGCCATTGTGGATCAATCCGGCCGTGAAATCAACCGCAACCGCTTAATCGCCCTCATTTCCGCTATTTTGCTCAATGAAAAGCCGGGGTTCACCATCGTCACCGATTCCGTCACCTCCTCGGGGCTGTCGAAATTCATCGGCGAATGGGGTGGCTCCCACTACCGCTATAAACGCGGTTACAGAAATGTCATCGACGAAGCCATCTTATTAAACAAGCAAGGCATCGATTGCCCTTTGGCCATTGAAACCAGCGGCCATGCCGCCCTTCGCGAGAACCATTTCTTGGATGACGGCATGTATCTCGTCACTGTCCTCATCGTCGAAGCCATGCGCCTAAAGCAGGCCGGCAAAACGCTGGGCTCTCTCATCGCCGATTTGCAAGAGCCTGTGGAGAGCGAAGAAATTCGTTTGGATATCAAGGGCGAAGACTTTCAAGAAATCGGCCGCGCCGCTATCGCCCGTGTGCTGGATTACGCCACGGCGAAGGAATCCTGGCATATCGCGCCGGATAACCGCGAGGGTGTCCGCATCAACTTCGATTTGAACGATGGGTTTGATAACGGTTGGTTCTTATTGCGGCTCTCCGTACACGATCCCGTGCTGCCGCTCAACGCGGAAAGCGATGTACCCGGCGGCATTCATACCATGTTGTCTGCCCTCTACGATGTCCTTAAGGATGAAAAGGACATCAACCTGAGCTTGCTTCAAGCAAAGCTGAACGCATAAACGAAAGGTGGAACTTCCAATGAACGCAATCGCACAAAAGACCATCAACACCATCCGCGGCCTCGCGGCGGATACCGTCCAAAAAGCCAACAGCGGCCATCCCGGTGCGCCAATGGGCATGGCACCCATGGCCTATGCCCTGTTCGCGGATCACATGAACCACAACCCGAAAAATCCCGACTGGTGTGACAGGGATCGCTTTGTGTTATCCAGCGGTCACGCCAGTGCGCTCATTTATACCTTGCTTCACCTCTTCGGCTATGGTCTCACCATCGATGATTTAAAGGCCTTCCGCCAATGGGGATCCAAAACCCCCGGCCATCCGGAATATAAGCATACCCGCGGCGTGGAAACCACCACAGGGCCTTTGGGCCAAGGCATTGCCAACGCCGTCGGCTTCGCTATCGCGGAGACCATGATGGCCGCCAAATTCAACAAGCCCGGCTTCCCCATCGTCGATCACTACACCTATGCTGTCTGCGGCGACGGCTGTATGATGGAAGGCATCTCTTCCGAAGCCGCGTCTCTGGCAGGCACGCTGGCGCTTGGCAAGCTGATCCTCTTTTATGATGATAACGAAATTTCCATCGAAGGCGATACGGATATCGCCATGAAGGAAGATGTGGGCGCACGCTTTGCCGCCTACAACTGGCATGTGCAAAACGTGACTGACGGTAATGATTACGCACAGATTGCCGCCGCCATCGAGGTGGCTAAGAAGGACGGTCGCCCTTCCCTTATCATCGTTCCCACCACCATCGGCTTTGGCTGCCCCGCTAAAGCAGGCAAGGCCAGCGCCCACGGTGAACCCTTGGGAACGGATAACGTTAAAGCCACAAAGGAATTCCTCGGCCTCTCTTTGGAAGATTTCTTTGTGGGCGAGGATGTGTACGCCCACCTCGCCACCCTCATCAAAAAGGGCGAGGACAAAGAAAAGGCCTGGAATGAGATGGCGCAAAAATACGCGGTAGAATTCCCCGAATTGTATCAGGAATGGCTTGAATGGCATAATCCTGAATTGCCCGAAGCCATCTTAAACGATGAGACCCTCTATGAATACAAAGGCAAGATGGCGACGCGCAACACCTCCTTTGAAATGATTCAGCGCTTGGCTGCCCATATTCCGAACCTTGTCGGCGGCAGCGCGGATCTGGCGCCCTCCAACAAATCCACCATCACGGGCGGCGGTGATTATTCCGCCGAAAACCGTTTGGGCCGCAACCTGCACTTCGGCGTGCGTGAGCATGCCATGGCCGCCATCTGCAACGGCATGGCAGTTCATGGCGGCCTGCGCGTGTTCTGCGCCACCTTCTTCGTCTTTTCAGATTATATGAAGAACGCCATGCGCATGAGCGCCATTATGCAGCTTCCCGTTACCTATATCCTCACCCACGATTCCATCGGTGTCGGCGAGGATGGCCCTACCCACCAGCCTGTTGAGCATCTGGCCGGGCTTCGCGCCATTCCCGATTTGAATGTGTTCCGCCCTGCCGATGGCAAGGAAACCACCGTCGCGTGGCTCAGCGCCCTTACCTCGGGGCTTCCCACCTGCATCGTTTTAACAAGGCAGGATTTGCCTCTTTATGAAAATAGCGGTAAAGAAGCCTTCAAGGGCGCGTATATCATCGCCGATAGCACAAAATCCATCCCGGATGTCATTCTGATGGGCTCCGGCAGTGAGGTAGAGCAGCTTGTTGAAGCGAAAAATTACTTGACGCGTGACAATATCGATGCCCGCGTGATATCCGTACCCTGCATGGAATTGTACGATGCCCAGCCTGCCGCCTATAAACAGGATATCATGCCCCTTGTGATTCGCGCGCGCGTCGCCATGGAAGCAGGCGCGACCATGCCTTGGTACAAATACACAGGGCTGGACGGCGCTGTGATCGGCTTGGATCATTTCGGCGCTTCCGCTCCTGCCGCTAAGCTCTTTGAAGCCTATGGTTTCACGGCATCGAATGTTTCCGTAACAGTAAAAAAGCTGCTCGGGAAATAAGCGCTTTTCTTCCCAGGCATCGAACAAACAGCGCTTGGGTACCGTTTAATAAGTGAATTGCCCCCAAGGAGTGAATGGTTCGTATGCGCAAGATTTTAGGTATTATCATCGTTGTCTCCCTTGTTTCAGGCTGCTTTCCTGCCTTTGCGCAGGAGGACGGCCTGAGTTTCGTCCGCTTTCCCGCTTCGTTTGTTCCGGGTTCCATCAGTCCCATTGTTTTCACCTCTCCCGCTGAAGGGCCTGTTAAACTGGAAGTCATTGATCTAAGCGGCAATACGGCGGCTGTTATCAGCCAAAGCTATGAAGCCCATATAGGCGAAAATGCCCTGGGTTGGGATGGGACCTATTACGGTGAAGCGCTGAAGGAAGGCGCGTACATTCTGCGGCTTTCGAGCGCCGCGGAAACCATCAGCGCCGATATCACAATCGGCGGCGCACTGCCCATGTTTACCCAGGTCTACCTGTCCGATACGGTTGTCACCGTGGATCATCCGCTTAACATCACCCTCAGCGCCAGCATGCCCGCGGATTTGACCGTCATTGTCACAGGCCCGGACGGTGCTGCCTACCCCCTGGGTTCAGGCACGCTAAGCGAAACCCCCGCCACCATGCAATGGGATGGGCGCACAGGCGGCCAGTCCCTGCCCGATGGCGACTATACGTTGGAGCTGACGCTCAAGGAAAATGCAACGGGTAACATTGCGACGATTGAGTACATCGATTTGACCATCGCCAATGGCGGTGAATCCGCTTCCGCTTCCGTCGCATCCGACACACCTATGCAAGCGTCGATCTTGCCTCATGATTTCACGCCCGCTTATCCCAGTGAACATACCTGCACCCATGAAAACTGCTATTGGAATACCCCTATGGATATCACGAACGAAAAGGCCGTTTGGGATATGCTCATGGCACCTATGTGGGTCATCAATACGGATCAAAAAAAGCAAGTTAAAATGTACGCGGAGCCTGATGATGCAAGTGAGGCCATCGCCGTCATCACAGGCGCTTCCCAAAGCGTGCACGTGCTGGAAAATTTGGATAACGGCTGGTCACTTGTAGAAACCTATTCTTCCTCCTTTCACGACAGCGCCGTCAAAGCTTGGAACGTTTTTTCCACAGGCTACATCAAGACCAATTTGCTCGTTGAAAAAAGCCCAGGCAACAAAGAATTTGCCATGGTGGTGGACAAGCTTACCCAGCGCCTCTATCTGTTTCGCGACGGTAAAATGATTGCGGAGCTCCTATGTTCTACAGGCCTCGCCAACCAAAAGCAACCCTACAATGAAACCCGTTCCGGCGAATTTTTCTTGATTAGTGCCGTTGGGGAATTTAAATCCGACAATCTGCGCTGTTCCTTCGGCATCCGCTTCAACAGCGGTGATTTGCTGCATGAGGTGCCCCATCTGGATAACGCGGACGGCACAAATAATTACCGCAACACCGAGCCTAAGCTCGGTACCCGTGCCAGTCACGGTTGCATCCGCATCCAGCGCCTTAAAAACCCGGACGGTATCAACATGCGCTGGATATGGGATAATATCTACCGCGGTATCGCCTCCAAAACGGTCAAGTTTGTCGTTTGGGAGGATTACCAGGGCCGTCAAATCCCCCTGCCTGATCCCGATGCCAAGGTATACTACAACCCGGACGGCGGCGCAAACTACCATGCCCGTGAAACCTGCCAGGGCGTAAAGGACAAATATTTGCCCCTGTCCTCCTTCCCCTATTCCGAGTTTGAAACAGACCGCTACGCCAAGCTTACGCCCTGCCAATACTGCGCCCCGCTCCGCCGCGTGGCGGAAATCAACGCCATTAACGAAGCCCATCAGGGAGAATAAACGCAGCCTTCCCCATACCAAAAAATCGGCGATTGCAATAATCGCCGATTTTCTGCATCGCGCCGAGGTTTCGCTCTTTCCTTCGGGGGCTTTCAGGCGCTTATTTTTCTCAGCCGCCGCTACCTATGCCTGTTCCTGCATGATATCGCTCTTTTTAGGACTGTTCCGCCCACCCAGCTTCACAGAGCGCTTTTCAATCGCCGCCAGAGCGATTTCCACATCCTCGTGCACCTCGTCTTCGTTAAAGCAGCCCACCGTCACCATATCGCACTCCCGCAGGGTGGCGAAGGAGAAGGTCAGGCCCACAAAGGGCGTCGTGCGGCCTGCAGCCATGGCCTTGATTGTCATGACGGGCTTTTTCGCGTTCATGATAACATTGTAGATGTATTCAACCTCCACCTGCATCAAAAAGCCCATGCAGTTGTAGATTTGCACATAGGTTTCCACATCGTAATTGTTCAAATCGGAATAGACAATCAATTCAGGCATGTGCGCGGAAAGCCCGGGAATCATACCCTGCTGGCGCACCATATCCAGATAATCGGGCAGGCGGTCCATCGTCTGCTTGTTTTTATTTACCAATTGTTCCGCGCTTGAATGGTGGGGCATGCAGAAGGTCGCGCCCAATTCCTTGGAGCGCTTGATTATTTGTTCGGCGGATTGCCGCGCGGCTTTGTTATCATCCACGTTCAAAATAGGCGTATCGATGACAATCAGCTTTTTTCCCGTTCTGTCCTCGGCAAGCTTAATCCCTTCGTAAAAAGCGGAATCCCCATCCAATGGGCACATCACGGCATCAATGCCGTAGCCCAAATAGGCTTCCAGCATTTTCGCAACCGCATCCCTTGTTTCAAAGCGCTTTTTAATCATGTTATCCGCCGCGGGGGTGGTATGGCTGTAACCCAGCATCCAGTTGGAACCGATGAGCATTCTGGGGAGCGATATACCGCCAACCGTGGTTCTCGGGAACTGCTTATTCATAAAAACACCTCATCCATTATTAGAATTCCTTTCTATCTATTGTAATCACTTTTCATCATAAATGCAATTCCTAAATTTCTTAAAAAGGCGACGTTTTTTTTGCCTTCATTCGACCTTTGCTTTTTCTTACTGCTATATACTTAATCCATATATGATTGAAAGCCGGTGATAGGATGTCCACGCGCCCGAATGCCTTAAAAGCGCAAAAACCTTCCTTCAGCGTGCGGGCAGGCAGCGCGCTTCAAGACATGCTCGCGTTCTTTTCCGATGTGTCCCCTTCGCTCAAAATCATTGGCGCTGTTTTCCTGCTTAGCTTCTGCCAATGCTTCAATATTCCTTCCTCCTTTTCGCTTACCCTTTCGGCGGCGCTCATCTGCGTANCCTCCTATGGGCTCGCTCCCTTCCTCGGCGGCGTTGCCGCCCTCATCATGCGGCTTGTTTGGCGGCAGCCAATGGACTACGCGCTGCTTTGCGGCTTTGCGCTGCTCCTTTTTTTGCGAAGACCCTTTATGTTCGGCGGGTTTTTCAGGCGAATTTCGCTATGCCTTCTTATCGCCTTTCCAAGGCTTATCTTCTCGTTCCTTTCTGAGGATGCGGCGCAGCCGATACTCGGGCTGTTTTCCATCGTCCTTTCCACGGCGGCGTTCCCTGCCTTTTGCGTTTCCATCAAAAGCCTGACAGTACCCGCCGAAACCCTCGGCAGCGAAGAAAAAGCGTGCCTGTATTTCCTTATGGTTCTCCTTATTTGCGGCATGGGACATCTATCTTTTTTTTCTGTCAATCTCGGGCTGTTGTCCGCCTGCTTTTTATCCCTTGTATGCGGTTATTGCCTTGGGTATGCAAATGGTATCCTGGCAGGGCTTCTAGGCGGCGCGGCGCTTTTATTATGCGGCTTCCCGGTTTCATTCATGGTGGTGTTGATCGCCTGCGGACTGGCGGCAGGCGTCCTTGCGAAGAAAGAACCTCGTCTGGCCGCCACCGCGCTTTTCCTGCTTGGTGGCGCCCTCGCCGCTGTGCTGGCGCTGCCGTCGTATTTTTCCGTCGTGTCGCTCCATCTCCTGCTTTCGGCGCTCCTGTTTCTGCCCCTTCGCAAAAGCGCCTTAACGCGCTTTGCCGATTTGCTTCATCAAGTGCAGCCTGATACCATTGAAAGGGATAACAGCTATGCCGCCGATATGCTCCTAAAATGGGAAAATGCCATCAAATCCATCGCCTATGCCCTGCCGCTCCCCACCGAACCTCAGGATACGCAGGATGAATCGGCTTATGCCGCCTATCTTCGCGCTGGGTATGAGCGGGATATGGTCATTACCCATCTGACAGCCATGGCGCATGCCGTCAAACGCCTTTCAGCGGGCGCTCATGGGGATTCGCTGAACGATTTAAAAGCCGCCATCGAAATTGAAAAAGCCCTCAAAACCGTTGGCTTCCCCGGGCATCTTATCTACGCGAAGCGCAGCGAAGGGCATCTGCGAGCTGCTATCGAGGCGGATGTTCTTCATTTCAGCCGTGTATCCCCTACCCGTCTTCAGGAAGCGCTTTATCACCAGTCCCGTATCCGCACCGTCATCACGGCAAAAACGCGTACGCGTATTGAATTGGAGGAAGCGTCGCGCTTTGAAATGGCGTTCGGGCATGCGTGCATCCCCTGCAATGTGCAGGATACGGATAACGGCGATGCGGTTCTTGTAGAGCGTCTGCCCGGCGGCAAACAGCTCATTATGCTATCGGACGGCATGGGACATGGCGAAGCGGCGGGCGCCCAAAGTAAAAAAACGCTGGAGCTTTTAAAGCTGTGCCTGGAGGCAGGCTATACCAGGGAGCAGGCCATCACCGCCGTCAACGGTATGATGCTGTGCGCTACAGGCGGCACACTGTTCGCCACGGTGGATTTATTCATGGTTGATTTGTGGACAGGCCTGTGCGATGTAAAAAAGCTGGGCGCGTGCCAAAGCTATTTTGTCCGCGCGGGAAAAATTAAATCCATCCTCGGCGACGCGCTGCCGCTGGGTGTCATCGAACAGGTGGATTCCGAGGATACGCGTTTGAAGCTCACCGATGGAGATTACCTCATTCTTATGTCCGATGGCGTTTGCGATGCCTTTTTGGATGAGGCGCTGTTAACGCAGCAGCTCCTGTTATCCCTATCCCCCGACGCGCAAAAAAGCGCCGATGCCTTCTTGCGCACCGCGCTTATCTGCGCGGGCGGCATCCCCAAGGATGATATGACGGTGCTCATTCTAACCCTTTCGGATAATCCTGTGGAAAAGGCGTCTCCCTTTATGGTATAATAGAAAAAAAGCCATGGAGGTGCCGTATGCCCCATTTGATGACAGACCCCAACGCCCAGCCTTTTGAATTGATCGGCGGCGAACATGCCGTGCTCCTTTTGCACGGGTTCACGGGCTCTCCGGGGCATATGCGACCCTTAGGCGAACGGCTGCACAAGGCGGGCTTTACCGTCCGCGCGATTCGACTGCCCGGCCATGGCACCCGTTATCAGGATATGAAAACCGAATGCACCCTTGAAAAGTGCGTCGAAGCGGTTAAAGAAAACGTGCTCGAATTAAAAGAAAAATACCCGCTTGTGTCTGTCGCGGGTCTTTCCATGGGCGGCGATTTATCGCTCATCGCCGCCGAGCAGATGGATATTGCCTCTGTTATTCCCATGTCCGCACCTATGAAGACGCAAAACAAGCTCATGCCCTTTGCCCGCATTCTTGCCCCGTTCATTCCTGTCACCAATTGGCGGCAAAGCGCCACCCGCACACAAACCCTCGATCAGGCCTATGATTATGGCTATACCGGCTTCCCAACCCGCTCCGCCTATGAGTTAAACCGCATCATCCACCTGGCGCGCCGCAACCTTTTCTCCATCCGTTGCCCGCTCCTGGCCGTTCAATCCCACGGGGATCACACCATTTCAAAAGATAGTCTGGATATTATTATTAGCGGAGCCGCCTCAAACGATAAAGCCGCGCTTTGGCTAAACGAAGCGCCCCACGTCGTCACCTTAAGCGATGAACTTCCCTCGATCGAAGCCGCCATGATCAAATTTTTAAATTCCGCCGCAAATTCCATTCAACCCGTTGACAAATCCGTTGCTTTGTAGTAGTATATCACTTGTCGCCTGTGCGACGAACATCGCGGGGTGGAGCAGTCTGGTAGCTCGTCGGGCTCATAACCCGAAGGTCGAGGGTTCAAATCCCTCCCCCGCAACCATTCGGCTCTGTAGCTCAGCTGGCTAGAGCATTCGGTTCATACCCGGAGTGTCACTGGTTCGAATCCAGTCAGAGCCACCATCCGCCTTTAGGCGGTTTTTTTATGTGAAAAAGAGGTGCATGGTTTTGAATGAAAGCAAAGTCAAATACCACATCGCTTCATTTGAGGAATTTGAAATGCGATGGCATATTGACATTGCCGACAATGCGGGCGATGCGCGGTGGGTAGGCTGGAAGAATGAACTGACAGCCGATTTTAATTCCGACGATTGGACAACTTTTGTAGCTGTAAAAAACAACAGACCCATAGGTACCGGAACGTTGTTGCTTTCGCCTCGCTGCCCTGGCATCTGCGACAGGCCGGAACTGGCAAATGGCAAAACAATTGCAAACATCAGTGCCTTGAGAGTTGATAAAGAATATGAGGGACAAGGGCACATTTCAAAACTCGTAAAAGCAATGGAGCAGTACGCCGAGGAAAAGGGCTGCACCCGCCTCACCATCGGCGTGGAAGCAAAGGAAACGAGGAATCTCGCAATATACCTGCACTGGGGCTATAATGAATTTGTACTGTCGGAAACAGAGGATGACACGTTGGTGTTATATTACGCAAAATCACTGCATAAAGAAGAGTCGGGCTGCTAAGCAAAGTTTTTCACGACGCCCATCACGCATTTTTCCCAGTCAAACAGGTTTTGCGGCCTGCCGCCCACTGTGCTGATGTCTTTTATAGCAAATTCACAGGTGGTATGGTTTCGTTTGCACGCCTCCAAAACATGAACAATTTCCGCTTCAACCGTTTTAAAATCGAATGTACCCGCGACAAAAGCGGGATTGGGCTTCGACGCAAGCACGTACCTTTTCCCGATGCATTCGGCGGCGATATCCACATCCGCCCAAGGGGTAATGGATATTTTGCGCAGGTTGCTGATTTTTTCAAGAATATCAATTTTACTATGAAGCGGCTCACAGCAGCCGTAATAGACCAGCCCGAACCGATCCAGCACCCGTTTAATATACTGTATGTCAAACTCATCGTGCATTGCTTTTGATACATGGGCGAATATCTGCGCCATGCCGCGTCCCCAGATATTTTGCGTGCGCACATGCTCCGGATCGAAATCTGCGCCGGGCAATTCATCCGTTATGGCAGCCGTGCAATGAATCAGGCTCGGATACGGCTCAAACAGGTTCATCTCCTCAAATTGCCGAATCTTATCCAGTTCAATTTCCGTCATCTTGTTCACAAGGGCATGGGTAAATTCAGGCCGTTCCACAAGATCCATTAAAAGCGCCGTTACCCCGCGGTACCTTGAAATGACATCCCACACAGCGCTGTAGGAATTCGTGCCTGTTAATTTGACAGGCGCTATCCCTTCAAAAATATCGCCCGCTAAATCAAAGCGCCGTTTTGTTTCCTCCGCGTCATAGGTAATCTTCTCAAAATGCAGTTTGTTAAGGCTTTCATCATCTTCAAACTGATCGTCATACTCGTGGGAGATGATATGGTTTCCGTCGTTTTGGGAAATCACGTTCTCAATCACGTCAATGCCGTTTCCAGCGGAGTAAAAAACCTTATCCACAGGGATGAACGGCCTTACCATCATATCCGCGCGGCAGTATTTCCACTGGAAAAGCACGCGCCGCATATAGCGTTCAAATAGGCGGCCTGTTTCATCCTCGCATAGAAGCGTCAGGCTTCCATCGAAATCCAGTTCATGCCACGGAAATTCATCCATCAGCACGACGGGGCGAACAGGCTTCAGCGCGTTCACACCGCGGTACAGCGCCGCCGTCTCTTCCTGGATGGGGAGCATCGCGATTTCCATATATTTTTTTGCCAATTCACGCAGGATTGAAACATCGTTCGCGTTCATCATTGATATCTTCCTTCATAAAGCATTTGTAGCTATTATACCCGCTTTATTCGTTTCTTTCAAGCTAAAGCGGCTTGCCACCACAGAAAGATTATGCCATAATAATTCAGAAGACATGTAGGAGGTTTACCTTGCAATACCATACATATACCCATTCTCCCATTATCGGCAAGCCCGCAACAGCCATGCTTCCAAAAGGCACCGCTCTCGTATTGGAAGGCGGCGGACTTCGCGGCTATTACAGCGCGGGCGCGATGGATGCGCTGCTGAAGGCCAATCTCCAATTTCCCTATATCGCGGGGGTATCCGCGGGGGCAGCCAACGGATTGAGCTATGTATCCGGCCAGCTTGGGCGCGGGCGCGAAATTGTGCAATACTATGTGGCGGATAAGCGCTATGTAAGCCGTCGCAATATGCTCCTGCACGGCTCCATGTTCAATATGAATTTTGTTTTTCAAAAAATTCCGCAAAATCACCTGTTTTTCGATTGGGATGCCTTCCGCGGCAACGATATTCGCTATCTGACAGGCGCGGCGGACTGTGAAACAGGCACAACCCACTGGTTTGAAAAGGCGGATTTGGATTCGGAAATGACGGCTGTCATCGCTTCCTGCTCCATTCCCATGATGTCGCGCATGGTACACTTCAAAGGGATGGCTCTGTTGGACGGCGGCGTTACCGATCCGATTCCCGTGGAAAAATCCATCGCCGATGGGAATACCTTTCATTTTATCATCCTTACCCGCAATGAAGGTTATCAAAAATCGCCGATGGGTCATGAAAAGGCGCTGCGCTTTGTTTTTCGTAAATACCCAAAATTGGCGGACGCGCTTCTTTGCCGCCACGAAACCTATAACCGCCAGTTGACGCTCTGTGAGGCATTGGAAAAGCAAGGCAAAGCCCTCATACTGCGCCCGAAAAAGCCCCTTCAAATCGATCGCATGGACAACAATACGAAAAAGCTCCTTGCCTTGTATGATGAAGGTGAAGCAGAATGCCTCGCCCTTTTGCCCCGCCTGAAGGAAATCCTGCATATTTAAAAAAGCCGAACCGAGATTTCTCTCGGCTCGGTCTTTTTTAATCCAATTTGAGTTTTATTTGCCTGCGACGGCCTTCACTTCGTCGGAATCCACATTGGCGCCGTTCACAACCATAACGCCTGTGTCGATCACCTTTTCATCCACTGTGCCACCATTGGCCAGTTCGAGCGCCTTGGCAACCCCGTCATAGCCCATGAAGTACTGGCGCTGCAGGATCGTGGATACATTGTACTCAGGATTGCGAACAATCGCTTCCATTTCGGCGGAGAAGTCGAAGCCGACCATGGCGATGTCTGTACGGCCGGATTCTTCAAGCGCCTTAACAAAGCCAACGGTGGAGCCGTTGTTGGGAGCGAACAGAGCGATCAGGTTCGGGTAGGTGGTGATGAAGTCCTGGCCGAAACCGGTGGCTTTGCCCACGTCGCCGTCGTTCACCTTCACTTCGTCCCAAAGCACTTTCCAAGCAGCGGGGGCATTCTCATCCCAGTATTCTTTGAAGCCCACATCGCGGTCGATAATCGCCTGGGAACCGGCAGAGCCGATGGTTACGGCGATAACGCCTTCTTTGTTTTCATCCACGCCGTTGGCTTTCAGCATATCCAGCATGGTAGAAGCGGCAAGCTTGCCGGCTTCAATGTTGTTGGTGAGGAACGCGGCGCTGTAATCTTCGGAATCCACGGAGGAATCAATCAAGATCATCGGAATGCCGGATTGGAACTGTTCCGCTATGGGGTTGATCATGGCTTTGCGATCCAGGGGCGCAATGACGATACCGTCAGCCTGGGCAGAGACGGCATCCTGCAATTGGCTAACCTGCTTTTCGATTTCGGATTCAGCAGCAGTACCGATGATGACAACGTTGCAGCCCAGATCTTCGCCTGCCTGCTTCGCGCCTGCTTCAACGATGGACCAATACTGGTTGCCGAGCACCTTCACGAGCACATAGATGGTTTTCTGCGCTTCCGCCTGCGCTGTAGCCAGCAGACCCAGTGTGAGAACCAACGCCAGGATAAGAGCAAGTAACTTTTTCATTTGGTTCAACCTCCTAATAATAATTTATAGTTTCCGATGTATTCATCGGTTAACTAACGGAATCGGTATGCTTGGCGGATTTGTTGGATGTAAAGAAGCGGTTAAGCCGCGCCTTTAGCGGCGNCTCCGCCACAGAACCGCTCTTGCGCTGGCGGCGCATCTGGTTCGCCACAGCCACCACCAGAATCAAACCGATAATCAGCATCTGCCAGTAAGAGTTCACGCCTGTCAGGTTCAGCCCGTTTCTGATAACGCCCATCATCAGCGCGCCGATGATGGTGTTTAATATGTTGCCTTCACCGCCTGTAATGGCGATGCCTCCCAGCACAGCCGCAGCGATAGCCTCCATTTCGTATCCGTTGCCCGCCATGGGCTGGGCCGAGGAAAAGCGCGAGGCGACCAGAATACCGCAGATGGCGGCCGAAAAACCGGACATGCAGTAGGCGAACATGCGCGTGCCCACCGCGTTGATGCCGGATAACTTCGCCGCTTCCAAATTCGAACCGCAGGCGTAAATCTGGCGGCCAATACGGGTCTTCGCCAGCACAATGCCGAGAATCAGCGCATACACAAGCATAATTACGACGCTGTAGGGCAAGCCGCCCGGAAAGCGCCCGCCGCCAAACACATAGAAGGCCTCCTGCACGGCTTTATCGGGGATATCGGCCGTATATACGGGTGCGCCGTTCACCAGCGCGTTGGCGAGGCCACGATAGACCCACTGGGTACCCAGCGTCGCCACAAAGGGAATCACACCCAGAATTTCAATAAAGAAGCCGTTCATAATGCCTGTGAGGATGCCCATCAGAAGGCACATCAAAATGGCTAGCCACATAGGCCACCCCATAACCAACAGCGATACCACAATAATGCCCGACAGCGCCATGGACGCGCCGGCGGATAAATCGTTCCCGCCGCACACAAGGCAAAAGGTCAGCCCGCAGCCGATGATGGAATACGTAACAATCTGCTGCAAAAGATTTTGCAAATTGTTTTGCGAGGTAAACTTGCCGGGGGCAAGAATCGAGAAAAGAACAAACAAACCCACCAAGAGAATCATGGAAAAAAGCGCCCGCTTCGTCGCGATGCCCAGATTACCGTAAAACTTGAGCAAACCCGATTTCTTCATTATCGTATACACTCCTTACGAAAGTTTAGGGGCTTGTTTGCCCTCCAGCTTGTTGTACCCCGCAGCCAGGTACAACAGCTCTTCCTGGTTGGTTTTCTTCGTTTCCAATTCGCCGTTGATGCTGCCCTCGTGAATCACCAGCACCCGATCGCTCATGCCCAAAATTTCAGGCAGCTCGGAAGAAATCATAATAATGGCTACGCCTTCAGCGCTTAATTGGTTAAAAAGCTGGTAAATTTCAAATTTCGCTCCCACATCGATGCCGCGGGTGGGCTCATCCACGATCAAAATTTGCGCATCGTTGCACAGCCACTTCGACAGCACCACCTTTTGCTGGTTACCGCCGGACAGGTTCTTCATCATTTGGTGAATGGAAGGGGTCTTCGTGCGCAGAAGTTCACGGTATTTTTCGGCATTCTCTGCCCCCGCCTTGTCGTCTATGAAGCCAAAATGGGTCAGCGCGCGAAGATGCGCCATGTTTGTGTTATAGCAAACATCCAGATCCAGCGCCAGCCCATCGAATTTTCTATCCTCCGTGGCGTATGCCATCCCATGGCTGATCGCCTGTATGGGTGACTCGATTTTTACGGCCTTGCCGCCAATCTTAATCTCCTTATGCTGCGCCTTATCCGCGCCGAACACACAGCGCATAATCTCCGTGCGCCCCGCGCCCACCAAGCCTGAAATGCCCAAAATTTCGCCCTTGCGCACATGAAAATGGTCCACATCAAGGGGCAGCCTGCTATGCGCCTTTAAATTGTTTACCTCAAGCCAAATTTCGCCGATGGTGCGCTCCTCCTTGGGATATTTATCCTCCAATGGGCGGCCTACAATCATGTTCACCAGTTCATCCATGGAAATTTCTTTCAAATTGCGGGTACCGATATACTGCCCGTCGCGCAAAACGCTGGCGCGTTCGCATATCTGGCTTAATTCTTCCATGCGGTGGGAAATATAAACCATGCCGACGCCTTTTTTTTGCAAATTGCGGATAATGCCGAAAAGCTGCTGTATCTCACGCTCTGTCAGCGTGGCGGAGGGTTCATCCAATACCAGAATACGGCTGTTGTAAGAAATCGCCTTGGCGATTTCCACCATCTGCTGCTTGGCGACGCTTAGATTCGCCACAATGGTATGGGTGTTAATGTCGATTCCCAGCTCCTTCAAGATGGCTTCCGCCGCCTTGTGCATGGCGCGGTCGTTAATGAAGCCGCCTTTTACGGGAGGTCTGCCGATAAAGATGTTATCCGCCACTGTCATATGGCGGCAGAGCGTCATTTCCTGAAAAATAATGCTGATGCCCAGCTCGTGAGCTTTGGCAACCGAATCGATATGTACCTTCTCCCCTTCGATGAAGATTTCTCCCGCATCCGCTTTATAAACGCCTGTCATAATTTTCATCAGCGTGGATTTGCCTGCTCCATTTTCACCCACAAGGCCATGAACCTCGCCCTTGTTTACAGAAAAAGAAACGTTATCCAGCGCTTTCACGCCGGGAAACGATTTGCTGATTCCTTCCATCCGAAACAGTTCTTCACCCATTTTGAATTACGCCCTTTCGTGAGGAAACATCAATGCCCTTCGGCCGCTATTTATTGTCTGCGCGTATAGTATAAAACTGTAACGATTATAAAGGATTCCCCCTGCACTGTCAAGAAACTTCCTATCCTAAACTATCAAAAAACGATTGTTTTTTATGAACATATTCGGGTGGTGCAAGTGTACAAATCCGTCGGAATATGCTAGACTGGATATCGCTTAACGCAACTAAAACGATAAAGCGAGTATCATCATGTTTTTAAAGCCTTTCTCTTCCCGCATGGCGGATTTAAGCCTGCTTATCGTCGCCCTCATTTGGGGTAGCGGTTTTATCGCCACGGAATCCGCCCTGCGCCTTGGGATGGATGCGACGCTTATCACCGCTTTGCGTTTCTTCATCGCTGCTTTGATTTTGCTGCCTTTCCAATTCAAAAAATTGAAAGCCCTCACAAAGCGGCAATGGCGCATCGGCATCACGGCAGGCTGTATACTAGGCTTGGCCTTCCTGTCGCAAACCTATGGCCAGGCGCATACCACCGTGTCCTCCTGCGCCCTTATTACCGCTACGAACGTCATCATGGTTCCCTTTATCGTTTGGATAATAACAAAGAAGCGCCCCAAGGCAAAAACCTACCTATTGGCCTTCTTAACGCTCATCGGCATGGGTATTCTTACCTATCAGCCCGATTCCTTTGGCATTGCCTTCTCATACGGCGATTTTTTTGTGCTTCTGTGCGCTGCCTTGTATGCCCTGCACATTTCCTATTTGGGTTCGGTTTCAAAGGAATTGGATTCGAAAACCCTCACTTTTTTACAGCTGGTCTTCGCGGGGCTCATCGCATTTCTTTTCCTCCCCTTCACCCATTCCTCCTCTGCTTCCCTCAGCCTTGAAGGGCTATGGCCCGTCCTCTATCTCGCTGTTTTCTCCACTTGCCTGTGCTTTTTTATTCAAACAGCCGCCCAGCAAAAAACCTCCGCCCCAAAAACGGCCATCATCCTCTCCATGGAAGGGCTGTTCGGCGCGCTGTTTTCTGTTTTCCTCGGGCTGGAAGCCTTCACATGGCAGATGGGCGTGGGCGGCCTTATCATTATTGCCTGCGTTATTTTAGCTGAAATTGATTTGAAAAAGTAAGATTTCTTTTTTTGAAAAGAACGCGAGCCCCCCTTTCGTTTATAATGAAAGGGGGGCTCATAACATTTCAGTCCGTTCTTACTTAAACAAACTCATCGTCAGGAAGAAGGTGGACATCAGGGAAGCTACAAGGGATACCACGGTAATCTGCGTGTTAATGGAAGGGCCTGCCGTATCCTTGAAAGGATCGCCGACGGTATCGCCGATAACCGCAGCTTTATGGGCATCGCTGCCCTTGCCGCCATGGTTGCCGGATTCGATGTACTTCTTGGAGTTATCCCAAAGGCCGCCGGAGTTGGACATGAACAATGCCAACAAGAGGCCGGATACGATATTGCCCGTTAAGAAGCCGCCCATGGCTGTTACGCCGCCGATGAAGCCCACCGCGATGGTAATGACAATGGCGAAGAGGCCGGCCGGAACCAGTTCCTTTAAAGCGCCCGTGGTTGCGATATCGATGCAGCGATCGTATTCGGGCACAACGCCTTCTTTGCCTTCTTTGAGGCCGAGGATTTCTTTAAACTGGCGATGGATTTCAGCCACCATGCGCTGCGCGTTGCGGTTCACGCCAAGCATGAGCATGGCGGAGAACACAGCGGGAACAGCCGCGCCTGTGAGCATACCGAAGAACACGTTCGGATCCATGATGTTGAAGATTTCAATCTTCGGCAGGTTATTAAGCGCAGCCGCCACATTCACTTCGCTCATGAACGCGCCGAGGAGCGCGATAACTGTCAAGCCGGCAGCGCCGATGGCAAAGCCCTTTGTAACGGCCTTTACCGTGTTGCCCGCGCTGTCCAGAGAATCGGTAATATCAAGAGCCGTATCGCCCAAGTCGCCCATTTCAACCAAGCCACGGGCATTATCCACGATGGGGCCGTAAGCATCGTTGGAGATAATCATGCCGACGATGGAGAGCATGCCCACAGCGGCCATGGCAATACCGAACATCGCGTAGCCTTCACCCAAAGGTTCGCAGATTTTATACGCTGCCAAAGCGGAGATACCGATACCGATCATGGCAGGCAGCACGCTCAGGAAACCATAAGAAACGCCCGAAAGAATCGTAAACGCGGGGCCGGATTCGCAAGCCTCACCAACCATGTGGACAGGCTTCTTGCGATCGTCTGTGAAGTAGTCGCTGGCGATACCGATCAGTACGCCCACAACCAAGCCGATGGCGCTCGCGCCCCAGATGCGCCAGCTGAAACCGAAAATCGGATTCGCGATAGCGGTGAGAACCGCGAAGATAGCGGTGGTGATGTACGTAGAAGCGTTCAAAGCGTTCGTGGGATTATCGCTCTTGCCCATGCGCGCGAATGCCACGCCAATGATGGATGCCAGGAGGCCGATGGCCGCATAAATGATAACCATCGCCGTGTTAAGCTGCGCGTTGGAAAGCTCGCTGGCGATAACCAAAGCCGCCGCGATAGAGGCCACGTTGGAATCGAACAAGTCCGCGCCCATGCCGGCCACGTCGCCCACGTTGTCGCCTACGTTATCGGCAATAACGGCGGGATTGCGAGGATCATCTTCGGGAATACCAAGCTCAACCTTGCCGCAAAGATCGGCGGAGATATCCGCAGTCTTTGTGAAAATACCGCCGCCCGCCTTAGCGAACAATGCCAGAGAGCTGGCACCGAAGCTGAAGCCCAGGAGCGCCGTCGTGTCGCCTGCAAGCAGAAGCACCAACACAACGCCCAGCAAGGAAGATCCGACAACCGCCATACCCATGACGGCGCCGCCACGGAACCCGCACAGGAAGGAAGGACGAATGCCCTTTTGCGCCGCTTCCGCTGTCTTCATGTTGGCTGTAGTGGCAACCATGATACCGATTTTGCCTGCGATGGCGGAGAAGATGGTACCAAAGATATAGGCAACAGCCATTTCGATATTGTGAATCAAATCACCCTGCCAAACAGGTTTTGGCAAAAACACAAATATGATTGCGGCAATAACAGCGGCAAACTTTGCCAAAACGATATATTCCCTTTTTAAAAAGGTGTTTGCGCCTGCTTTAATCAGCTGGCCGATTTCCGCCACGCGCTTATTTTCGGCGGGCTGTTTGTTCACCCATTGATAGAGCCACCAGGCAAATCCAAAAGAAGCCAGCGCAACGATGCACGCTATGATGTATACCAACCCCATAGAAACAGTCATAGTTAATCCTTTCCTTTTCACCGAGAAATTTTTACTTTACGCATACAATAGCACAAAACCCCTTTCAATTCAATATGCAAAGCAAGTTTTTTCCATCTATACATATATATGAAGGGGTGTTTCTTTTTTCACAAAATCCGGCCGTCCTCATACAATTAAAGGGATGGAGGTGCGTGCAATTTGTCTACGCCTGTTTATTACGCGCTCGCGGCCACTGTGTGTACATGGATGGCAACAGCCATAGGCGCGGCATCGGTTGTTTTCTTTAAGGGGCGCAGAGGACTGAATGTGATGGTCGGGTTTGCGGCAGGGGTTATGATCGCGGCTTCCTTTTGGTCGCTGCTCGCCCCGGCCATCAAAAACGCTCAAGCCCTCGGCTTTAAAATGCCCTGGCTGTCCGTTTCGTTCGGTTTCCTTTTCGGCACTGTCTTTTTATTTTTGAGTGACCGTGCCGTTTGCGCTCTTAACCAAAAAAAATCCGAAAGCAGGGTATTTATGCTGATGCTCGCCATGACGCTGCATAACCTGCCCGAGGGTCTGGCCATCGGCGCGGCCTTCGGCGCACTAAAACATGCCGAGCCAAACGAAATCTACGGCGCTGTGATGATTGCCCTGGGCATAGGCTTACAAAATATTCCCGAAGGTGCCGCCATTTCTCTGCCCCTTCGTCGCGAGGGCTATTCCAAATGGAGGAGCTTCCTTTACGGGCAAGCCTCCGCGCTTGTTGAACCGATAGGCGGAGTCATCGGGGCGTTGCTTACCGCGCAAGCGGCATACCTGGCGCCCTATGCCCTCTCTTTTTCCGCCGGAGCCATGATTCTCGTCGCCGTGCATGAGCTCATTCCCGAATGCCAAACAAACAAAGAGAACTATGCCGCCACGTTCGGCATAGTGGCAGGTTTTGTGACGATGATGATATTTGATGTCGCCTTCGGTTTTTAGGTCTATTGCCGCGTTTTCAAGCTTACAATGGTAAAAACAAAGCAGGAGGTCTTTTTATGTTTGATGCCACCATCCTTATTACAGGCCTTGTTTCTCTGTTAGGGTTCGTTCTTTTTTATAAGCTCTTTCCCTTAATAAAGAGCGTGATCCCCATGGCGCTTTTAAATGTCCTCAATCAAGTCGCCAAATATTTCGTTTACGCGGCGGAAGCGGAGCTGGGCCGCGGAAACGGAAAGGACAAATTCGATATGGCCCTTCAAAAGACCCGGGCATTTTTAGAAAAATACCACCTCACGTTCGACACGCAGGCGGTACGGGATGCCATCTTGCAGCAATGGCTGCATATGAACATGGCGCAGCTTGATTCGGGCATGAAAAAGTAGGATCAGGCAATGTCTTCTCTCGGGCGCTGCTTCAATGTAAAAAGGTAATACGCCAGCATGCCGAGCCCGCGTAGGCAGGCGGTAAGTACAATGGCGATCCATATGCCGTTCAGCCCCAAATCGGTGTTCGAAAGTGCCATCACAGCAATAACCCGCAGCACATTTGTGGAAATGCTGATAATGGAAGGCGGAAGCGTTTTTCCGATTCCCTTTAAGGTTCCGCCCGCAACGGCTTCCAAACACTGCGGCACCTGGCAGATTGCCAGTATGCCCAAATACACAATGCCCATCTCGCGAATGCGCGGTTCGTTCGGCAAAAACAAATCGTAAAAATTCCCCGCGAAGACTCGCATGATTATTGAAATCACCACGCCATAAGCGAGCATCACCCAAACGGCAATGCGAAAGCCCTTGGCGATGCGCCCCCACCTGCCCGCGCCGTAGTTTTGCCCCGTGAATGCCATAATAGCGGAGCCGAACCCGCCGCCAATCAGCCAGGATAAAGATTCCACCTGCCCTCCCACGCGGCTTACCGCCATGGCATCCGCTCCAAAGCCGTTGATAAAGCGCGTCACAATCATCGACATGGTGCAAAACAAAAGGCTTTCCAGCATAATAGGGGTTGTCCATTGGAAAATGCGCTTGATAACTTCTTTATCAAGCCTTTCTATAAAGCGAAATTGCTTGAAGGGGCGCATTTTATCCTTCTTCATCGCAATCAAAATCACAATAAATACCACGATTTGCGATGCCGTTGTCGCCACAGCGGCACCAATCACGCCCATGTTCAGCGGAAAAATAAAAATAGGATCCAAAATGATATTGGCGGCGAGTCCTATGCCGTTGGCGATAAACGGGGTTTTTGAATTGCCCGAGCCGTTGAATGAGCCGGTAAGCGAGGCTGCCATAAAGTTAAAAGGCATGGCCAGCGCCACAATCCGCAAGTAATCTTCCGTGCTCCTTGCCACTTCCGGCTCCTGAATGTTAAATAGGCCAACCAGCTGCACACGTAAGAGAATCAACATCACAGCGAAAAACAAACCTAATACTGCATTTAAGCGAAAGCTGTTCCCGGCAAACTTCTTCGCATTCTCGGGATTCCCCGCGCCTAAATTCTGCGCCACGCCGATTTCCGCACCCATGCGGCCAATCATCATAAAGGCCATGGAAAGCCACATGAACATCCCCGCCGTGCCTGATGCAGCCACGGCGTTAGGCCCTACACGGCCCAGCCAGAACATATCTGTTAAGTTGTATCCCATCTGCATGAGATTCGTGCCCATAATCGGCACGGCAATCACCAGCAGCTTTTTTAAAATTCCGCCTTGGGTCAAATCATTCTTCGCACTCGCCTGCATATCAATCAATCTCCAAGCACAACGCGTTTATCCTGCACTACCACATTATGACGCCACTTGCCGGAAAAGAAGAAAACCAAAATGATAACCAGCGAACCGATGGAGGCCACAGGCGCACCCAAACCCGCGCCGGAAAGACCCATTTTCATGCTGATGCCGAACAAATAGGAAATCGGCACACGTAAAACCAAGGAGGAAAGCAAGCCCGTCACCAATGAGAAAACGGTATGCCCGGCGCCGATAAACAGGCCGTTAAAGCAGAATACCAGCGGCACAACAAGATAATCGTAGCTGAAGGTTCGCATATAAATGATGCCTTGGGCAATCATTTCAGGTTCACTGCCGAACATACGCATGATTTGCGCGGGGAAAAGCTGCACTAATATAAACATCGTCACGCTGATAGCCATGGCGATAGCGGAACCAATCGTACAGGTTTTCACAGCCCTGTCCCATTTTTCCGCGCCGATGTTTTGGGCGCTGATGGTGGAAACGGAAGCGCTCATCGCAATAGCGGGCATGATGGCAAAGCTGTTAAATTTGCCCGCCGCGCCCGCCGCCGCCGATGCCCACACGCCAAAGCTGTTCACCAACGCCGTGATAAACAGGAAGGAAAGGCTCACCACACAGTTCTGTATGCAGCTGGGAAACCCGATTTTAAATATCATCCGCGCCTGCCCTTTATCAATGCGGAAAGAACGGGGCTTAAAATCAAAATAAAATTTGTTCTTTATCATATTCACTACGCAGAGCACCACGCTCAAGGCCTGGGAAACCACCGTCGCCACAGCCGCGCCGAAAGCGCCCCAGCCAAAGCCGGCCACAAACAATAAATCCAGCACAATGTTTGTCACACAAGCGATGGATACATACAAAAATGGCTTCTTCGAATCGCCCATGCCGCGCAAAATGGCACTCAGCGCGTTATAGGTGAAGATGAATACAACGCCTGTCAGTGTCACCGTCAAGTACCCATCCGCATCGCGAAAGGATTCGGACGGCGTTTGAATCAGCCGCAAAATCGGGTGCTTCAAAGCCAAAACGGATACCGTAATAAAAAGCCCGATTCCAACCAGCAGCGTCAGCACTGTCGCAATGGTGGATTCTATCTTTTCTTCATTCTTCGCGCCGATATATTGGGCAATCAATACCGTCGCCCCTGTGCAAAGCCCGAATACCGTATTCGTCAGAATAAAGGTGACCTGCCCGCCGATGTTCACACCGGACATGGCCGCCGCACCGCAAAAGTTCCCCACAATCAGCATATCCGCCACATTATAAAGGGATTGCACAATGTTTGAAAGCAATATCGGCAGCGAAAAGCGGATAATGTTTTTCAATATACTCCCCTGAGTCAGATTGTTCGAAAAAGTACTCATATCATACCGGCTTTCAAAGAATAAATTGATCAGCGTGAGTCCTGCCCACGCTGATAGCATAATCGATATATGCAATTCGCTTTTCACGTCAAAAACTCCTGCATCCCGCGCAACTTTATCCATTCCTCCTCCGTTCTGTCATTGCGAGCGAGGCGCGCAAATCAAATCCCTGATTTGCTTTGTGTCGGTTTCACATGCTTTTTCAGTATGTGAAGCCCTATCAGCATGGCGGCCGGAAAAATAATCGCCGCCAAAATCCCCATGTTCAACGTGCTCCCATCCGCCACAACCCCCGTGAGCCACGGCCCCATAGAGCAGCCCAAATCACCGCCAAGGGCCATCATCGCGAACATGGCAGTTCCGCCGGCGGGGTATCCCGCGGCAGTCAGGCTTAGCATGCCGGGCCACATCAGGCTGACAGTCAGCCCGCATAGCGCGCATCCAAAGATTGATATTGCGGGAATAGGAACAAGCGCCGTCAATATAAAGGACAATATGCACAGCGCGGAACAAATAACCAGCACCTTATGGATATTCATCTTCTCCCCTTTAATGCCGTATAATGTACGCATGATTCCCATCATCACAGCAAACAGGCAGGGGCCAAGCAAATCCCCCGGCGCTTTTGAAATACCAAGCCCTTTTTCCGCAAAAAACGATGCCCATTGCGCCATCGCCTGCTCGGAAGCGCCGGAGCATACCATCAGCAATACTGCAAGCAAAAAGAATTTGGATGAAAACAGTGCTTTCAACGGTGTTTGTTTGCCGCCCGCGTCAAGGGGAATAAGCGGCACTTTTAAAAACCTGAAAAGTGTCGTAAGCGGCAGCGCCGCCCACACAAGCGGAAGCAGAAACCATAAATCATGGCCAACCAACAACAAAGCCGCCGTAGAAAGGACAATCACCAAAACCTGGCCCCAGCTGTAAAAGGAGTGCAGTAAACTCATGGCGGAAGCCTTGGCATCACCGGGCAGGCTTTCCACAATGGGGCTGACAAGCACCTCAATCAGCCCGCCGCCTATGGCAAACACCACGCTCGCCAGAACAAGCCCGATATAGGGTTCCGGCAGCATTTGGGGCAAAACAGCCAGCAAAACCATACCGATGGCGGCCAGCGCATGGGCAAGAACAACCGATGTCCGCAGCCCGATTTTATCCACAAATTTAATGGCAAGCGCGTCTGTAATCAATTGCGTCACAAAGTTTACCATCACCAGGCTGCCAAGCATAGTATAGGTAAGGTTGAACTTGTCTTTAAAAATAACAAACAGTATCGGGGGAAGATTCACAATCAGCGCCTGCGTGATATAGCCCAAATAACAAGCATGCAGCGTGCTTTTATAGTTTTTGCTATTCGTACAAAGTCCTCCCGGCTACGCCTTATTCTGCGCTTCGCAGTACTGGCAGCGGTAAATCCGCTTGTCCTTATCGCTGAGCATAAATATCTGATCCAAATCCGGCTCGGTAGAGGTGATGCAGCGCGGATTTTTGCACTTTATCACATTGGTAAGTTTCCTCGGCAGCGCCACCCGCTTTTTTTCTACCACCTTGCCGCCATCGATGATGTTGATCGTGATGTCCGGATCGATATAGCCTAAAATATCCAGATCAATATCGAAGCGATCATCTACTTTAATAATATCCTTCAAGCCCATCACGCCGGATTTCACATTCTTAATAATGGCGACAGAACAGGTTAGGTTATCCAAATTCAAATAGCGGTAAATTTCCATGGCTTTCCCCGCTTTGATGTGATCGAGCACAATGCCGCGGTTAATGCTGTCAATATTCATTACGCGTCCGCCTCCTTCATCAGTTTGAGGATGAGTGCCATGCGGATAAACTTGCCGTTCAAAACCTGCCTGAAATAGCAGGCGCGCGGGTCGTCGTCCACTTTGGTGGAAATTTCGTTCACCCTGGGCAGCGGGTGCATGATGGCCAAATCCTTTTTCGCCGTTTCCAGCTTTTTCGGATCGAGAATATACGTATCCTTCAGGCGCACATAATCGGCCTCGTTGAAGAACCGTTCCTTTTGCACGCGGGTCATGTACAATACATCCAATTCGGGCATGACGTTTTCAAGGCTCGTCACCTCGCGGTAAGCAATGCCTTGCACGTCCAGCATATCCTTTACGTAATCGGGCATCTTGAGTTCATTGGGCGAGATGAAGATGAAAGTAATCCCCTCATAGCGCACCATGGCGTTCACGAGGGAGTGTACGGTTCTGCCGAATTTCAAATCCCCGCAAAGCCCGATCACCATGTCATTCAGCCGCCCTTTTTCGCGCATGATGGTTAAAAGGTCTGTCAGGGTCTGGGTCGGATGGTTATGCCCGCCATCCCCCGCGTTGATGATAGGCACCCCCGCCACGCGGGTGGCCGCTTTGGGCGCGCCTTCTTTCGGGTGGCGCATGGCGATGATATCCGCGTAGCAGCTTACCGTACGAATCGTATCCCCCACGCTTTCTCCCTTGGCGGCAGAGGAGGAATCGGCGGAGGAAAAGCCCAGCACATTGCCGCCCAATTCATACATCGCCGCTTCAAAGCTGAGCCTCGTGCGTGTGGACGGCTCAAAGAACAGCGTCGCCAGTTTTTTATAGCGCATAACGTCCCGATATTTCTTCGGATTTTCAATGATATCCCCCGCGACGGCTATCAACTCGTCAATTTCCGCCGTGGTCAAATCAACCGTATCAATCAAGTGGCGCATGAAATCACTCCTTCATCATCCAGCTTTCATCGGAAGGGTTGTTTCTGAAAGCGATCAGCCTGTTCACATCGTCGGGCTTGATATAGCCTTCCTCCCCGGCAACATGCACGAGCACATCAAAGCTCGAAAGGCTCACGTTTTTGACTTTTGCCGCTTCGAGCCTTTCAATGCCCTTTTTCATTCCGTAGGTGAAGATGGAAACAATGCCAAGCACCTCGGTGCCCGCGGCGCGCAGCACCTCCACCACCTCGATCACACTGCCGCCCGTGGAGATGAGATCCTCCACCACCACCACTTTTTGGCCCTTTTCCAGCTTGCCTTCAATCTGGTTCGTGCGGCCATGATCCTTTGCGCCGGAGCGCACATACCCCATGGGCAAGCCCGTCAGATGAGCAGTGATGGCCGCGTGAGCGATACCCGCCGTGCTGGTGCCCATGAGCACCTCGCATTCGGG
>JGI994J12354_10001058_pt1 | contig 27975 bp, 28 predicted proteins | sample IntmicLarv3ML3BL_FD_12354 | JGI IMG/M metagenome (IMG submission 12354) | reverse complement strand
TTTTGCACCTTTCTTTGAAAGGGCAACTTCCATATATTAGCATATCTTTTTTTCGATGTCAACAACTTTTATAAATTTTTATTTTTTGATATGATTGAGGGCTAAAAACCTTGTCCTCCTCTAACACACTGGAAATTCATATTATCATTTACCATTTCAGAAGTCAAGCATTTCTTTAGATTTTTTGCAAACATTTTTAATTGATTTTCACTCCATTATATACTCATTTCCCCAAAAATACTAGATATGGAAAGTTGCTGCAAATTTTTTCCATATCTAGTATAAAATAGAGAATATAAAATCCTAAACTATAAAAATAAATTTGTTATTACTCTCAGTAAATAATTATGATTATAAAGAAATGTCAAGATTCTACTATCATTTATCATCTCAAACGCTTTTGCTCCCATCGCGGTATTGATAAACATGGTTAATGCCAGAAATATAATCCACATTGTGAAAATGCCCTCAATGAATCCCATCAGCAATCCCAATATTTTATTCACGCCTTTTATAACTGGAATCTTTGACACTAAATCTAATGTCATAAAAGCAATTCTTAAAAAAATAATAACAAATATAAATACTAATACATAGGAAATCGCATTTACGATCCATTTCGCAAGATATCCTGCTATATAATCTGCAAACTGTTCCACTGCCAGCGCTGCATATGCTGCCGAGTTATTATTTGCCATCATACTCTCTTTAACTGATGCTGGAATCGGCAAATCTTTTATAAATTGAATCTGTGCTGACTTTGTACTTCCTTCCATATTATTTAGTGGCTCTTGTATACTATTAAGGCATTGCCCCTTTATGCTGCGATAAATAGGGGTATGGTTTTGTATAAAAGAACTCGCATATGGTGTCAAAAATGAAACTAATACCAACGCTATTACGAGTGAAATTACTGATACTATCTTTTTGATAAAACCTCTAATATATCCTACTAACATAAATAATATCAGCATACTTACTATTCCAATTAATAACCAATTCATATCTGCTCCTCACTTAATTATAAGTTGAAATTCATTATCTCAGTTTGAGATTCATCACCGCATTTGTCGTAATCACTGTATATCTTCCTATTCTGTCATAACCAAAAACTGCAATTAATGTTTGATCAAAAACTTCTGTATATATCAGCTTCCCTTTTAGTGAATATATATTGCACTCTTTTCCACCTATAATTATGACTTGTTTGTCATCTATTTCTATTCTCGTATAATCTATATTAAAATTTTCTTCAAAAATTAATTTTCCTGTTAAATCATAAATTGCTATCTTATATTTTTCTTCAGAATCAGTGTTTCTAAATACAAAACCAATGTTTGTGTTACCATAATAAATGCTTTGAATTTCCTCTTGAAAAGTTATATTCGCTACTTCATCAGGAATCTGTGCTCCTTTATATATGGAAAATCCATCCTCACGAATCGCCACCGCAATATCGTCATTAATAAATTTCACTTCCGGAATGATAACATCTTTATAAACAATACTGTTCACTAGGTTTGAGCCCTGATTTGAACGAACAGCCCCGTAATTATAGAAAGCAACATTTGTACTGATTTCACCATTGTTCACTGACAAAAAAGAAACCATTGTTTTTTTACTATCAGGAGAAAGAGAAATATCAATGGGATATCCCGCTTGTTCCAACATTTGAGAACTTCTTACAATTTCCTCGCCTTTTATATCATAAAGGTTGATTAATGTTTTTTCCCCATCCTCTAACAAAACCAAAACATTTCCTCGATTACTTACTTGCACCTTCAATATTGGGCGTGTTGTGTTAATCGAACCAATCAGACCCTTTTCATTGAATATGTATATATGATTACCACGTTGTTCCGCTATTACAATAGCATCTTCTACAACATCAATAATTGGACTTTGGATACTGTATGTATGATTCCATATTGCCTTATTACTTAAATCCACATAGGAAACACCATCTAAACTATATTTCAATATTTTCCCTTTAAAGGATACATATTTAGTAGCGCTTGTATCCTCACGTGCGGAAATGGAGGTCACTGTATAATCTGTATAAGAAGTTTTTCTGCCAAATATAAGCCAACCCACAACAATCAATAGAAGTCCAGTGACCCCTAGGAGTATGAAACTAACTTTTCCCAATTTGACTAATAAGGACCGAATTTTCTCTCCTATTGTCTCTTGTAAGAACTCTTTTTCTACATCTTTATTCTGTTTCTCTTGAAAAAATTCTTTTAAACTAAGCATTATACTTTACCTCTTTTGTTAAATATACTTTCATTTTTACTTCTGTAAGGGTTTTTTATTTAATTTTATCATTATAACACATTTATTTATGGGAGTAAAATTTTTTGTCCTGGATAGATTTTATCTACATCTTTTATATTATTTGTATCGCAAATTTCATTCGCTCTATCCTTTGTTCCATAAAATCTTTTACTAATTGCAAAAAGTGTATCTCCCTCTTGTATTACATATTCTTGATTAATGGATATTGGATAAATTAGCACTGGTGATTGCTCCACACTTACATTTTCGGTATTTCCCGTCATAACCGCTTGTGTTTCTTCCATTGTTTCCGTTTCCACTTCTTCTGTTTCTAACGGAACCACTCCACCAGCCATATTTTCTACTATAATTTCTTCTTCGCCAGTCTTTTTTTCACTTATATTTTGCACCTCTGATAAATCTTTTATTTCTATATTCGCCTGTCCAATTACTGCTTCCACTTCCAAATTCTCGGAAATGCTATATAAGGCTTGTTCCATATTTCTCATTTTTTCATGACTATTAATCAGTGCAATCCCTATAACCAAAACTGTCATTACTAGAAATACACTGGCACTATACATAAAGGTCATTAATTTGGGAGCGGTATTCCCCATTTTCTTTTCTTCTATTATTTTGCGAAAATTTTGTATTGCTCTATCCGATATCGCTTCTCCACTTTCTATTGAACGACCTTGATTTTTTTGTATCATGTATTCTTGCATAGAGGCATTTTTTTCATAATATATATAGTAGCCTAGTTGCCGACGTAGTTGTCCATTTTCATAACTATAAAAAGCTTCTTCCTTTTCTATCGCTTCTCTCATAAAAAAAACTTTATCATTTCCCGAAAAATGATTTAGATGGGCACGGTAAATGGTATCTGTAATGTCTAAGGTTGCGCCTGGTACAGAAAGTACCCAGCCTAAAACATCATGTTGGGGGAAGTGCTCTTTCATTCTGCCATAAATATTCGCCCAAATTTGATCATTAAACATGATTCGCTCACTGCTTACCTCCATATTATCCACTTCTAACACACCATTGATAAATATATACTCCACTCCATCAAAACCTTTTACACTGCCCAACAATATCGCCACCCAAGGATATGCCAAATTGGCAACTCCTACTTGATTTAAATAAGTAACTGCATAGTCCTCTATATAAATTCTTTTGCTCTTACCGGCTTCTCCTATTTGCCTTATATTCTTGGGTATATAAAACGATGGGATAGAGGTCTTTTCTTCATTTTTCTTCTCATTATATATAATTTCTATCATTTTTCCTTTCATCCTTTCATAAAATCTTAAATAAACTTTTTTAATATTAACATATGTTTATTGCGAATTTTATCACTTCATAGAACGAATTTCTTAGATATTTCCGACATTATTTGAATACTTTATGTAAAATGGTCAAAAATTAAATATATTCGTTGAAAGGAATTATGGGAATGAATTTTTTTAAGAACAATGAAGTATATTATATAGATGAAACCAGCCAATCGGCCGTTCATGATTTAGGGAATGTCTTACTAGAACTTATGAGCAATTTTTCAGTAGCCAAAAGAGAATTGGTCTTTCTTTGTATCGGTAGTGATCGAGTGACAGGAGATAGTCTTGGCCCAATGATTGGTCATCATTTGGAAAAATATTCTCTTTTTGCCACTCATATTTATGGTACTTTAGCCCAACCAGTGCATGCTTTGAATTTAACAGAAACTATTGCATATATTCATAATAAGCATCCAAATTGTCTTTTAATTGCTATTGATGCTTCTTTGGGTTCAAAAAAACACCTTGGCTATATCACCCTTGGACAGGGTTCTTTAAAGCCAGGTGCTGGTGTTCACAAAAAATTACCGGCTGTTGGGGACATTTTCATTACCGGAATCATTAATACTATCGGTACTTTTGAACATTTAATTTTACAAACAACAAGACTTGCAACTATCATGCGCATTTCAGATTGTATTACTTCTGCGATTATTATTGCAAGTCAAAAATATCATTTTAAACATTTAATCTTGGAGAATGAATATTCTGCTCTTTTATCTAGCGATGTCCATAAAATCAAAAGTTAATGGCTTTTGTTGTATTTGCATAATTTGTGTTATGGTGTCTACAAATTCATTATATGAGGGACTGCAATTTTCAAAAACACACCGGTAATACTTCTGGGTTGTAAAAACATTCATCTCATAAGGGCCTAAAACAGTGGGAGAAGTCATATTTATCATGGTTATTTGTTCATATAAAATCGCTAAAGAATTTATGCTTAATCCCTGTTCATCAAAACTGATTACATTTGGAACTAGTTTTCTATCATTTTCAATACGCTTGTGCCAAAAAGCCCTCCTTATTATTCCTCTTATAATAAGGAATAACAACGCTAAAAAGAACCATATCCACTCTTTTGCCAACATCATCCAAAAGAACTCGGCAAAAGAAGCTACTTGTCCTATATTGAAGCTTACAAAAGTTATGCCCCATACCAAAAGTAATGTAACAATAATAAAAAGCTGCTTTGTATATTGATTGACTCTCTCTTGCAATCTGCCATGGATTAAATTCTGGTCTATTTGAAAGGATTTCTTTGCTATTTTGGGCTTTATATTTTCAATATATACTTGTTCATCTATCTGATATTTTCGATGTTGGTATATTAAGGCACTCAACATTTGCTGATACACTTTTCTTGATAAGGGACTAAAATCATATTCTAATTTTCTCTTTTGGTGTTTCAGCTCTAAAACTAGTCTCTTCCCATTCACTCTATCATAATCGACATCCTCATTGCCAAAGGAGAATATCGCAAAGTCTTTATATAGAAATATCTCCGCTTCCTTTCCTATATGGTCAATAATGATACGGTCTTTTTCTATTATAATTCTATTTATATGTCGAGTTATTGCAATAATACATAAAAGCAACACGAGTACAACCGACACGCTAAAAGCCCTCAGTGTGTTTTCATTGACGGTAATGTTTCTCTCCAATAAAGGATAGAGAATCGCTACCAATAATCCTCCAAATATACCGGCTGGAATAAACATACATACTACTTCTGTCATAAATTGTCGCAAACGATTGGGCTTGTATATATTTTCTCTCATGAAAAATTCTCCTTTTGAATCTTTTTCTTATTGTACCCCATTATGCAAAAAAAAGCCATACATTCTATTTACAAGAAATGTATAGCTGTTTTCTATTTTTTATTTTTAAATAAATTCTTTGATTTGTTTATAAATGCCTTCAGCATCCAATTCATATTTGTGTAAGAGTGCCGCCGCTGAACCGGATTCACCAAATACATCTTTCATTCCAATTCTCTTTACTGGTGTTGGCGCTTTTTCACTTAAACAATCACATACTGCACTTCCTAATCCACCAATTATAGAATGTTCTTCTACTGTAATAATTTTTTTTGTTTCTTTCGCTGCCGCGATAATAAGTTCTTCATCTAACGGCTTTATTGTGTGAATATTGATGACTTTTGCACTTATTCCCTCATCTTCCAACTGTTTTGCTGCTTCTAATGAAGCTGCTACACAAAGGCCTGTTGCTACAATGGTCAAATCGGTTCCTTCTTTTAATACAACGCCTTTTCCAATTTCAAATTTATAGTTTGGAGTATCGTTAATAACAGGTGTTGCCAGTCTTCCAAAACGAAGATACACTGGTCCATCATGTAGATATGCCGCTTTTACCGCCGCCTTTGCTTCTACATCATCAGATGGGCTTATCACTACCATTCCTGGTATTGTTCTCATTAATGCAATATCTTCATTACATTGGTGAGATGCACCATCTTCTCCAACTGATATTCCTGCATGAGTTGCTCCAATCTTAACATTTAAATGAGGATAACCTATTGAATTTCTAATTTGTTCAAAAGTACGTCCTGCTGCAAACATGGCAAAAGAACTCGCATATGGCACTTTTCCTGTTGCTGCTAAACCGGCTGCAATCCCCATCATATTACATTCCGCAATACCACAGTCAATATGACGATCTGGATATGCTTTTTTGAATACACCTGTTTTGGTTGCTGCCGCAAGGTCGGCATCCAATACCACTACATTATCATACTCTTTCCCTAGTTCTACAAGGGCATTTCCATAACTTTCTCTTGTAGCTANTTTCTTTATTTCTGACATATAGCTTCACCTACTTTCTCTAAATCTTCCATAGCAACTTTGTACTGTTCNTCATTTGGAGCCGTACCATGCCAAGCCGCCTGACCTTCCATAAATGATACACCTTTTCCTTTTAAGCTTTTCACAATAATTGCACTTGGCATACCTTTGGTTTGACGTGCTTCGTCAAATGCCGCTTTTAATTTATCAAAATCATGTGCATCATCCACATTAATAACATGGAAATTAAATGCTTCAAATTTCTTGTCTATCGGATATGGTGAACACACATCGCCAATATGTCCATCTATTTGTAAATCATTATTATCTATAATTACCACTAGATTATCTAATTCTCTATGTCCCGCAAACATAGCCGCTTCCCAAACTTGACCCTCTTGAATTTCACCATCACCTAATAAGGTATACACTCTATGTTTTTCTTCACTCATTTTTGCTGAAAGTGCCATTCCTACTGCTGTTGATATTCCTTGTCCCAAAGATCCTGTTGACATATCCACACCAGGAATATTTTTCATTTCAGGATGTCCTTGTAAATAAGAACCTAATTGACGAAATGTCTTTAAATCTTCAACTGGAAAAAAACCACGGTTTGCTAAAGTTGAATAAAGACCCGGTGAATTATGTCCCTTTGAAAGAACGAATCTATCTCTATCCGCCTTTTTAGGATTCTTTGGATCAATGTTCATTTCTTCAAAATATAAATAGGTAAATACATCTGTTGCTGAAAGAGAACCGCCGGGATGTCCAGCTTTCGCTGCATGAACTGCTGTAACAATTCCTTTGCGAATCTCATTGGCTTTTTTTTGCAATTCCAACTTATTCATCTTACTACCACCTTTTCTAATTTTATACATGAACTACTAATTTATTATGTCTAATATTTCCAACTAAATTAGTATATCATTTTTTATTTTATAATACAATTCGTCCTTCTAAAGCTCGAAGCAAGGTCACTTCATCAATGTATTCTAAGTCACCCCCAACCGGAACACCACTAGCTATTCGCGTAACCTTTATTCCTGTCGGTTTTATTAACTTGCTTATATACATCGCTGTCGTTTCACCCTCCAGACTTGAATTTGTTGCTATGATTACTTCTTTCACATCACCCTGTAATCTAAGCATTAATTCTTTTAGTTTTATATCGCTAGGTCCAACACCTAACATTGGCGAAATCGCACCATGCAACACATGATAAACGCCCTCATACTTTCCTGTTTTTTCATATGCCGCCAAATCTCTCGTATCTTCCACTACCATAATCATTTTCCCATCTCGCCTTGCATTGCTGCAAATGGGGCATAGCTCTTTATCAGTTAATGTATAGCACTGCTTGCAATACCTGATATTTTCTTTCGCTTCTGTCATTGATTGGGATAATTTCTGCACTTCGTCTTTTGGCATATTGATGATATAAAACGCCAGTCGTTGTGCTGATTTTACACCTATCCCTGGTAATCTGGCAAGCTGTTCTATTAATTTACTTATTTGACCGCTATAATAATCCACGTTTTACTCCTTACTTTCTTTAAAATGGAAATCCAGAACCAAGTCCTCCCATGCCGCCCGTAAGCTTAGACATTGTTGCCTGACTTTCTTCCTCCATTTTCCTAAGCGCTTCATTCGCTGCCGCCATAACTAAATCCTCTAACATTTCAATATCGTCAGGATCCACTACTTCCGGAGATAATTTTATTTTTGTAATTTCTTTTTTTCCCGATACGGTTACATTCACCGCACCACCCCCTGCTGAAGCCGTAAATTCTTTTTCTTCTAAATCCTTTTGGTTCTCTTCCATTTGTTTCTGCATTTTTTGTGCCTGTTTCATTAGGTTTGCCATATTCCCTGGCATACCCCCACCACCTGGAAATCCTCCACGTTTTGCCATTTTAAATCTCTCCTCTCTTACAATGTTTATATATTATTCATCCTCTACCACTATATCTGTATGAATGAACTCTGTGAGCGCTTGATCTATGGTTATATTTGTCAACCGTAAGTCTTTTGTCCCCTCTTCAACCATCATTTCTATTTCTACTTTTTTGCCAATCTTATTTGCTATAATCTTTTCTATCAATTCTTTTGTTTCCACATCTTTTATTATTGAGCCACCAATAAAATCGCTAAATATAATAAATAGCTTATTATCCTCCTCGTCACGACCATTATATTTAATCGCTGCTCCCTTTAATAAGATTTTTAATTTTCCATCCATTTGATTCACAATGCTTTTCCAATTTGCTTTTACATTTTGTAAATCTACTGGAGCCGCTTTTGCCAAATTGCTTATTGACTCTTCCGCTACTGGTACTGGAATTGGTTTCGCTTTTACCTGAATACTCTGCTCTCCTGCCATCTGCGTCATCATACCGCCCGCTTCTAATTGTTTTTCCATCACCCGTATTCTATCCAAAATGGAATCCATATTTGTTTCCATTGCTGGTTTGCATAACTTTATCAAGGCGATTTCAATTAGTACGCGTTTTTGAGAAGCATACCTTATCTGATTGGATAATTCCGAGAATATTCGAATATATCGCATTAAAGTTTCACTTTTAATTAACTTCGTTTCTTCCTGCATTTGCTTTAAAGCTTCGGTTGATACATCCAAAACTTCTTCTATATTATCAGAACTTTTTATCAATAGCAAGTTTCTCATATACCAAATAAAATCTGTCACAAACTGCCCTAATTCTCTCCCCTGCATTACCAAAGTTTCAAGTTCGTGTATCGCTGCAACGATATCTTGATTGATAATTTCACGTAAAATCTTACTGAAAATATCCGCTTCCACACCGCCGAGAATGTCTAAAACTTTATCATAAGTTAATTTTTCCTCAAGATAAAATGCAATGCACTGATCCAATAAACTAAGTGCATCACGCAAAGCTCCATCCGCTTTCTTTGCAATATAATAAATCGCTCGCTCTTCTACTTCTATTTTCTCCTGCTCCATAAGATTAAATAATCTATCTGCTATGATATCTATTGTAATTCTTCTTAAATCATATCTTTGACATCGAGATAAAATGGTAATTGGAATCTTATGTGCTTCTGTTGTCGCCAAAATAAAAATAACATAGGACGGCGGCTCTTCTAACGTCTTTAACAACGCATTAAACGCTCCTACCGATAACATATGGACTTCATCAATGATATAGACTTTATACTTACCCTCTGTCGGTGAGTAGGCTACTTCATCTCTAATTTCACGGATATTCTCCACACCATTATTGGATGCCGCATCAATTTCAATTACATTCATGGATGCCCCTGAAGCAATATTTTTGCAAGAAGTACATTCATTGCAAGGACTACCATCTTTGGGCATCTCGCAGTTCACACTTTTAGCAAATATTTTTGCCAATGTGGTTTTACCTGTCCCCCTAGTTCCACAAAATAAATAGGCATGACCTATCCGATTTGCTTTTATTTGATTTCTTAATGTTGCCACTATATGCTCTTGTCCTTTTACATCCTCAAATACATCTGGACGAAACTTCCTATATAAAGCGGTGTAACCACTCATATTAACCTCCACTACTTTGGTTATCTTATATTTCCTTTTTTATTCTGCTTTATTATATAATAATTTGGAGATTATAACAATCATAAAGTTTCTTCTTTTCGCTCCCTTTTTCTCACTCATTCATATTCACTAAATATTTTTAATTACACTTTCTATTTCATTTTTATTTAATCCCGTAATTTCTATAATCTCATGAATACTCATATCTGTAGAAATCATTCTTTTTACAATTCCCACCAGTGCTTTTTGCGCTTCGTCTTCTCGTATTGCTTGCCTTTGCTTCTCTATTTTTCGCTTTGCCTCTTGTACCATCTTTTCTGCTTCTTGGGCTTTCTTTTCTGCTTCTTGATCTATTCTTTTTGCTTTTTCTTCACTTTTTCTTTCTATTTTTTTCGCTTTTTCTTTGCTTTCTTCTTCTATTCTTTTCGCATTTTCCTTACTTTCTTCTTCCATTCTTCTCGCNTTTTCTTTGCTTTCTTCTTCCATTCTTTTCGCNTTTTTCTTGCTTTCTTCTTCTATTCTTTTCGCATTTTCCTTGCTTTCTTCTTCCATTCTTCTCGCTTTTTCTTTGCTTTCTTCTTCCATTCTTTTCGCATTTTCCTTGCTTTCTCCTTCCATTTTTTTCACATTTTCTTTGCTTTCTTCTTCTATTCTTTTCACATTTTCCTTGCTTTCTTCTTCTATTCTTTTCGCATTTTCCTTGCTTTCTTCTTCCATTTTTTTCACATTTTCTTTGCTTTCTTCTTCTATTCTTTTCGCATTTTCCTTGCTTTCTGCTTCTATTCTTTTCGCTTCCATCAATATATAGTATTCTCGTGCTAATGCATCCTGCTCCGCTTTTTCTCTCGCATCAATCATTTCCCTTTCCTCCTCTTCCAAATTCTGATAACTGGTCACTTTGCAGGCATCTTTAATATATAATGGTGCATTTTTTTCTACCTGCCCCTGTTTAAAATAGGAAAACCAATCTTTAAGATGCTTATCCATATCTTCTGTATATTTGGATAATTCCAAAAATACCATCTTTACTAATTCTTGATTTTGAACACCCTTATATGCCATCTTGTGCTTTACATCATATAATGAAAACTCGTGTATCGGTTCTACATCTTCGGGAAATTCTGTTTCTGCCATAATACAGATACTATACACTGGCCGGAGCGCGCTATATTTCAGCTCGCCTTTCATATTTTCCAATTCTCTCGATTTCAATGCATGAGCTCCATAATTGGATGTATAAAGCTCTGACACATAGTATAATGCTCTTTCCTTAAATAAGGCTTGTTTATGTAACTGCATTTCTATCGTTACCAAGCCACCTAACTTAAGCCTTGCCAACACATCTACCTGTGTATATCGAAGTGATATCTCTTTATTCTCATTATAGAAAGATTTAATATTATAGGTATTCTCAATTACCACTTCTTCTACATCCAGTCCTAGCACATCATTGATAAAGCCAATTAATATATGACTATACTGGGGACTTGAAAAAACTTTTTTAAATAATAAATCATTGGTTGGTAACACTTTCTTTTTTTGCATAATTTTTCTCCTCTTCTGCCAAATATAGCATTTAAAAGAGATTTGTTTGCCTTTATTATATCGCAACAAATTTGCTTTTGCAATGCTATTCTCTCTTATCAAATCCTTAAATACTCATACTTCAATAAGATACATGTATTATTTTGTTAGTGTCTTGGAAATCTTTGAACTGAATAGTTCATGAATACAGATTATAAAGTCTATAACAGCAAAATAGATGTATATTCCAACATCTATTTGCTTTAAAACGTATATATATTTATGTTCATTATATCTTAACTGTGAATCCTCTCACGCCAGCCAAAAGAATTCATTCTATTTTTTAGTAAACCAAAAAAGTCCAATTCCTACTGCCATAGATAAGTTTAAAGAATCTATTTCTGCCAAATGGGAAATATACACACTCGTCCCCTCATTCTGGTAATTTTCTTCTAAACCCGATGCTTCATTGCCGAAAACAAGTGAAAAATTGGATGCCTTTTCTCTCTCCAATTTTGTTAATTCCGTCGCCCCCTCCAGCATGAAAGGATATATCTGTCGATTACCTGCCGCCTTTTTATATTCTGCAAATGAATCAAAATAAGAAAAATGCAAATGAAATAGAGAACCCATGGAAGCCCGTACCACCTTGGGATTATAAATATCAACACCGGGCGAAATAATTGCAATATTTTTTATTCCAAAACCAACACAGGTTCTAATAATCGTCCCCATATTCCCCATATCGGAAGGATTTACCAATACCACATGATCTTTTTGGGGATTTAATTGATTGGTATACTTTTGAAAAACACCAACAACTAAGCAATTTTCCTTATCACGGATTCTCTCAACCGCTTTATTTGCCTCTTCTAATTTTATATTATTCTCCTTACACAATCTTGCTAACATTTCAAATTGCTCATCTTTATATAATTGGCTATGAATCAATACCTTTATCACTTTCTCCGCTTGATGCAATAGAAGCTCAATCGTTGGAAATGCACCCAAAGTATAAGAATGTTCCATTTTTTTATTATATTTTTTTAATTGTATCTCTTTATTCATTATATTTTCCTTACTTTCTCTTTCTTCAAAAAATTCTTTTTATATCACAATCATTATAGACTATCTGCTCAAAATTTACAATTACAGACTATTCCTCAATTTTTAAAGTATAGGTTAAATCTGCGAATTTCACAATATCACCATTTTTCGCACTTCTTTCTTCATTTGCTTTCAAAATTTGTTCATTAATATAAGTTCCATTCGTAGAGTTCAAATCTGTTATATAAAATTCATCTTTAAAGGTAATCTTTGCGTGTAGTCTACTAATCGAAGGATGCTCTATCACAACATCGGCCATCTCCAATAGCTTCCCTATCATAAGTTGATTTTGCTCAATTTCAATATGAGGAAATTTATCTGGCTCCTCTGATTGCAACCAAATTCGTTTTTTTACTTTTTGCGCCTTTAATACAACGGTTTCGCCAAAAACTTGGCCCTCATTTTTATTTTCTCTATATTCTTGAAATTGAATCTCATGCTTTTTTTCTTGTCGCGAAACAGGTTGAATATCTTTCTTTTTCGTTTGCCATATCAATACGAAATAGACAAATATCGCTATGATTAAAAATAGAAAACCCCCTATTTGTATTGGTGTAATATTCGTTAATTGTATAACATTTAAAATGAAAATATAAAACAGCACCATGATTACCCCTGCCACTCCAATAAAAGTTAATGTTTTCAAAATAGTACTCCTTAACGATATCTGATTCCCGTTTTTTTCAAAAAACCCCTCCTCTTCTCCCGCTTGCTCTATTTCCTTGCTTCTCACTTCCTCTTCTTCTAAAAAAACTGGCAGTTTCATTTCATGATTCCGATGTAAAATTTTCATAATCTGATCCATATTATAATTTTCCTCTAATGTGCTCTTATATATTTCATAACCGCAAACCACACCTTTCATATCATTGTGATCCAACCTATTCAAAATATACTCCGTTAAATTGCCAAAGGAATGTTCTAGCTGTTTCTTTTCTGTTGGGTAATAACAAAATACCACTTCTCCTGATTCTAAATCCATGTAAATATAAGCTGGATCTAATAGTATGTAATCCACTTCCAATAAAAATATTTTCGCTCCATCAATCGCTTTTCGCAATCCCATAAAAATCTTCACTAAACCATCATAAGCAATATTGGTGATTTCATAAACTCTTGTAAGTGGTTGTTTTGATGTTATCTCATAATAAAAATAAGTAACATTATCCAGTATACGCACACTACATTTCATAAGACCTGGAATCTGATTTGTATCCAGCATACGAACCTGATAGCTTTCACTGCCAATATCCTCTTCTCCCTCTAAAACTAAGTAATTATGATTCATATCTCTTTTATACATCACTTCCATCGCTTCACTCCTCAATAATCATCGTTTTTAGCGCTTCATATAACCTAACTTTTCTTATGAAAGAAGAGGTATCATAGATTGGCACTGTCTTTTTTCCTTGTATACTTAATTCTTCATATGGCAAAAGCAGATTCATAAAAGCCAATCCTGGAATATTCATTGTTCCAGACAATATCACTTCCACCTCATTTTCCCTAATAAAAACCTGTTGCTTTGTTACAACTCCGCCTAATAACCTATTTTCTAAAAGTTTATCCAAAATATTATAAATTTCTGCCTCATCCTTTATCTGTTCTGCTCTGATAGCACTTTCACAAGCAATCGCTTCCAATACAATTTGATTATGAAAATAAAAACTCAAATATAATACAATACAGATAACTGCTAAAATAAGCGGCAGCAAAAACGCTGCCTCTAACGTTAAACTTCCGGCTGCATAGAGTTTTCTATATCCTTTATTTTTCTTCACTCTCCTCATATTTTTTCGCCTTTCTATTCTTTTTATATCACTAAAATTCCATCAGCAAACCAAAAACATAAGCACATAACAAAAAGGGAATAAAAGGTATCGTCGTCTTCCAGCTCTTCTTTTTTATTTTTACTAAGCATAGAGAAATAATTGCAGCAAATAATAAACCCCAGAATAATAAATTTAAACTATTCCATATTCCCAAATAAATTCCAACCGCCATCATAATATAGCCATCTCCAGAACCAATTTCACCTGATGTAATTTGACTGATAAATAATAAAAACAAACCCAGCGTTCCGCCTAATAACACCTCACCCATAGTAAAATAAGGGCTCCATATATTAACTGCTATCCCTAAACTAATAAAAAACATGACCAACCATATTGGTATAGCTTTTTCTCTTTTATCCCATATACCAGTTATTCCCAATAATAGTAATACTAGAACTCTTCTTATATCCATCTTTATTCCTTCCCTTAATTTCCACATCTGGAACAAACCGGAATGTTTTCCAATTCACTGATGTCTATTGTCGAAACACTTCTTTTTAGCCCACTACACTCTATGTTCGTATGATATCTTGTTCCCGTATTGGTTATAAACAACGCTCCCATAACTGTTCCATTTTCTCCACAAAATTCACAAGAATAATACTTATGTCCACTTTCATTTCGCATATTTGGCACTTCTTCCATTGATATTTGAGATATTGATAATCTAAGATGGCTACACTCCGAATCCACATGATAGACTACGCCATTTTCGGCTATATAGGCACTTTGAAATGCTCCAGCCTCCCCCTCTTTTATTACACTTTCTTCAGTTCCTATCCATGCCCTACTTCTTGCTCTTAGCACCACTGACATATCGGGGATATGAAAAATATTATATCTCAACGTAATTTTATAACGTAATACGTAATGCGATATCAATAATCCCATCTTCCTCCAGAAAAACAGAATCATAAAAGTATAATCCTCCGCCCTTTTTAATGATGGACTCTTCTAAATAGGCCTTTCCTATTGATTGTATGACTTTTGACTTCACATAACTCTCTGTTATGATATTGCCTGCTATCCCCTCTATAAAACTAAAATCCTGCTCGCTTTCTTCTCGTTTATTATAGATGTACGCATAATGAGATAATTCCTTACTGACCTCATGAACTGATTGTTGTAGCTTCGCTTGGATACTAAGAATCTCCATAATCTGCAATAAGGCAATCAATAGCATCACAAAAATAGGTAGAACACATGCCGCCTCTAGGGTGAGACTCCCTGGCGAAGTAGATGATGACACCCTCTCTTGGGACTCTTCGTTATGGGTATTTTTTTTGGAAAATATCTTTATTTTTACTGGGAGAGAAAATTTTTTTAAAAAGTTGAAAGTTAAAATTCTAAATTTATGACAAATATAATATATCCCAACAAAGGGCATCACCATTCACCTCGCCTTCCTTATTTAATAAGAATAAGTCTGCCTATTCCGTACTTGTATTCCTTGATTGCTCGAACCCTTTCCCTGACCTAATACCATCAGCATATTAAGATTTAATTGCCAATTAGAGACAAACACAATTTGAACTACACAGTTGTCCAATCGAATTTTTGTATCCCCTTTTCGCCTAATTGCTCCCTCTACTATATCCATCGCTCTATAAGTGGTCGTTTCTCTCTTTGTTGCCAATAATAGGATTCGCATATAATCCCTATAGGACATACCGTTTTCCTCTTCTTTTACTTCTTCAAAATTGCTTAGTAAACTTGGAATATTCATTAATGAGCTCTGCCAATTCCCTGCATTTTTAAACAATGGCACATTCTTACCACTTAATAACGCTCGCATATCCAAAATACTTTCTATATAAGCCCAGCCCAATAATATCGCTATCTTTGTCGCTTCGATTAACGGTGGCATGAGGAATATGCCTACTAAAAGAGTTGCCAGTAATTGAGCTTCTGCCACTTTAGCCGTATCTTGCATTAAATACAAAAAATTACTCCCCGCTCTGATTAATAGTATTTTGTCAACTACTCCCCTTAAATTCGCCACATCACTTGACTTTCCCTCTATTATATATTCCACCTGATAGTCGAGAATACTTTCACTTTTATTTTCGGTATGGGAGCTAAAATGCTCTAAAATATATTCATTGAATAAAAGCTCCTCTACCAGCCCTTCCCTTGTGCTTTCCATGCTCGTTATTGTGCCGTTATTTCTTGTCCGTTTAGATAATTGAGCCGAAGTATCTATACTCTTGGTTGAAACATTCTGTGGCTCTTGTAACACCAGAGATAAACTCCCCATTCCTTTCATCGCTTCTAGCGCCTCCCAAATACCTTGAGCCTCTTTCAGCTCTGCTGTTTCTTCCATTTCTTCCTCTTCTATTTGTGATTCTATCACCTCTCCACCGCCCTGTTGTAAGTTCAATATTTCTTCCTCATTACCCTTAAACTCCGATTCGTAGGTGTCTTTTGCCGCTTCCATGCTATCTTTTTCACCCGCCTTACCAACTAATCTTTCTATCCCTGCAATTCCAAGTGTTCCACTGATATATTCCACCGCCTGCTTTCTAAATGGTTCTCCACCAAAATCGGTTAATAACATATATTCTTCGACTTCCCCTTTAACGAATATGGGATTTAGCATATCCATCTGCAAGGCTGTATTACCTCCATCATATGTCCCTAAATTATAATTCATATATTCATTTATTTTATTTGCCAAACCATCAATATACAAAGTTCCCTCCTGATCACCTGCATGTAATCCAAATATTTCAAAATCTTCCAATAAACCTTTGCTATATTCACTAAATACTGAATGTATTCCCAAATCTGCCACGCTCATGATATATGCTCTCTCTGCCGCTGTCTTCGCTGACTGTATTACAGTGAAAATCAATGACATTAAAATAAGCATAATAAAACTTAAAAATATGGTGATTTCACCTCTCAACTTTCTTATCTCCAAAAATTATCCCTCCCAATATAATAAAAATTAAAGACCATTTGCTTGACTTTTAATCTTGTTAAAAATAGAATTCATGAGCGCTGTTAATTGACTTTTAAAAATAACTACCAATCCAATTAATACGACTAAAATAAGTACAATCTCAACTACACCAATGCCATCTTCTTCTCTTATAAAAGATTTTATATGATCCATAAATCTCACCTCCTTTCACCAACTATATTTGAAATGCTAATAGTGCCGGAAAAATCAAAATAACCAATACGACAAACAACATTAATATCATTGGAAATAAAAGCTTGGTTCCCGCTTCTTCACCTAGTTTTTTCGCTAGATTTTTTCTTATCTCCAAAGTATTTCTCATCTCATCCTCTAACATATCAGACATGTTTTTTGTTCCCTTTCTTAGATTTTGAGACAACAACACACCTAACTTAATATAAAATACTTCCTGACACCTTTCCCCAAATCGTTCATAACAAGTCCCCTCTGACACTCCACTTTGCATTTCATAAGAAACAATCAACATTTCTTCATATGCATATCGCCATACCTTTTCACCCTGATCTCGTTTCTTCGCTTCATAATCAAACGCTATCTTCATAAAGGCGCCTTGTATTGTCATGCCCGCACCCAATAAAATATGTAATTTCCCTACAATTTTAGGATAATCAAGAGTTAGCTGTTTTCTTCTCTTTTTTATTTGTGCCTCTAAATCGTAATCTTTCCCGATAAAAATCAGAATCGCACAAACGAAAAATACAAAGAAAATCACCACTCCATTTTTCTGCTCTTCTTTCGTCCAAACTAATGATTTTCCATCTAGTGAAGCAGGTAACTGAAACTCCTCCTCCTCTTCTCTTCCCCTATTCACCTCACTAACCGCTTCTAAAATCTGTTCTATGACTAATTGCTCCGCCGTTTTTATTCGTGGCAATAATGTAACATAAATGCTATGTTCTTTCTTATATACTTCATACCCTAATGTTACATCCAAACGTACGAAAATACCCTCTTTTATAATTTCTGTTTCTATTAACATTCCGGTAGTATCCATGCCCTTATATGGTTCCAAACTCCATTCCAAAACAACTGGATAATCCGGATAAGATGTAATGAGGTTTAAATCCGTTCGAACTTCATCTAAATTCTCATTTTCGCCCAAAATAATTTCTTCTAATCCTAGAATAATCTCATTAAATATCTCCTCTATCTCTTCTTCGCTATATTTTTGTTCGTATATATCTAACTGAATATTCAAGTCTTCATCGCCATTATCAACTCGTACTTTTAGATTGCTTTTGGCACTGCCCATACCATGCATATTGCGTTTTATGAAATCCAATTCTGTGGGAGTTGTATTCACCTTGCTGTTCACTTCAATGATGATAGCAAATACACTTCCAAGACTTAATAACAATAAAAGAAGCGCTATTTTATTCGCTAGATATATCCGCCATGCTTCTTTTTTTCGCGCAATGGTTATCAAGGCTATTCCTTTTCTTACTTTATGAGGGCAGAGCCAAAAAATAATCTTGCTGTTTTTGATGCCATCCACAATAAAATAGCTCGCCTTAAAAAAGATTTTTATAAACCGTCCAACCTCTTTTGGATTGCCGCCTACTGCTTTATAATTTCTGGTACAAATAACTAGAATGACAAGCACCAATAATATAAGTAAATACACAATCATTCACTACACCTCTATTTCTACTACATTTTTCCCTAACCAATAAGCAAAAGCATACACCAATAGACAAATTGACATGACTACTATCCCTAACAAATTCCCATATAAAGCACCTAGAAAATCCGGCGATGTCGCACGAATATAAAGGATTATCCCAAAAGGAACCATGCTCATAATCCTTTGCTCCATCTGTTTTCCCGATACTGCAACTTCGATGTCTTCTTGTGTTTCTATTTTTTCATTTAAAACTTGTGCTGTATTTTGAATAATTTTAATCAAATCCCCCCCTGTTCTCTTTGCTATCGTAAAAACCTCCGCAAAGGTTTCAATATCTTCCACTCCACTTCGGGCTGCTAAGTCTACAAAAAGTTCTTCTATCGAAACATTGAAGTTTAATTGCCTGATCATTCTATTAAATTCTTTTATAATCGGCTCTTTCATCTCATATATCTTTTTTAATTCTTCCAATGCCTGCTGCACTGCATTCTCCATCGAATAGCCCGCCTCTAGCGTGGCCGAAATGGATAAAATGCCGTCTTTAAATTGCTTATTTAACTTCTGTCTTCTCTCCTTGGCCAATGCCTCTCTTTTCATTCTAAAGAATACATAGAGCAAAGGTAAAAGAAATATTGCGGCAATATATGAGTCATAAAATACATATGAAATCCCAAGACAAAAAGAAACTCCTTGTATGCCATGTATGAAAATCTCTTTTTTTGAAAATATATAATTTCTATAATCCATTAATTTCCTCTTCTTTTATTCCTGCCATCACTATTTTTTCTATATGACTTAATCTCCCTACCCGTTTCAGCTCTCCATGCACCACTGTATTGCTTGATTCCTTTATATCCTCTTCATAAGAAAAAATAGAACTCGTTAATATTTCTCCATCTTTAAACCCTACTATCTCAATAATCTCTAATACTTTTCTAGTTCTATCCCGCAGTCTGCCCAAATGAACCAAGAGATCAATTCCGGAAGCAATTTGGCGCCGAATTGCTTCTAAAGGAAGTTCCACCCCCATAAGTATCATCGTTTCCAGACGCCGCAGCATATCAACAGCATTATTTCCATGCCCCGAACTCAAGCTGCCATCATGACCAGTATTCATCGCCTGAAGCATATCAAGCGCCTCAGCCCCTCTCACTTCACCAATAATCAAGCGGTCTGGCCTCATGCGAAGACTCGATTTTATCAAATCTCTGATATTAATTCCGTTTTCTCCCTGCGAATTCGGATTCCTCACCTCTAACTTGACAATATTGTCAATGCCTTGTATTTGCAACTCCGCATTATCTTCAATAGTAATTATTCTTTCATCTGATGGAATAAAATTTGATAAGGCATTTAAGAGTGTCGTTTTACCGGAACCAGTTCCACCACTTATAAAGATGTTATATCCCGCAATCACTAGATTTTCCAAAAAGTTTATCGCCTCTAATGTAATACTCTTCCAAGAAACTAATTCCTCAATCGTAATGGGCTTCTCTGGAAATCTTCTGATAGTTAGAATCGGACCATTTAATGCGACTGGCGACAATACAATATTGACTCTATCGCCATTTTGCAATCTTGCATCCACTATTGGATTAGCTGCGTTTACCACCCGATTACACTTTGCAACAATCTGCTGTATAACATCTTGCAATTTATTTGTATTCGCAAATTTTTTATAATGCTTATAAATGGCTCCTCTTTTTTCTATAAAAATATTCTCTATACCATTCACCATAATCTCTGTTATAGTGCTGTCCTCCAATAAATCCTGCAAAATATCTAGTTTCCTTACCGAATCAAACAATGACTTTCGTAATTTTTCCTTTTCCTCTAATGTGATATATTGTTCCTTACTCGTGCGTATAATCAGACCATCTATATACTCATAAACCTCCTCGTCACTCAGTTCTCTGGATAAATCAATTTGTTCCAAAAGCCTTTCACCCAATCGTTCCAAAGTATCCACTAACTGTTGAATACCACTCCCTCCTTTCACTCACGTTGTTCTAATACTTGTCCTCATACACAAGTTTCCTCACATAATCACCTAACTCACCCCAAACTAACTGTTCAATATAAACTTCCTTGGCACCAAAATTTCTGTGATAGGGCAGCTTTAATCTCTTGATTTTTTCGGAAATAGCTACTAATCCCCAACTGCTTAAAATATTATCAAATTGAGCTAACTTCGCTTGCGAAACTGTATCCTTTAAAACCGGCATATAAATCCGATTACAAGCTTCCAATAATTGAAATATCCCCTCTATTCCCTCTCCAAAATCTATTAATATTACCTCATAAGATGTTTTCTCCACCAACTCTTCTAAGAACCAACTCCACTCCTCATATGTAATACTTCTTATATCTGTTGGATTCGACACCGGAGGAATAAAGTCCATATTTCCTATGTTTTGGATTATGCCATTTGTCTTTAATATAATATTTGAAGCTCTTTGCCTAATAAAATACATAAGTTCCGATAAATCTGAAAGAAATTGCCCGCCTAATAAAGATGCCAAACCTGCATATTCTTCCAAATTAATGTATAATACATTTTTATCTTTGGCTAATACCTGCCCCAACGTTATTGCAAAAGAGGTCTTTAAACTCCTTTTTATTGGTGAATAAATTCCAATAATCTTCGCACTTTTGGATGCAACACCAACTAATTTCATATCAATCGCTGATTGTGTATAGTAATCCATAACTTCTGCTATAATATTTTCAGATGACTGATATTTATATATTGACGGATATTCTACTGGCTCTGGAATCGCTTCTTCTTCTGATAAAATCAAGACTTTTCCAATATGTAATTCCTTTACAGATGCTACCATTGCTCTATTAGAAATTAATAATACTGCTACATGATTACTCTTACAAAACTCTTCTAACGCTTTTGTATTTGTAAAAGCCTGTACATCAAAAGGTGTGTTTTGCTTTCTATTCATAACTTCCATAAAGTTATATGCATAAGCTGGCTCCAAATCACACACGGCAAAAATACTATTTTTCAAAAAACACCTCCCAAATATAAAATCATGCTAATTGTAATCGGAATCGAAAAATGAATTGTATTTCCGGTCTGTTCCTTTGCATAATAAGGACGCCACCCCCCCCCCCCCCCCCATTTTTATTCCATATAATTACTCCCAAAGACATTACTGCTCCTATCAAAAATGCGACTATAATACACTTCAAAATAGGAAAAATTCCCAAAAAACCACCAAATACACAAAATAGTTTAATATCTCCCGAACCTATGGTACGAAAAAAATATAAAATAAATAGGAAAACAAAAGGGATACTCATACCTCCCAACCAAAATAATATTCCTCTTGCTCCCATTTTTTCAATATCATAGCTTAATCCTAATATAAGACCTATCAAAATAAGCCAATTCGAGATTTTTTCGCTACGAACATCTTGAATAACAGCAACTATACCTATGAGCACCATAAGTATAACTTTTAAAATGAACAAATAATTCCTCCTTTCTTTTTTAATCAACACTTTCTTAAACTTACTTGGAATTTTTTTAGAATCTTATTGATAATATTACTAGACTTAAGATACTTTTTTAGATGATTTAATTCATTGATCACTATAGATTTATAACTTGTTTCCATTATATATTATCTTTACGGATTTGTCTACATATTTTTTGTGTCTTTTTGTTTTTTTTCAAAAAAAGGCATCGAAACTTCTAAAAAGTCTCCAACGCCCCTTTTACCTTTATTAATTATTTCAAATTATCTTTGTCATCATCATACCATAAAGCAACGCCACACCCGGAAGCCCTAATACCCCAGCCGTTACCACTGTAAGCGGATTTATCCCAACAGTGACAAAAGGATTTCTGAGTCCAATCACACTATTTAATATGTAGATTGCAAAAATTCCTAACGCTGCACGCAGGCAAAAATTAAACACAATTTCTAGCCTTGCTCTAACGACTCCAATTCCAAGTACAACCACACACATAACTAAAATTGCGATTGTGCTTTTTCCTATATCCATGATACCTCCACTATACTTGTATTTATTTTAATATATCGAATAAATGGTGGATTATTCCAAAATTATGAATAAAATCTCAATTTTCATATATACTTACTACTAAATGACAAATAATACGAAAAAGAAAGTAGGGATAAATTTGTTCAAAAAAACAAGCTCACAAAATTCACAAGAACTTGATACGCTATACTCTAATTTGGAAAAAACACAATCCGACTTGCATCTAGCCTATTCCAATTTTGAAAATGTTATTGATCCTGATTTAATAGATGCCTATATTTATGAAGTCAACGCCGCACAAAAACATTATCATTTTTTCCTCAAACGGCTTCGCAGCTTAAAAGATATCACTCAGTAATATACAACGCTTTTCTGCATAAAGAAACGAGTTCCGTACACGCTTCAAAAAGCTGTCCGAAACTCGTTCTATTTACCAACTAAATTTATATATGGTGGTGGTTTCATATATTTCATTTGCATCAAATATCGGCGATACAAATTCTGGCTGATTCACTGCATCTGGAAAATACTGTGTTTCCAAACAGAAACCACTTCTTTTGGTATATACTGCTCCTGCTTTTCCTTTGCACTGATTTATTGCATTCCCTGCATAAAATTGTACTCCCGGTAAATCTGTAAATACCTGCATTTTTCTATTTGTTTTTTCTTCTATCACCTCTGCTACCAGTTCCACTGCCGCTCCCGTCGTTTTTAAAGCATAGTTATGGTCATAGCCACCAGTAAAATTAAGCTGTTCAAAATTCGCATTAATATCTGCGCCTATACTTTTAAACTCTGTAAAATCCATAGGTGTATTCGTTACACATGCCAGTTCTCCGGTCGGAATAGAAGCGCTGTCTTGTACTGGAACATACTCATCAGCCGCTATTTTTAACTTATGCTCTAATATATTTCCTGCATTATGCCCTGCCAAATTAAAATAACTATGATTTGTTAAATTAATCACCGTCTTCTTATCACTTTTTCCATTATAGTAAATTTTCACTTCATTCTCATTTGTCAAAGAATATGTCACCTCTATCTGGAGATTTCCAGGGAAGCCCTGTTCCAAATCAGGACTCCACAAAGAAAAAGTAATGGCATTCTTTTCCTCATCTATTTCTTTTATCTCCCAAACCCGACTATTATAACCATTAGGACAGCTATGAAGACTATTCTTATTCTCATTGGCACATAAATTATAAGTAATCCCATCTATCACAAAGTTCGCATTCGCAATTCGATTGCCACTTCGGCCTATTGTATTTCCCAAAAATGGAGCATTTTCTTCATATCCCAGCAAATCATCGTATCCAAGTACCACATCTGCTATCTCTCCATTTTTATCCGGTACATGTAAAGATACCAAACTCGCACCATAATTTGTAACACTCATCTTCATTCCATTTTGATTCTTTAGTATCACTAATTTCACTACCTCTTTCCCTTTTGTAACTCCAAAATCTTTAATTTCCATAGTCTTTTTAATCCTCTCTTTTAAATTTAAAAATTCCCACTCCATATGCCTCTAACACATAAGCAAATGAAAATTTTCTATTGTCACAATGTATTGCTTCGCTTAGGAATACGCTTTCCTTAGAAGTCACCAGCCCATTTTGATGCATCACTAACTCATATTCCCCCTTGTGTGGTACACCAATTCGATAGTCTTCTCTTTTCATCGGAGTGAAATTGCAAACAAAAAGCAAACTCTCCGTTTCACCTTTTCCGTGCCTTATAAAACTATAAATACTTCTCGCTGAATCATCAGCATTTATCCACTCGAACCCTGCCTGTTCATTGTCCAATTCGTATAATGCTGGATATTCCTTATACAGCTTCATCAAATGCATTTCAAACTCTTGAAGTCCTCTGTGAGCCTCTTCGCCTAATAAATACCAGTCCAACTCACGCTCTTCACTCCACTCTGTAAGCTGTCCAAACTCTTGCCCCATAAATAATAGTTTCTTCCCTGGATGCCCTAACATAAAAACATAGGCTGCTTTCAAATTTTTCACCTTATCATCAAAAAAGCCTGGCATTTTACTTAACATCGAACATTTCAAATGAACCACTTCATCGTGAGATAGAACCAACATATAGTTTTCACTATGAGCGTATGTTATGGAAAAGGTCAATTTATGATGATGGTATTGTCTAAAATAAGGATCGAGTTTCATATATTCTAAAAAATCATTCATCCACCCCATATTCCATTTAAAAGTAAAACCAAGCCCTCCCTCTTCAGGCGATTTTGTCACTCCTGGCCAAGTTGTGGATTCTTCCGCAATCATAATCACTCCTTGGTTTCTGCCTTTCACTACACTGTTTAAATGTTTCAAAAACTCTTCCGCTTCCAAATTCTTATTTCCACCAAACTGATTAGGTATCCACTGTCCCTCTTGCCTGCAGTAATCCAAGTAGAGCATGGACTCCACCGCATCTACTCTTAGACCATCAATATGATATTCTTCTATCCAAAAAATAGCACTTCCAATTAAAAAGTTTTTTATTTCTCTTTTTCCATAATCAAAAATTTTTGTTCCCCATTGCGGATGCTCTCCCTGTAATGGATTCTCATATTCATAAAGCGTGCTGCCATCAAATAGACTCAACCCGTGAAAATCTTTTGGAAAATGTGCCGGCACCCAATCCAAGATGACCCCGATATTATGCTTATGAAGATAATCCACTAGATACATAAAATCTTCTGGTTCTCCATAGCGAGAAGTGGGGGCATAATATCCCGTAACTTGATATCCCCATGAACCCTCATATGGATACTCCATTATTCCCATAAATTCTACATGTGTATACCCCATCTTTTTTACATACTCTGTCAGCGTATGAGCGAGCTCTCGATATGTATAAAATCTTTCATCATTTTCATGCGGATGACACATCCAAGAACCCGGATGTACCTCATATACACTGATTGGCTCTTCCTCCCAAACAGTTTTTTTTCTTTTCTCTATCCAGTTACTATCTTCCCACTCATATTTTGTTCTATCATAAACAATCGAAGCTGTTTCAGGTCGCTTCTGATGATAAAAACCGTAGGGGTCCGTTTTATAAATCCCCTCTCCAGCATTGGTCACTATATAAAACTTATATATGCTGTATTCCCTCGCTTCTGGAATGAAAATTTCATAAATTCCTCTTGCCTGCTCTTCCATTACATCGCTTTTGGTATTCCAATTATTAAAGTCCCCGACAACACTTACCGACTTTGCATTTGGAGCCCAAACAGAAAATCGTACTCCCTTTTGTCCATTTTGGCTATCTAAACGAGCACCCAATTTATTAAAAATTTCATAATGTGTACCTTGTGCAAATAAATGTGCGTCTAACTCCCCAAACTTAAAATTTTTCAATTTATTATTCATATGAATTCCTCAGCTTTTGTATTATTTATACATCATTATATCAATTCTATAGACTAAAGTAAACAATGCCCTTTAATCAAAATGAATACTAATTTCACCTTGAATAAAGGACATTTATTATTTCATACTAAAATTCAAAATCTTTTTCATAGAGAATAATTCTATCATCTCTATCATATCTTTTATCTAAAATAATTCTCATGAATTTACGCAAGCCAAAACGCTCTGCTTTTCTAATTGCCCCATCCACAAGATTTTTCACATCTGCCACAGATACTGGCTTCACATCCGTTTGAGAATCTCCAATCATTGTATACAGTGCCAATATTGCCATATCATCAATGTGATAATCCAACTCTTTGGCATAAGCTTTTCCAAAGGAAACTAATTCATCATTTGTGAAAACTGGCACCACCACACTAATTGTAAATTTTGCACTGAAGTCTTCCTTATCCTTGAACAACTCTTGAATATGCTTTTTCTCATCTTCTAAAAGGATTAATAACCCATTGGTCTTAAATTCCATCGCCTTAGAAAGTTGCTCCGTTGCTGTTTTATCAAGCAATCCCGCACGCTCAATAACTAAAGCCTGTGCATCTAATTTCTCTATTGTACTCGCAATATCCTTACGATTTAACTCGGTCGCATCAAGATACTCTATTATAGGAGATTCTATATCTCTTTCTTTAAAAATAACTTTTAATAAATTTGTTGCTAAAACAGTTTTTCCCATTCCATTATTGCCCATTATTGAAATATTTCCTGTTTTGGATGTTTTATCTGATAGATCTCTTAATGCCGCATAAGATAATGCCTTTGCAAGTTGTTTATGCAAACCTTGAACGGGAGCGAAGTAAGAAAACTGTACAAGTTCTTCTTCTGTAAGAACTTCTCTAATATTGGCTTCTTCACTTTCAACAATCTCAGATGTATCTTTGCTTTTTTTTACTACATCTTCATTCTCTTTCTCAATCTCTATTTCATTCAAATGAGATTTAAGAATTTCTTCCAAATCTAAAGTTTGTCCAAAATCTAGTGATGTATCCCCGCTATCATCTTTCGCCGCTTCTAGCGTCTTCACTTCTTCTAACTTTTTCATTTCTTCGAGTTTTTCTGCCGCTTCTTCTAACACTTTCATTTCTTCTGAATTTTCCGCTTTGTCTGGCTCTTTTTCCTCTTCTGGCTCTTTCGCTTCTTCTAGTTTCTCCGCTTTGTCTAGCTTCTTCGCTTCTTCCAGTTTCTTCGCCTCTTCTAGTTTCTTCGCTTCTTCTAGCTTCTTCACCTCTTCTAGTTTCTTCGCCTCTTCTAGTTTCTTTGCTTCTTCTAGTTTTTTCGCTTCTTCTAGCTTCTTCACCTCTTCTAGTTTCTTCGCTTCTTCCAGTTTTTTCGCTTCTTCTAGCTTCTTCACCTCTTCTAGTTTCTTCGCTTCTTCTAGCTTCTTCACCTCTTCTAGTTTCTTCGCTTCTTCTAGCTTCTTCACCTCTTCTAGTTTTTTCGCTTCTTCTAGCTTCTTCGCCTCTTC
>JGI994J12354_10001057_pt1 | contig 27982 bp, 25 predicted proteins | sample IntmicLarv3ML3BL_FD_12354 | JGI IMG/M metagenome (IMG submission 12354) | reverse complement strand
GAATAAACTAGCTTCAAAAGCAATTCCAGAACGTAAATCCATGTCCATACCACGATTTACAGCCATTTTAGTTGCTTGAACAGCAACCGGCGCAATTTGAGAAATTTTATTAGCAAATATTTTGGCCTCGTTCATAAGCTCAGACTGCGAAAATACTTTATTTACCAGCCCAATTCGATAAGCTTCTTCTGCCGAAATCATCGTGCCCGCAAAAAGAAGTTCCTTCGCTCTTCCTTTGCCAACCAACCGCGGCAACCGCTGAGTGCCGCCAAATCCGGCTGTAATTCCTAATGTAACTTCCGGCTGCCCAAATTTAGCAGTATAAGAAGCAAAGCGAATGTCGCAAGCCATAGCCAACTCACAGCCACCACCTAAGGCAAAACCATTCACTGCGGCGATAACCGGCTGCGGCAAATCTTCAATCTTTTGGAATACTCGCTGACCAATCTCGCCCCATTTATATCCTTCGACCGCACTCAAATCCTGCATATAAGCAATATCTGCACCGGCCACAAAAGATTTTTCACCCTCTCCGGTAATAATCACTGCTTTGATTGAAGAATCAGATACCACTTTATCCATGACCTCTTCAATTTCAATCATCGTATCGTAATTCAGAGCATTTAGTGCACTAGGTCTTTGAATCGTCAGTATTCCAATTTCATTTTCAACTTCCCAACGGATATTTTTTGCCACAACATCCACCTTCTTTTTAGCAATATTTAGGCTTTATGGGCTTTAATCGCACTAATAAAAGCAGGGATAAACTCCATTGCATCTGCAACAACACCATAATCCGCAACTTTGAAAATCGGCGCATCTAAATCTTTATTAACTGCAATAATTACATCAGAGGAAGTCATTCCTGCCAGATGCTGAATTGCACCGGAAATTCCAATTGCAAAATAAATTGTTGGCGAGACTGTTTTTCCAGTTTGCCCAACTTGATTATGCACAGTCTGCCACCCGGCCTCAACTACTGCCCGAGATGCCCCTACTGATCCGCCTAGTACATCTGCCAGCTCTCGAATCAATTTGAAATTCTCTTCCGATTGCATACCGCGCCCACCGGAAACAATAATTTTCGCATCTTCAATTTTTTCAGCGCCACCCTCAATTGGAATAAATTCCAGTATTTTTGTGCGAATCTCAGAAGCTGATAATGCAAAATCTAAAACTATTATTTCGCCATTTCGCCCGGCTTGGTGCTCCGGCTTTTTAAATACGTTTGGACGAACGGTTCCCATTTGCGGGAAGGTTTTTGGACAGAGAATGGTTGCCAAAATGTTTCCGCCCATTGCCGGACGTGTCCAATTAACCAAATTTGTCTCGGTATCATAGGCAAGCTCAGTACAATCTGCACAAAGCCCTGTCTCCATACGAGCCGCAATACGCGGAGCAAGATCACGACCATTTGGAGTTGCACCAACTAAAATTGCCGCAGGAGAGAATTCTTTAATTGCTTGACAGAAAATAGATGTATAGCCATCAGTACTATAGTGAGCCAAGTCAGCACTTTCTTTCAAGTACACAATATCAGCGCCATATTCAATCGCTTCTTGAGCCAACTCTTTTACATTATCGCCAATTAAAACAGCCCCGACTTTTTGATTGGCTGCATCAGCAAGAAGCCGAGCCTGTCCCAACAATTCAATTGCTACATTCTTTAATTTTCCATCTTTTTGCTCAAGATATACCCAAATATTTTCGTTCACGTCGGGACCTCCTTATATTATTTTAGCTTCTGTCAATTTTTCTACCAGTGCACTCACTGCGGATTTTGTATCCGGAGCTTCAATCATGCAAGTATTGTCATTAACAGGGGGAGCAAAAATCTTTCTTACTTGGGTAGGAGATCCTTTAAATCCAAGCTTTTCCACATCCACGTCCAAATCTTTAACTCCATAAACAGGAATCTCTGTCCGATTCGCCTTCATTGTTCCTCGAACCGTTGCCATTCTTGGTTCATTCAAGGCTCTTACCGCCGTAACCAATGCCGGCAGTTGAGCTTCCACAACTTCCAGCTCATCATCCAATTCACGAGTCACTCGAATACTTTTTCCTTCAACCTCAATTTTTGCAGCATAAGTAATTTGCGGAAGATTTAAGAGCTCAGCCATTTCCGGCCCTACTTGGGCAGTATCGCCATCAATCGCCTGTTTGCCGCAGAGAATTAAATCAAATTCACCAATCTTTCTAACTCCTGCAACAAGAGCATTACTTGTCGCCAAAACATCGGCACCACCAAAGGCCATATCACTCAAAAGAATCGCCTCATCAGCGCCCATTGCCAGGCATTCTTTTAATGCTTCTTTTGCTTGAGGCGGCCCCATAGAGAGCACAGTCACTTTCCCACCATGCGTTTCCCGAAGCTGTAAAGCCGCTTCAAGTGCATGTTTGTCATCCGGATTCACAATATTAGGGAGTCCAGCCCGAATAATCGTATTAGTTTCCGGATTAATCTTCACTTCTGCAGTATCAGGCACTTGTTTTACACATACAATGATATTCATAAGTAGTTTTATTCCTCCTAATTAACGTAAAATTGCACTGGCAATAACCATTCGTTGAACTTGGTTTGTGCCTTCATAAATTTGAGTAATTTTCGCGTTTCTCATCAAACGCTCCACCGGATACTCTTTAGAATAGCCATAACCGCCATAAACCTGAACTGCATTCGTTGTCACTTCCATTGCTACATCAGAAGCAAAACATTTGGCCATCGCTGCTTCTTTAGCAAACGGAAGATTATTCTGCTTACACCAAGCCGCACGATATACGAGGAAACGAGCTGCATCTATTTTCATCGCCATATCAGCAAGCATAAAAGAAACTGCTTGATTTGCACTAATCGGCTTACCAAATTGTTGTCTTTCTTTGGAGTATCTAATTGAATGATCCAGAGCTGCCGTAGCAATCCCCAATGCTTGAGCTGCAACGCCAATTCGGCCACCATCCAAAGTCTTCATCGCAACCTTAAAGCCATCGCCTTCTTTTCCCAGACGATTGGCAACCGGAATACGACAATCTTGGAAAATTAATTCTGTCGTAATCGAGGTACGAATCCCCATTTTATTTTCTTTTGCGCCAATACTAAAACCGGAGGTTCCCTTTTCCACAATAAATGCACTAATTCCACGTGCACCACGAGCTTTATCTGTAATTGCAATAATTACATAAATATCTGCCTCGCCGCCATTGGTAATGAAGATTTTACTGCCATTTAAAACATACTCATCGCCATCCAACACCGCAGTTGCCTGCTGAGAACCGGCATCCGTCCCTGCATTAGGCTCAGTTAAACCAAATGCACCCATTTTAGTCCCTTCCGCCAAAGGTACTAGGAATTTCTCCTTTTGTTCCTCGGTTCCAAAATCATAAATTGGAGTCGCCGCAAGAGAAACCGTTGCAGACATCGAAATCGCCATACCATCATCCACTTTTGACATTTCTTCAATGGCGAGGATATAGCTTAAATAATCCATTTCAGCTCCGCCATATTTTTCCTCAAAACAAATACCTGTAAATCCTTGAGCAGCCATCTTGTCATAGAGATCTCGATCAAAAATGCTATCCTCATCTCTTTCAAGTACACTAGGCTCAAGCTCTTTTACTGAAAATTCTTTCACCATTTTTTGAATCTGAAGTTGTTCCTCATTTAATACAAATTGCATTTTTCTTCCTCCTTGTATGTAATACTTTTGTGAAAAAATTACCATTCTTGGTTATATAAATTCCACCGCTGCCAAAGCAACGATGGAATCCATAGACTATTGCTTGCAGAATTTGCAACTTTTCAGCTTTCTAAGAACAGATACTTTTTGCAATTTCTTTGAAAGTTTTTCTAAATTTATCTATTTCTATCAACCTAAACACATAAAAACAGACTCGACTACATAATAACAGATTTCTTAGGAAATACCAATACTTTTAAAGGTTTTAATAAAAATTTTATTTGTACCGGATTTATAATATTTTTAATTTTCTATCTTTTTAACCAATTTGTAAAGACAAAATTGGAAAAATACACACAAAAGACGATTTTTTTATACAACCCCATTTCGAAATGATCACTCTTCTATAAAATAAAACATGGACTCTGGAATAATTCCGCTTAACTCCTCAAACAATGACATGGACGGTGAAACCCAAAAATCAGAATATGCTCGGACTAACTTTTTCTTGCTGATCAGCCTCAGAAAGACCGGCACTTTTCCACTATGCTCTTTCAGGATTTTTTGAACTCTACCCATCACTTCATCGGATTCATATTTAGGATGCAATTCAATACACAATCGAATATCATTATTTCCCAACGGAATAATATGCTGAGCTATAATTTTAGGTGGTTTCTCTTCGTCATGTTGCAAACGCCCAAATACATTGACTTTTCCATCTGGAAATATATATTTTCCATAACGCTCAAATATTTTAGGAAACAGTACAATCTCAATTCCGGAAGTATAGTCCTCCACTGTTGCAAAAGACATCAACTCACCTTTTTGAGTCGTGATTCGCTTTGACTCTCGAACTACACCGCCCACTCCCACCCATTTCTTGTCCTCAGTAATTTCATTTAAAGAAAGAACAGACAACTGCCCCTGCAGCTCCTCTTGATATCGATCCAAAGGATGAGAGGAAACATAAAAACCAGTCAACTCTTTCTCCCAAGCCTGGAGCTCTTCCGACGAAGCCTCCGGTATATTAGGTACCACAATCTCCTCATACTCATTGCCTTCATTTTGCAAATCAAAAAGATCCATTAGGCCTGCTGATTCATTCTTTTGCTTACTCATAGCCTGATCCATTGTAGGTTCTAAAATTGCAAGTAACTGAGTCCGCCTCAGTTTAAAACAATCTAACGCACCGGATTTAATCAAATGTTCCAAAACTCTCTTATTGACTGATCTTGTATCCACACGAACGCAAAAATCAGAAAAAGAAGCGAAAGGTTTATTCTCTCTTTCAAAGAGAATGCTTTGAATCGCACTATCACCTACATTTTTAATCGCACTCAAACCAAAACGAATTTGCCCCTCTTTATCCACTTGGTAGCCAATCCCGCTCGAATGAATATCCGGTGGCAAAATTTTGATTCCCATTTGCCGTGCAACATCCATATAATAACTCACTTTATCGGAAGAGCGTAAAGAATTTGTTAATAATGCCGCCATAAAGTCAGCCGGATAATGAGCCTTTAGCCACGCTGTTTGATAAGCAATCCAAGCATAAGGCGCTGAATGAGACTTATTAAAACCATAATCGGCAAAATGAGAAATCAAATCAAATGTCTCTTCGGCTAATTTTTTCTCATACCCTTTTCCAATTGCTCCTTCAACAAAGTGACTACGCTCAGCAGCAATTACATCCGCTTTTTTCTTACTCATCGCTCGGCGCAATAAATCCGCCTCACCTAAACTAAATCCCGCCAGCAATGATGCAATTTGCATCACCTGCTCCTGATAGAGAATCACGCCGAAAGTTTCTTCTAAAATTTCTGCCAAATCCGGATGTAAATGCTCAATTTTCTTACGCCCATGTTTCCTCTCAATAAAGTCTTCGACCATCCCGCTTCCCAATGGACCCGGCCTAAAAAGAGCAACAAGAGGAATAATTTCTTCAAAATTCTTAGGCGCTATTTGTTTAACAAGCTCTGTCATTCCCGATGATTCAAGTTGAAATACTCCTGCAGTTTTTCCTTGCCGCAACATCTCTGCGACCTTTTTATCTTCCTTAGGAATCAAATCCATGTCAATCCATTCACCGGTGCGGTTCTTAATGTTTTCAAGGGTATGCCGAATAATTGTTAATGTCGTAAGCCCCAAAAGATCCATCTTTAAGAGCCCTAATTCCTCTACTCGATCTTTATCCCATTGGGTTGTTACCCAGCCCTCAGACGAATTTTGCAAAGGCACATAATGAGTCAATGTATCCGGAGTAATCACAATACCTGCCGCGTGAGTAGAAGCATTACGCGGCATTCCTTCAATAGCACGCGCCAGATCAATTAGCTCTTTAATTCCCAAATCGTTTTCATAGATGCCACGCAACTCCGATGATTGCTTCAACGCTTTTTCCAAAGTAATCCCGAGCTCTCTTGGAATTAGTTTTGCAATTCGGTCAACTTCACCATAGCTAATCCCCAAAGCCCGACCCATATCACGAACTGCAGCCCGAGCTGCTAATGTTCCAAAAGTAATAATCTGAGAAACTCTGTCTTTCCCATACTTTTCAATTACATATTCCAAAACTTCTCCACGCCGCTCATAGCAAAAATCAATATCAATATCCGGCATTGTAATTCGCTCGGGATTCAAAAAACGCTCAAAAAGTAAGTTATATCCAATTGGGTCAAGATTCGTAATCTCCAGAAGATAAGAAACCAAACTTCCTGCAGCCGATCCCCGACCCGGCCCCACCGGGATTCCTTTTTCCTTTGCAAAACGAACAAAATCCCAAACGATTAAAAAATAGCTACAAAATCCCATATTTTCAATTGTATCGAGCTCATGATTCAGCCTTTTTTGATAGATTTCATTTCCATCAAAATTTTTATTTTTCAGCGCTTCACTACAAAGCTTTTTCAGGTAACTGCTGGCACTAACGGCATCCGGTACCGGAAATTCCGGCAACAAGTGAGTTCCAAACTTTAACTCAACCTCACAGCGCTCTGCAATTTTCACAGTATTTGAAATTACCTCCGGATGACCCGGAAATAAAGCTGCCATCTCTTCAGCTGATTTTAGATAAAATTCTTCAGTTGGAAATTTAAGTCGATTTTCATCATTCACATTTTTCTGCATTTGAATGCACATCAGCGCATCTTGAGCTTTCGCATCCTTTTTTTCCACATAGTGAGCATCGTTTGTTGCAACAACAGAAATGCCAAGCTCCTCAGCAATTTCAAAAATAAAATCGTTCACTTTTTTTTCGACTTCAATTCCCTGATCTTGTACCTCTAGGAAAAAATGATCTTTGCCAAATATCGTCAAATATTCCCGTGCCGCATTTCGCGCCCCATCTAAGTCGCCACGCATAAATAAACTAGGCACTTCACCGGCCAAACATGCACTCAGAGCAATCAGCCCTTCTTTATACTCTGCCAATAGCTCTTTATCTACTCGCGGTTTATAATAAAATCCTTCCAGATGTCCTCTGGAAACCAGCTGAATTAAATTTTCCCAGCCCTTTTGGTTCTCTGCCAACAAGACCAAGTGATAAGCATTTTCTTCGTCTCGGTCTCTGCCATTTTTATCCAAGCGGCTTTTAGGCGCAACATACACTTCACAGCCCAAAATCGGCTTAATTCCCTCTTTTACCGCGCTCTTGTAAAACTCAACTGCCCCATAGAGCACACCATGATCCGTAAGCGCCAGAGCCGGCATATTATTTTTCTTTGCCCACTGAATCATATCACTAATACGACTAGCTCCATCTAATAAGCTATACTCACTATGATTATGCAAATGCACAAAAGAATTCATTTTTCACCTCCAAAAATAAAAAGGCGCAGCACCAAAATGCCCGCCTTTTATTTTAATTGCCCGGATAATTTAAGCCTTCAACCGGAAAGTTTTCTATCATTAATTCCATCTGAGGCGGAACAATCAGCAATACATCTTCTGAAATTTCTTCCATTCTTCCTTTGATAGCGAATATCACGCCGGACATAAAAATGCGACATTGCTCTTGCTCTTCTATTGACAGCGCGCTCAAATTAATAATGATTGCCTGCCCTTCCAAAAGTTCATTACCATAATATCTGATTTCTTGAAATGCTTTTGGAAATCCAATATAAAAGCTATTTTTTTCAGAAGTTCTCATTGTCATCACACCCCACCTTGTAAATAGCAGATTTCTATTATTTTTCCAACTGTTCATTACATTTGACAAATAAATGAATAATCCTTTTTATTGTGCCGCTTCTTTCTGTTTTTTTGCTCTCGCCCGCTCGTGTTTATCCAAAATCCCTTTTCTCATGCGGATACTTTCTGGGGTAATTTCCACCCATTCATCATTGGCGATAAATTCAAGTGACTGCTCCAACGAAAGCCTTTTCGGCGGCTCCAACCGCAGAGCCTCATCACTTCCGCTTGCTCGCATATTCGTTATCTGTTTTTTCTTGCATGGATTCACATCCATATCATTATCTCTGGTATTCTCGCCAATAATCATGCCTTCATATACCGCGACATTCGGTCCGATAAAGAGAACTCCTCGATCTTGTAATCCATATAACCCATAAGGTGTAGTCTCTCCAGCCTCAAATGCAACTAAAGAGCCTCGAACGCGTCCCGGGATTTCACCCTTATAAGGAGCATAGCCATGGAACAGATGGTTCATTACTCCATTCCCACGAGTACTGGTCAAAAACTCCGAGCGAAAGCCAATCAAGCCGCGAGCCGGAATGATAAACTCCAACCGCATATATCCGGCCAACTCTGTCATATTTACGAGTTCCGCTTTACGAGTTCCCAGCCTTTCCATGACAGCTCCCATATATTCTTGAGATACATCAATCGTCAAAAATTCCATCGGCTCGCAAACTTCATCATTAATTCTTTTGAAAATCACTTTCGGCTTCCCAACCTGAAACTCATAGCCCTCTCGGCGCATCGTTTCAATCAGCACGGAAATATGCAATTCGCCTCGACCAAATACCTCAAAAGAATCCGGACTGTCAGTCTCAATGACTTTTAAGCTCACATTCGTTTCAGTTTCCCTAAATAATCGCTCCCGCAAATGACGTGAAGTTACAAATTGACCCTCACGACCGGCAAAAGGACTTGTATTTACCGCAAAAAACACCGACAATGTGGGTTCATCTACTCGCAATACCGGCAATGCCTCAATCACTTCGGTATCAGTCACAGTGTAGCCAATATGGAAATTACTCAACCCGGCAATCGCAATGATATCCCCCGCCTCAGCGCTTTCAACTTGGGTTCTTTTTAAGCCTTCATAACCATAAAGAGTACCGACTTTTGTCTTGATTACTTCATCGCCGTTCGTCACCACAACCTGCTGACCATAAGAAATTTTTCCCCTGCTGATCCGCCCGATCGCAATTCGCCCCACATATTCATCTCGGTCTAATGCAGAAACCATCATCTGCAAAGGCTGAGTCGAATCACCGGGCGGCTCCGGAATATGCTCAATAATCGCTTCAAAAAGTGGTTGTAAATCCTTATCTTCATCAGAAAATTTAACTTTCGCAAAACCACCACGAGCCGAAGCAAAAAGCACCGGAAATTCTAATTGTTCATCATCCGCATCAAGTTCAATGAACAAATCCAATACCTCATCAACAACCTCAATGGCTCTTTGATCCGGACGATCGACCTTATTAACCACAACAATTGGCTTCAGACCTTTTTCCAAGGCTTTCCGAAGAACATATTTAGTCTGTGGCATGGGCCCCTCATAAGCATCCACCAAAAGAAGAACTCCATCAACCATACCAAGAGTTCGCTCAACTTCACCACCAAAATCCGCATGCCCCGGAGTATCTACAATATTAATCTTCATGTCATTCCACATGACAGCTGTATTTTTGGCAAGAATCGTAATTCCCCGTTCTCTCTCCAAATCATTGGAATCCATTACACGCTCTGCAACCTGTTCATTCGAACGAAATACACCGCTCTGCTTCAACATCGCATCAACCAGAGTCGTTTTACCATGATCGACATGAGCGATGATTGCTATATTTCTTAGTTTTTTAATTTGCATGTTTCCTCTCCTCATAAGAAAAGCGGGCTCCAAAGGCCCGCTCTCACGTCCCATATTCTTTTCACTACAATTTTACTCTGATTTTTGAACTTCATCAATACTTTTTCTTAAAAATCTTCGGATTCGGATCAATTTTTGGCTCACTTCCTTTAAATCTCCGGGGCGTTTTGTTACCTGACCAATCAATGCGGCCCGATAAATTCGATAATCTTCCTCGAACTGCGTAAAGAGCTCTGCAACGTCCGGCTCAAGAACCGAAGCACCATCAAAAGAAAGTCCCAAATAACTAGAGGAAACACCATCAAATTCATATTGATCTCCCAAATAAGGAATCAATATCGGAATATTCAGTTTCTCTTTCAACTCTTTTGAAAATACCGACAACACATCTTCTTCACCATGAACCAAGAAAATTTCCTGTAAATTTTTTGAAAAATTGCTTAGCCATTTTGCCAATTCAAACTTGTCAGCATGAGCTGAAAAACCTTCTAAATTATGGATTTCTGCTTTAACTGCAATCGGTTCTCCCAAAATTCGAACTTTCGTTCTTCCTTCAATCAACTGTCGACCCAACGTGCCTTCCGCTTGATAGCCAACAAAAATAACCGAGGATTCCGGCTTCCAAAGATTATATTTCAGATGATGCAAAATTCGTCCGGCATTTGCCATCCCACTCGCCGAAATGATAATTGCGCCTCCCGGAGAATCATTAATTGCACGAGACTCTTCTGTAGACGTTGTAAAATGAAAATTTGCCAATTTTACATCGGCTTCCGCAAATGCTTGCCTAGCTTCATCATCTAACTCTTTGATGTGCTTAATAGTAATTTGAGTAGCGGCAATAGCTAAAGGACTGTCTAAATAAACCGGCGCCCAAGGAATTCGTCCTTTTTTCATCAATGTATACAATTCATAAAGCAAAATTTGAGCTCGCCCAACGGCGAATGATGGGACAATGACATTTCCACTTCGCTCCAATGTTTTATTGATAATTTCTACCAACTGATCTTCTCGATCTACTTTAGAATGGACTCTATCACCATAAGTCCCTTCCATGATCAGATAATTTGCATCAGAAATTACTGTTGGATCATGCACAAGTGGCTGATCATACTGACCTAAATCGCCGGAAAAGACAATCTTAAAGTCCTCTTGCCCCTCTTCAGACACTACAATTTCAACAAAAGCCGAACCCAAAATATGCCCTGCATCTCGAAAAGTTACTTTTAATTCCGAGATGGGCGAAAAAGTTTCATCATATTCTTTCCCTACAAAAAATTTCAGACAATTAGTCGCATCACCAAGAGTATACAATGGCTCCACCGGTTCTCTCCCACTCCGTTTGCCTTTACGAGTAAGAAGAGCGCTATCGTAAACCTGTATGTGAGCACTGTCAGGAAGCATTACGGTACTCAATTCCCTTGTCGCATGGGTCGCGTAAATTTTCCCCTTAAATCCTTCTTTTGCCAACTTCGGCAACAATCCAGAATGATCAATATGAGCGTGAGTCAAAATAACTGCATGAATATCTGCCGGATTATAAGAAAAACGCCGTCGATTTAAACGCTCCAACTTTTTCCCGCCCTGAAACATTCCACAATCAATCAATATTTTTTTAGTACCAACTTCCAACAAATAAGATGACCCGGTCACTTCCCTTGCAGCACCTAAGAAGCTTAATTTCATACTGAGCCCTCCCTATCTTAACGAAGGTCGATGCAAATACTCCCATTTTTCTTGTCCGCGCCCTAAAATTCGGATTTCAGGAACAAGCCAGACCCCCGCATATTCATAGACTTTTTTCTGGACTTCATCAATCAAGTGCAAAATGTCTGTAGCTGTGGCCGAATTTTTATTGACTACAAATCCGGCATGTTTTTCTGATATCTGAGCCCCGCCAAGCGAAAAGCCCTGCAAGCCCGCTTCTTGAATCAAAGTTCCTGCAAAATAACCGGGCGGCCTCTTAAAAGTACTTCCCGCACTCGGCCACTCAAGGGGCTGCTTTGCATTTCTGGTCTGAGTCAAATCTCGCATTTTTGTCAGCACTAATTCTTTATCCATTTTAGACAGTTTTAAAGTAGCCCCTAAAATAATTCCATCATTTTTTTGAAAAAAGCTCTGACGATAACCAAACTCACACAATTCGGTAGTAAGCTCCATAACCTGACCTTCCAAATTCATCCAAAGCACCGATTCAATACATTGTGATAATTCCCCATCATAAGCACCGGCATTCATAAAAATCCCGCCTCCAAAAGTACCGGGAATTCCAACAGCAAATTCCAGACCTGTTAAATTTTGAAGTGCTGCATTACGACTGACATCACAAAGATTCATTCCGGCACCGCAATAAATTCTAGTATCGTCAATAATCTGAAAAGACGAAAACTCTCCCCGAAGAAGCACCACTGAGCCTTCAATTCCCTCATCAGAAACCAACAAATTGGATCCTCTGCCTAAGACAAGCCATGGGATATTCTTAGCCTTATGCTGCTGAATGACCTGTTTCAATTCATCTACAGTCTTTACATAAATAAGATAATCTACCGGACCGCCAACTCTGAAAGTTGTCAATTTAGAAAGAGGATACTTTTCTACAATCTCTATACCACACAGTGATTCAAACGCCATTGTCAAACTCATCAAACTCTCTCTGTAAAAATTTTAGTCGCCTCGGATACACTTTCATTCACTATTTTCATAATATCTGACATCAATCGTTGAAATTTACTTTGGTCATTCAAAAATTTTAATCCATCCGGATGAAGCTGAATTAATTTATATAAATCCTCTAGCTCCTTCACTTCACTTTCTTCTGGAGCTTCTCCTGTCATTATTTTCATTTCCAGTGTCATTTGTTTTTGGAAAAAATCGTGAATTTGCTTTAACGTTTCCGAATGAGCTTTCACTTTGTTGCTACTTTCAACAAATTCTTTATATTCACTAGATTCTTTCAATACTTTTGCCAGCTGATGTGCACTATCATAAGGATTAACCATTTCTATCACCTCAATTATAATCTTCTCTTCTATTTTAACATACTTTCATAAATTTTCTTCAAGAATAAAGCGTCAACATCTTGAGTTCCCGCACATTCACAAATCAGACGCCCGCCACACTCTAAATCTATCAATGCCGCCAAAAAAGGCTCTCTGGAAGGGCCATACTCGCTCTCAACAAAAGTGCGATGCCGCAATTCCCCGGATGGACCATATTCGATTGAGCTAAAATGCATATGAAGATTCTTGAGAACCGAGTCGCCCAACTCTTTCGCCAATTTCTCTAAAATATCCTGATAATCTCTCTGATCTGAAAAACCGCCATTCGCCACAGCATGAAGATGAGCCCAATCAATGACCGGGAGCATTCTTGGAATATCTTTTTGACAAAGAGCAATAATTTCATCTACATTCCCCAATTGATTTTTTGTGCCATGGGTTTCTACCGCCAGTTTAATTGTTTTCTCCGGGTCTTCCTTATCTAACCACGACAGCACTCGTTCCAAAAGAGCTATCGCCCTTTCCAAAGCAACTTCTCTTCCCTTTGAGGCTCCACCGGCATGAAAAATAATCCGATCTGCCTTCATCAACTGAGAAAATTTAACCGCTTCTTGAAAATAAGAAATCGTCTTTTCTTGCTTTTCCTCGTCATCCGTCGCCAAATTAATATAATACGGCGCATGAACACTTAACGCAATCCCTTCGTCTTTAGCAGTCTTACCTAATTGAATAGCGAATTCCTCGCCCATCACAAACCCTCGTCCAGCCGGATATTCCATCGCTTGAAGCCCCTGAGCCGCCAACCACCGCGGCAATGCCAATGTGCTCTTATGTCCTTCTTCTTTAAAACGTTGTGAAGACCCCGCAGGTCCAAAAATTATTGTCATGTAACTTTCATACCTCTAAATAAATTTTGCCTTGCCACCTCATAAGCGACAATTGCAACAGAATTTGATAAATTCAGCGATCTTGCACTTTCAATCATCGGAATCCGAACCAATTTGCCCGGATATTTACCCAAAAATTCTTCCGATAAACCTGCCGTCTCTCTTCCAAACACCAACACATCATCCGCCTTATATTCCGGCTGTATATAGCTACTCTCTGCTTTAGTGCTTAAAAAATACGGAGTTTTGTCCCCTAAAAATTTCTCTGCAAAATCCTCGTAGTTTTCGTGAATATGAATATCCAGCAAGTGCCAATAATCAAGACCTGCCCTTTTAAGGTACCGATCTTCCAAAGAAAATCCCAGCGGTTTTATCAAATGTAAACTCGCGCCTAGCGCCGCAGATAGCCTCGCTATGTTACCGGCGTTTCCCGGTATCTCCGGCTGAACAAGTACAATCCTCATTTAAGTGCCCCTTTTGACCTTTCTTCTCCAATATGCAATGACTAAAATGAAAAAACTGGTTGCAATCCCATATCCCAAAGACCGAACGCCTTGAGATGTGAAAAACTGAATATACAAAACAACAGCAGTACTTACAGCCATACTCAAAATAACCAAAGACGAATTAAATCTTCGTGGCAATAGCATCGCCGCCAAAAACGGCAAAAATACTCCTGCCCCTCGTAATCCCATTGATAAATAATTCCACATCAAAATTTGGCTACCATGTTGCCAAAATGAAAAACTAACCCCACCCAAGCCAATCAAGGCAACAAACAGGCGACCCGACCACAGCGCCTGTTTTTCTGATAAATTAGGAATAAAAATTCCCACAATATCTTTTAAAACAATTGTCGTAAGGCCGATTAATAATCCTGAAACCGTTCCCAAGCCGCCAAGAACTAACACCGATGCGCCCATTCCGCCTACCAACGGCGGCAAATAGTGAAAGATAAAATATGGCACCGCTTGCGAAGCCAGAAGCTCCGGATGGTACGCTTTCATGAATAGCCCCATCCCAACCGACAAAATTCCAACCGGTAAAATAAAGAGAGATGATAGCAAGTAGCCCTGCTGAGCACTTTTCAAGTCCCTTGCCGGATAATAAGCCTGTAAATAAGTCTGAGTGGACATAACCCCAACAATAGCTGAAAAATATGACATAAGACCAACCGCCCAACCCTTCGGGAATAAATCGTAAATCATTCGATCCGGCAACAACGCAATCCCATTACTAGCTCCAAATAGACCCTTGTATGTAATTATACCCGAAATAATCAAGAGAATATAGAGCATTTTTTTAAAAAAAACTAGCTCCAAGCATCCCGCCAAAAAGCACATATACCATAATTAAGCCGAAAATAATCTCATATGCTGTAAAAATTGTAGTATTCCCAAGAGAAGCAATCAAATCACTCATAGCAAGGTTACTCGAAACAACGCTAAAGAATATACCGCAAATTGAAATCACACCGGTAATCGGTCGAGCTTTTTGCCCATATCGACGACAAAGTAATTGCGGAATTGTATTCACCCCATGAATTCTTTTCAGACGCGGCAAAAGTAAAGCCATACCGGCAATACCGGTTGCGCAGCCAAAAGTCATAAATATTCCGGTAATTCCCTCAGAAAATGCCATCTGAGCAGTTCCAACGGTAGAGGAAGCCCCCAAAATCGTCCCCAAAAGGATACCCATTACTCCAGCCGGACTCATCCCCTTTTTCCCAAGCAAAAAATCATCCGATTTTTTCACTTGCTTCATTGCAGCAAAACTCAAAAAAAACACAACTAAAAAAGTAAATAAAACACCCGAATAATGCCAGATTGTGAGCGGCATTTTATCCCACCCTTTCCTAGTTGTATTGAATTTTTTAAAGGATTTCCGGTCAATTAAACCGAATACAGATAAATGAAAAAATATAAAACTATGAGGTGATGATATCATGATTCAATTAGATTATTATGGACATTCTGCATTTTTGTTGAAATACAATGGAAAACCTAGCCTTCTCGTAGATCCATTTTTGAATGAAAATCCTTGGCAGAAAATGACAGCTGACAAAGTCGAGTGTGAGTACATTTTAGTCAGTCATGGTCATGGCGATCATTTAGGTGATGCTATTGAAATTTCAAAAAGAACTGGTGCAACAATCATTTCTACTGCTGAAGTCGCCAATCATTGCGGCGAAAACGGCGCAACTGCCCATGCCATGCACATCGGTGGAAAAATTGATTTCCCCTTCGGCTGGGTTCGAGTAACTCAAGCTTTTCATGGCTCCGGTTTACCCGGCGGACATGCCTGCGGATTCATTGTGAATTTCCATGGGAAAACCATTTACTATGCAGGTGATACTGGTATTTTTGGAGATATGAAATTATTAGGCGAGCTAGAAGCAATTGAACTTTCACTCCTACCAATCGGCAACAATTTCACAATGGGCCCCGAAGATGCTGCCCTTGCAGCCAAAATGCTTAATACCCAAAGAGTTATCCCTGTTCATTACAAAACTTGGCCGATTATTGACCAAGACCCGGACAAATTTAAAAAAGACGTTGAATCCCGACATAATATACCAGTAGATGTTGTCCTTCCCGGCGAAAGCATCCAATTATAAAATTTTAAAAAGTACCTTCGGGTACTTTTTTTATATCCCTTTTCTCGGGCAAAATTCCCCAATCGGGCAAACCTCGCACTTGGGTTTTCTTGCAGTACACACCAACCGACCATGCCAAATCAGCCAATGATGCGCTTCGCCCCACAATTCCGGCACCAAAGTCTTCGTAATCTCCTTCTCTACAGCCTCCGGAGTTTTTCCTTTTGCCAATCCCAATCGATTGGACACCCGAAGAACATGGGTATCTACTGCGAACCCCGGAAGCCCAAAAGCCTGGCTCAAAATTACATTTGCGCTTTTCCTTCCCACACCAGGTAATTTTACTAAAAGCTCCATTCGATTCGGTACTTCACCTTGGTAGTCTTTAAGCAAAATTTGGCTGGTCGCCAACAAATTTTTGGCCTTCATCCGAAAAAGACCACAATCTTTAATCAGTCCTTCTAATTCATCTTGAGTTAAAGATGCAAATTTTTCCGGAGTTGAATAACGTGGAAATAACCTCTCAGTAATTTGATTCACTCGCTTATCGGTAGATTGAGCCGATAGCACCACCGCCACCAATAATTCAAAGGGATTTTTAAAGCGCAAAGCTCCTTTCGTTCCCTTGTAGACTTTTTCCAATGCTTCCCATATTTTTTTCGTTTTTATTGAAAACCGTTTCTGCTCCATGCCATTATCCTTTTATCATTAAGTAAAATTTACTCCTATTATATCTGGATTGCAATCACAAAAGTCTCACTTTAATCACCTAAAAATAATTCTTTGTACCAATAAATTCTTTAAGCAAAGATTCCTCCGGTATTGCCTTACAGTCTGCCACCAGAAAATAACTTAAAAATTGAAGTAATTTCTGAGCCTCCCCGTAAAGATCAGATTCACGGGGAACTGATTTCAGTAATGGTTCTGCCCTACGCTTTAAAATCGGTAATTCATATAAAAGCGTCGAATTAAACATCACATCAGCTTCCTCTTGGAATGGGAAAATGAATCGTTCCTCCCCTTCACGGATAGAACGCCACATCCCCAAAGTCTGCTCAGCTGATGCTCCGCGAAATTGGAAATCCCTCACTAATCTACGAATCAAGCGTGTCTCGGTTGTAGAAATTCGATTGTGATGATCTAACGCAAGCTGAGTCAGCGCACTAATATAAATTTTTATTTTTTCGTTTCTCGGTATTTTATGAGTGAGCTTTTCATTCAAGCAATGAATCCCTTCAATGATAATCGGCTCATTTTCATTAACTTTTATTCTATGACCCGACCATTCTCGCCTGCCACTAATAAAATTAAACGAAGGAATCTCCACTTCTTCCCCATGAAGCAATTGATCTAAATGCTCATTAAACAGCTCCAAATCAATCGTCTCTATATGCTCAAAATCATAACTGCCATCTGGTTTTTTAGGAGTATCTTCACGGTTTTTAAAATAATCATCTACAGAAATCATCACAGGATGAATCCGATTAATTTGTAGATACTTTCTCAAACGACCCGCAAATGTAGTCTTTCCCGAAGAAGATGGTCCGGCAATACAAATCAGTCTCTGTTCTTTCCGATGCTCAGCAATTCCATCAGCAATATAAATAAGCTTTCGGGTATGAAAAGCCTCTGAAAGCTGCACTAGTTCATCAAATTGATCAGAACTGTTCAATTGATTCAAGTCAGAAATAAATTTACAGCCCAAAATATCAGCCCAAGATTCTGCCTCTAAAAAGCTCTTCGCCAGTTTATCTTGTGGAATAAAAGGCGGAATGCCACTTCCTGTTGGCTCCTTTTGGTAAATAGAAGGGAATCGTACTAAAAATCCATCCAAATATGGCTGAATCTCAAAAGAATGAGCCTTCCCCGTATAGTCTGCCACAATGTCATAAATATACTCGGTCACTCCATTACAAGAATAGAGCACCACTTCATCTTCCGGCTGTTGCTTTATTAAATTTATTGTACCGGATCGCCCTTTTGCTTGAAAATAATCAATCGCTTCACTACGATTAACTTTATGCCTTTGAATATAGACATTTTCATCAATAATTTCTTTCATCTTACGTTGAATTAAACTCAACTCATCTTTTGAAAACTCTTTTCCTTTAAGAGATTCACAATAAAATCCATTCGAAATGGAAAACAAAATTTGAATCTCCATTCCCGGTACAGCTTCTGCCAAAGCTACAAATAAAATGAGACATAGAGTGCGTTCATAAATCCGCACCCCTGCCTCAGAATTCAACATTATCCATTTTATTGTAGAATTTTTATCTACCTCTGCTTCTAAGTGGTAGACTATATCATCAATTTCTGCAGCAACAATGTCATTTTGACCATGAGGCATCAAAGATTTTATGGAAACAAAAGATTCTTCACCTCTCATCATCTCACCATCCCCTTACTTATTGCCTTACAAGAAATAAGTCATAATCTGATAACATACCGCTCCTACGATAGCACTAATTGGCATCGTCAGCACCCAAGCCATTAGCATTTGTTGAGCTGTACTCCAACGCACAGCTTTCACGCGTTTGGCAACACCAACCCCCATAATAGAACCGGAAACAACATGAGTCGTGCTTACCGGCATATGAAGCAGTGTTGCGCCAAAGATAACCAGAGAAGAATTCAAATCCGCTGCAAAACCACTAATTGGCTCAAGTTTAAAAATTTTACCACCCATGGTTCGAATAATCCGCCAACCTCCCATTGCAGTTCCAAGCCCCATTGCAGTAGCCGCTGAGATTTTTACCCACAGAGGAACTTCCATATCAGGAATCAAGCCGCCACTAAGCAACGCTAGTGTCATAATTCCCATCGCTTTTTGTGCATCATTCGCCCCGTGAGAAAACGACATCATTGCAGCAGATACAATTTGAGCTTTTTTAAATTTCTCATTTAAAAAACTTGGGGACATCGCTCGAAAAAGCCATAAAAGAATAATCATTACCAATGTTCCACCAAAAAGAGCAATCAAAGGGGATAACACCAAAGAGGCAACAATCTTCGCAATACCTGAAAATACCAAAGCATCAATACCTTGGTGCATAAATGCTGCGCCAATTAATCCACCGAATAAAGTATGAGAAGAAGAGCTTGGAATTCCAAATTTCCAAGTAAGCATATTCCATGAAATTGCACTTACCAATGCAGCTATAATAACGACTTGATTGATCATATCAGCCCTAATGAGATCTCCACCTACAGTTTTAGCAACCCCAGTACTTACCAAAGCTCCCAAAAAATTCAATGACGCTGCCATTAAAATGGCCTTTTGTGGAGAAATTGCTCGTGTCGTCACTGATGTGGCAATTGCATTTGCAGCATCGTGACACCCATTAATGCAATCAAAAAGAAGAGCCAAGACAATGACTGTAACAACTAACATAAAAACTGTATCATGCATACTTCATGACCACTCCGCGAATAACATCTCCCATTTTCTCACCGTGATCTAAGCAATCTTCCATATGCTCTAATATTTCTTTCCACTTAATAATCTCAATCGGATCTTTACATTCAGAAAATAATTTAGCCATGCCTTGCCGATACAAGCGGTCCCCATCATTTTCAGCCTGAACAATCTTACGCACTTCACTCAAAAGCTCTTGCTGATTGCCATGAATATCTTCAATCATATCGAAGATACGAACAATCGAAGCTCCTACCAAACTAATTGACCGAGACAATTGGAGCGCTGTTTCAATCGGTTCTTTAGCTTGATAAACATACATCCGCTCAATAATTTCCTGAGTTTGGTCAACAAAATCATCCAACAAATTAGCGAGAGAAAATAAATCCTCTCTATCCAATGGAGTAATAAAAGTCTTCTTTAATTCATCAATAATCTGATCATTTACACTGTCTGCCTCTTGCTCAAATTGATTTGCCACAGCGAGAATATTTTCCAAGTCCGTAGTGCTATTCATCGCCTGTGACAAACAATTTGTTACCTCTTCAACCAATCGACTGCTTTTTGAAAAAAGTACAAAAAATTTGTTTTCTTTTGGCTTCAGCCGGAACATTAAAAGTCCCCCTCACTTATTTTTACCGAATGATTCTACTGTGACTACTATAGCACTTCTACTCATAAATTGACAATCAATGAAATAATAAAAGTCTCTTACGAATTTTCAAAAAATAAAGCAAAAACCGTGTTGTTATTTATTTTTTGACCAAATTTTCATCTTAAGTTTCGTAAAAAATTTTATAAATTCGGCTAATTATATACCCATGCACAAAAATACTGAAAAACAAAATCCACTTAGCCGCTCTGGGTACTCACTTACCATATATTCTTTCAAAATGACAGATTTTGCTATAGAATTAGCCTTATATCCGGCTAGTTACTGCAATGAAGAATTTAATTTCAAGGAGCTTATACTTGTGAAATGGAAAATAACCGAAAATGAAGCTAATCTTCGACTGATTGAATTTTTGCAACAAAAAAACATACCAAAAAAAATCTGGACTCTCATCAAAGCTGATTCTCATCTAATAATTAACGGAGAAAAAAGAAGCCCCGGAGAACGATTAAACCGCGGCGAAACCATCGATCTCTCTGAATATTATCCCAAACCCGCTACAACCACGCACCCTCTGGATATTCTCTATGAGACCGACGAATTCTTAATTGTCAATAAACCTTCCGGCATGCTCACTCACCCCACAGGTCTTTCAATGAATGAGGCCACTTTAAATGACTTAGTCTTAAACTATTTCTACGAAAAATCCATACCTTCACTAGCCCATCCGGTAATTCGGCTTGACCGCAATACCAGCGGCTTAGCCCTTTATGCTAAAAAACCAGCGTTTCAGAAATTTTTCCAAGAAAGTTCTACAGAAAAGATTTACCTCGCAGTTTCTCAAAACGCATTTTACAATAGCTCTTTCTTGCTTTCCGCCCCCATTAAAAGAGCCGAGAACAGCATCATAGAACGTGAAGTCGGCAGACAAGGTAAAACTGCCCTTACGGAAATTTCACTGCTTGCAACAGAAAAAGACTTTTCTTTATTTCAATGCAAAATTCATACTGGACGAACCCATCAAATTCGTCTGCATCTGGCAAGTATCGGGCTTACCATTTATGGAGACGACCTTTATGGTCAAAAAAGTGAACTATCGCCAGCTTATGCACTTCATGCTTGGAAATTATCTCTTCCCAAAACCTCAAAAAATACCCAATCACTCCTGATTACCTGCCCCCCACCTAATTACATCAAAGAGCTTTTCCCTGGATTTTCTTTCTAAAAACCATTTAGAGTATGCTATAATGAAAAAAGAACATACTATTTGATAGGAGGATGAAAAATGCCATTAGTCACAACGACAAATATGTTTAATGATGCCTACAAAAATAACTATGCTGTGGGAGCTTTCAACGTAAATAATATGGAAATTATCCAAGGAATTGTCGAAGCTGCAAAGCTTGAGCAAGCTCCATTGATTCTGCAAGTATCCGCAGGCGCACGAAAATACGCCAGCCCAATTTATCTCCGTAAGTTAGTTGAAGCTGCAGTCGAAGACTCAGGGCTACCAATTGCCCTTCATCTTGATCATGGCGACAGCTTTGAAATCTGTAAATCTTGTGTAGATGGCGGCTTTTCCTCTGTGATGATTGACGCATCTCATCATTCTTTTGAAGAGAATATTAAACTTACAAAGGAAGTTGTCGAATATGCTCACGCTCATGGAGTCGTAGTTGAAGCCGAGCTTGGCCGTCTGGCCGGAGTTGAAGATGCCGTCAATGTATCCGCCCATGATGCTTCGTACACAGATCCGGAGCAAGCCGTTGAATTCGTTGAAAAAACCGGCGTGGATTCCTTAGCCATTGCTATCGGAACCAGTCATGGAGCTTACAAATTCAAAGGAGATCCGCAGCTTGATTTCGAACGACTTGAGACAATTACCCGCCTTCTCCCTAATTTCCCCTTAGTATTACATGGTGCATCTACTGTACTTCCGGAATTCGTGAAAAAATGTAATCAATTTGGCGGAAAAATCGACGGTGCTCAAGGCGTACCGGAAGAAATGCTTTTCCGAGCCGGTAAATTAGGAGTCTGCAAAATCAATATTGATACCGACCTCCGACTGGCAATGACCGCCGCCATTCGAGAGTATCAAGCCTTACATCCCGAGCACTTTGACCCACGGCAATATCTGGGACCTGCTCGAAAAGCAATTCAAGATATGGTTCAGCATAAAATCAAAAATGTTCTCAATTGTTCAAATCGAATTTAATATTTAATATTTAATAAATCGCAAACAAAAAACGCTCCAAATGGAGCGTTTTTTATATTCCTATCGAATTAGCTTTTCTTGCTTTCTTGAATTACCTTCGTAACTCCCGCAAGCATCCCACCTACATCAGCCAAATTGCTTGGAATAATCATCGTATTATTTTCTTGAGCCAATTCAGCGAAGGTCTGAATATATTGTTCAGCAAGCCGGAAATTCATGGCCTCTACACCGCCTCGGTCTTGAATTTTCCTGCCGATTAATTCAATTGCATCAGCCCGAGCCTCAGCAACCAGTCGAATCGCTTCAGCCTCACCCTCAGCTTGGTTAATCTGAGCTTTACGCTCCCCTTCCGAGCGATTAATCAAAGCCTGCATTTCCCCTTCAGAACGTTGAATTTGTGATTGACGTTCCCCGGTTGCCAAGTTGATTTCTTCTTGTTGCTTTCCTTCGGAAGTTGCAATTACAGCACGTTTTTCTCGTTCCGCAGTGATTTGCCTCTGCATAGCCTGAAGAATTTCATTAGGCGGAGTTAAGTCTTTAATTTCATATCGAAGTACTTTTACTCCCCAGTTCATCGCAGCATCATCCAGAGCATTAACGACCTCTTTATTAATAATTTCGCGCTCTTCAAAAGTTTTATCCAATTCCATACGTCCAATAATCGAACGTAATGTGGTTTGAGACAATTGAGTAATCGCCACCACATAATTGCTACTACCATAAGAGGCCATTTTCGGGTCAGTTACTTGAAAATACAAGATTCCATCTACTTGTAACTGAGTATTATCACGAGTAATACAAATTTGGCTTGGAACATCCAACGGAATTTCCCGAAGGTCATGCCGGTCAACGACTTTGTCGAGGATCGGTATCAAAATATGCAAGCCCGGGTTCAATACTCCATGAAATTTACCCAAGCGCTCCAAGATACAAGCAGTCTGTTGCGGAACAATCCGGATACTGGTTACGATAAAGAAAACAACAATTATAGAAATCGCAATAAAAATATGATACATCATTGTAATTCAGCCCTTTCAATTTGATTATCAACAATCAAGGTAATTCCTCGTTGCGACACAATGTATAATGGTTTTTGTGAATCAACAGTTTCATCTACCGGAACTGCATCCCATTCAGTGCCGCGATAACGTACGCGCCAACTTCCGGTAAGGCGATTTTCAATCCAATATACCGGTTTCCCAATATCACTATAACTTGGATTATCGCTTGCAGAATGTTCGCGTTGAACAGCCCAGTGTCGGACAATTATCCAAAACAAAACCGAGACTAATGTTGCTACTGCAAATTGCCATGACTGAGAAAAATTAAAATAAGCAACAAAAGCAGCCACCAATGATGCCAACCCAAAGGGAAGCAAATAAAAGGTTCCCGAAAGTATTTCACCGCCGATTAAAATAACCGCCAGTATAAGCCACCATATCCACTCCACAACTCAAACTCCTTTCACAAAAAACTCTATTACTATTATACATTGTTTATGCAATAGTTCCAAATTATATCTTGATAAAAACCAGAGCCAAATCATTGAAAAATAGCTATTTCTGCTGCTATCCCAAACGAAAAATTAGTTTTATATTGCCTATAAATCATTAATATTATCTTATATTAGTTAAAATCAATCTGGTCTTTTTTATTTATTTCATTTTCTTTTCATTTTTATCAATTACAATCAAGTCAAATAAAAAAAGGAGTGATCCACTATGAAAAAGAAACTGATAGTAATCCTTGCCGCAATCTCATTATTCTCACTAACTGCCATCACGTCTGCATCACCAAATTTCAATAATCCTGCTGAGGAAACCGGCATTCTGCACTTATTCGGAGACGATGATTTCTACATCAACGGCTATGAAATCGAAGATTTAAGCAAAGCACAAAAACATCAACTTCGTTCCTTGGTTGGAAAAACCATTACAATTAAAGGTTTCTATGAAAATGAGTTTCTTAGCTCCAAAATTGACGAAATCTACGTCACTGAGATTATTCCTCACTAAGCTTCCTATCACAAACCCAAAGCCCCACTGATGCACAGTGGGGCTTTCTCATGATAAATTCTATTTAATTATTATTACTATTTAAAGCGCTTTAACTCAATTGAAAATTGAGTTTGAATTTCCGGTTCACTCAATACAGAAACATTACCTTTATGAAGCTGAATGACATTCTTAACAAAATAAAGCCCCAACCCAATCCCTTGATTAGCTGATTTATTGCGAGAACGCTCCGCTTGATAAAAGCGATTCCAAATTTTAGTTACTTCTTCAGATTGAATACCATGGCCATTATCAGTAATTATAAGCCGAACACTCTCATTTTTCTCCAGCAAAACCACATGAATTTGATTTTTCGTAAATTTAACCGCATTATCCAATAAATTCTTAATTGCTTGCTCCAATAGTAATGAATTTCCCTTTATAATAAGCCCCTCCGAAATTCCCGAAGACAAATGAATATTTAATTTTTTACAAGGCTCAACATAGCCCTTGAGAATTCTCTCCACCAACTCCGACAAACTCAACTCTACCATCTCAACATCTGTTAAATGATCAAGCCTGGCAATATCCAAAAGCTGAGAAATCATTGCAGTCATAAATTTGCTCTGATTAAAAATATTTCCAAAACTTTCCTTCGCCTCATCAATTGAAGAAATATAATTTTTTCCATAATCACTTTCAGCTTGAATTACCGACAATGGCGTTCTAAGCTCATGGGAAATATCCGAGCTAAACTGCTTCTCACGATTAGAAGACTCCTCTAAAGCCCCCAACATATTATTTAGAGTCTCAGTCAGATTAAAAATCTCGTCTTTACTATAAACCCTCTGAGAAATGCGAGTGGACAAATCTTTTTTTTCAGCAATTTCAGCTGCTGTCTGAGTAATTGCACGAATCGGCTTCAAGCTTCTTCGAATCAACAAATATCCACCATAAGAACCAACCAAAAGAAGAAATAAGCTGCCTAAAAATAATGCAGTAAAAATAATATCTGTCTTTCGAGCAAGCTCATGAGACGAGGCAATGCCACGCACCCATTCCCCGGCGCCGCCCCCTCGAATTGTTGCATCAAAATAATAAAATTTCGTACTTCCTACAGCAATCGTTGACACTCGATCAAAAGACTGAGCAACCTCTTCTGGAAATCCCTCCGGAACAATTCCCTTGAGTACTGTCCCATCAGAACCATAAATAACTGAGTGCACTTGCTCTTGAAAAATACGAAATTCTTCCGGCTCATTCGCAGTCTCAACAACAACTTCCACTAAATCTTCTTGAATTTCCATTTCTTCCCACACATCAGTAAATTCAAGAATAAAAACAGAAAACAATAATAAAATTGAAAGAAGGAATAACGTAAACCAACCAGTAATTTTTGAGGTCAAAGACATCCGAGAAAAAGGATTAAAATTCATTACGCAACTCTCTTCCTTCAAAAATTTGATTTTTTTAATTAAAGGCCTAGATTAGAACAGAGGATTATTTCGGATAATTTTTAAGAGTAGTTGATACGGATTCTGAGAACGATGATTGAAGCGAAATCCGCATTCTTTTAAATATAAATAGAATTGATGTTTTAAAATACCATAAAATTTGTTGAGCCTCATTTTAGAGAATCTCCAAAATCCTTCAATCCCATTGATATAAGAGTTGCTGGATACGAATTCTCGTTTGCCGTAATCGACTCGGAAATGCTTTTCATAACCTACATCAACTAATCCATCATGGCCACGCCATTTGTCTGAATGAATTACTGAATCAATTGAAACTATTCCCACGAATGATAAATTGCAAGGTTTTTGCTTTCACATCAGGAATGATTTTAGTATAGACTTTGCCATCCCGTTTGAAAAGACCAAATACAATCGTTTTCCCACCAGCTCCTCGTCCTCGCTTACCAGATATGTTTGCCGCCGAAGTAACTTTCGTCTACTTCAATTTGACCAGATAAGGGAGAGAAGTTTTCGCAAAAATGAGAATTTTCAGAGCGGATTTCATTCAAATATCGATTGGCCGTATTTCTATTTAGTCTGGTTATTCCCGCAATTTGTTTTGCATTTAAATCTAAAGAAAACAGCTTTAGAAATTGCTTGAATTTTGCTCCTAAAATTTTTGAACGATTTACATACTTGTTTTTCATTGTCATAGCTAGATTTTACTACCTTTTACGATAGCTGTTCTAGTCTAGACTCTTAATTAATTATTCACATTTAAACATATAGCCTACCCCACGCACGGTATGAATCAATCGTTTCTCCGATAAATGATCCAGACTTTTTCGAAGCTCTTTGATATATACATCAATTAGATTTGAGGAACTTTCATAATCATATTCCCAGATATGATCGAAAATCTGCTGTCGCGTCAGTACAGTATTAGAATTACTTGCCAAATAGTAAAGCAAATCAAACTTCTTAGCAGTCAGTGGCACCTCAATTTCCTCACAAAAAATTTGCCGACTTTGAGTATCAATTCTCAGAGGACCAACCCTAAGCTCATTATTACCTTGATTTCGACTACGCCTCACAAGCGCATAAATTCGCGCAATCAACTCATCAAATTCAAAAGGCTTAACTAGATAATCATCACCCCCTATATTCAGGCCAGCAATTTTATCCTGCAAGCTATCTTTCGCAGTCAAAAAAAGAACCGGCACTTTATTACCTGTTTTACGAAGGTACTCAACAACACCCAATCCATCCAACTTAGGCATCATAATATCAACAACAATCGCATCATAACCGGAAACACTCAAATATTCAAGTGCTTCCTCACCGTCAAAGCAACAATCGACCATCATTTGCTCAAGCCGAAGCCTTTTCGCAATAATATTATTCAGCATAACTTCATCTTCAATCAATAAAATTTTCACAATGAGCCCCTCACTTTATACTTAAAAACATTATAAAAGGTCTAAACGAAGAATAACAAGCAAAAATGAATATAACATGAAAAAGCACCAACTCAATCACCCCAAAAGTGAAACAGACAATAAAAATCCCCCGGCAATCATATGCGGGCATAGCCCTCTAATACTAACAGCATCTCAAGACACATAAACGATCTGCCATTTATATTAGCTACCCGTAAACGGGTCTTTATATTCAATTAATGAGATTTGATCAGATGTTCGATCTTCCTTTAATTGATTCTGAATATATTCCGCTACCTTCTCTGTATTTTTTCCTACTGTATCCACATAATAACCTCTACACCAAAAGCTTCGACTTCCATACTTATAACTTCAGATTTCCATAACGTTCATAAATTAATAAACTACTTTTTCCCTTTAAATACCCTACAAACCCCGCAATACTAATATTTTTCCTATTTCCTTTTTTAATTCTCCATAAATTATTTTCTACGGTATTATAAAATCGCGGTCTGCGAATTGCGCTCTAAGCTTAGACCACCGGCACAGCCGGTGGTTTTCTTTTAACAACAAAAAAGCCCACTCCTTAGAGTGAGCTTTAGGTAATCGGCGACTCCCTATCCTCCCAGGCCGTC
>JGI994J12354_10001056_pt1 | contig 28010 bp, 35 predicted proteins | sample IntmicLarv3ML3BL_FD_12354 | JGI IMG/M metagenome (IMG submission 12354) | reverse complement strand
AGTGAGTTGCGGCAGATGCCGTCAAAACCCAGTGTTTTTGCTACCCGCTCCCGATCAATGGCAAAGGTGGTACCTGCCAGCGCTGCAGCTCCCAACGGCAGACGATTGACACGTTTGCGACAATCCGTCATGCGCTCCATGTCCCGCCCGAACATCTCCGCATAGGCCAGCATATGGTGACCGAAAGTCACGGGCTGGGCCACCTGCAGATGCGTAAAACCGGGCATGATCGTATCGGCATGCTGATCCGCCATCTTCAAAAGCGCAGCAACCAGATCACGCAAAAGCCCGGTAATTCGATCAATCTCAGCACGCAGATAAAGGCGCACATCTGTTGCCACCTGATCATTCCTCGAACGACCGGTATGCAGGCGCTTTCCGGCATCACCAATCAGATCGGTCAACCGCTTTTCGATGTTCATGTGCACATCTTCAAGTGCAACCTGCCAGTCAAACCTGCCCGCATTCACTTCGTCTGCAATCTGCACCATACCACGCTGGATATCGGCATAATCTCCAGCATCAAGAATGCCCTGAGCATGAAGCATCTCCGCATGGGCAAGCGAACCCTGGATATCATAAAGTGCCATCCTCTGGTCAAACGTCACCGATGCGGTATAGCGCTGCACCAGCGCATCTACCGGCTCCGAAAAACGACCCGACCAAGTGTCGCCTTTTTGAATGGAATCTGAACTCATAACGTAATCCTGATGAATTTAAGGATTATAAAACAGCCACACATAAAAAACCGCTCATCCAGCCGTCCGACCAAGGGAGGAACCGTTCGCGGAAGATGGCCTTCCCCCTGACACCTCTGACAGTTTATTTTTTAATTTGGTTGATATCCCGTACCGCACCACGATCAGCTGATGTTGCCATCGCAGCATAAGCCTGCAACGACTTTGACACCAAACGATCCCGGTTAAGCGGTTTCCATGCGTTTTCGCCCCTAGCTTCCATTTTCCGGCGACGCTCTGCCAGATCCGTATCGCTTATCTGAAGATTGATCGTGCGCGCCGGAATATCAATTTCAATCATGTCGCCTTCCTCAATCAGGCCAATAGCACCACCGGACGCCGCCTCTGGAGAGGCATGGCCGATCACCAGCCCGGATGAACCACCGGAAAAACGGCCATCGGTAAACAGCGCGCAGGATGAGCCCAACCCTTTTGACTTGATATAGGAAGTCGGATACAACATTTCCTGCATGCCAGGACCGCCCTTGGGTCCTTCATATCGGACAATGATCACATCCCCCGAAAGAATCCGGTCAGCCAGAATCGCGTCCACTGTCTCTTCCTGACTTTCAAAAATACGCGCCCTTCCAGTGAATTTCCAGATACTTTCATCCACACCGGCGGTTTTCACAATACAGCCATTCTCGGCGATATTGCCATGCAGCACAGCCAGGCCTCCATCTTCCGTATAGGCGTGCTCACGATTACGGATACAGCCGGATTCCCGGTTGGTATCCAGTTCGTCATACCGGCGATTCTGCGAAAAAGCCTGCTGTGTCGGTATACCACCTGGGGCCGCACGATACAGCGACAACACATCATCATCCCTGGTTGTCACCACGTCATAGCGGGCGATGGCATCTGCCAGTGTCGGTGCGTAAACCGTTTTTGCGCTGGTATCAATCAGACCCGCACGCGCCAGCTCTGACAGAATGCCAAAAATGCCGCCAGCACGATGCACATCCTCAATGAAATAATCATGCGTGGCCGGTGAAACCTTGCACAGGCAAGGCACACCACGGGAAACGCGATCAATATCCGCCATCTCAAACGGCACCTCCCCTTCATTGGCAACTGCGAGCAGATGCAAAACCGTATTGGTGGAACCGCCCATGGCAACATCCAGTGCCATCGCATTTTCCAGTGCGGTCTTTGTCACAATGCTGCGAGGCAATATCGAAGCATCATCTTTTTCATAGTACTGCCGAGCCATTCCGACAATAGTGCGCCCCGCTCGCAGAAAGAGTTCCCTCCTGTCTGCATGCGTAGCAACCAGCGTGCCATTTCCGGGCAATGCCATACCCAATGCCTCCATCAGGCAATTCATGGAGTTGGCGGTAAACATGCCGGCACATGAACCACAGGTCGGGCAGGCCGAACGCTCATAATTCATGACCTCTTCATCGCTGATCTGTGGATTGCCCGCCTGAATCATGGCATCAATCAGATCAATTTTGACAATACGCTGCTCATTTCCAGTCGCATTTTTCTGTCCATGCAGCACGTCCACCAGCTTGCCCGCTTCCATTGGACCACCGGAAACAAAAATGGCAGGAATATTTAGCCTGAGCGCCGCCATCAGCATCCCAGGTGTAATCTTGTCACAATTGGAAAGACAGACCATGGCATCAGCACAATGCGCATTCACCATATACTCAACCGAATCGGCAATCAGTTCGCGTGACGGCAGCGAATACAGCATGCCACCATGCCCCATCGCAATTCCATCATCTACAGCAATCGTATTGAACTCCTTGGCAACTCCGCCAGCGGCCTCGATCTCACGTGCCACCATCTGCCCCAGATCTTTCAGATGTACATGCCCTGGCACAAACTGGGTAAATGAGTTAACAACAGCAATAATCGGCTTGTCGAAGTCACCATCTTTCATCCCCGTAGCACGCCACAGCGCGCGGGCTCCCGCCATATTACGGCCATGCGTAGACGTTCTGGAACGGTATTCCGGCATTTTGTTTCTCCACTGATCTGATTCAAAAAAGGAAATATTGTGACACGAAACGGCACGGCTGGTGTTATTCCCCCCGGTCAAAATAAAGACATCACCCGAAAAAACCGAATGACGCAAAAAAACATCAGGTACCTAAGAAAATGAAGTGTGGCATAATGCTCTCCTTCTACAAAGAAAAGCTGCTGTCTGATCGCACTTTATCAGAAGCAGCAAAAAACATGCTGATTCACCCCCTTCCCGATCCAGTGGCACTGAAACTGGGCCCCCTTGCCATACACTGGTATGGTTTGATGTATCTTGTTGCCTTCGCCCAGTTTATTCTTCTTGGAAGAATACGCCTCAAACAACCCCATATCAGACAGGCAGGCTGGATAAAAAAAGATCTGGATGAAATCCTTTTTTACGGAGCATTTGGTGCCATTATCGGGGGACGTCTTGGCGAAGTGCTTTTTTATAATGCCGCCTATTTCCTTTCGCACCCGCTTGAAATACTGGCCATCTGGCAAGGCGGGATGTCTTTCCACGGCGGTTTTCTGGGCGTTTTTATTGCCATGTGGTTTTATGGAAGAAAACATAAAAAAAGCTTTCTGCCAACCCTAGACCTTATTGCCCCGCTGATTCCACTTGGATACGCAGCAGGCCGAATCGGCAACTTCATCAATGCCGAGCTGCCGGGTCGCATTACTGATGCCGCTCTTCCCTGGGCCATGATCTGGCCCAACCACGACATGCTCCCCCGCCACCCCTCTCCGCTTTACCAAGCACTTGTTGATGGCCTGCTCATGTTCATCATGTTGTGGTACTTTGCCAGAAAGCCTCATCCGAAAGGGGCGGTCAGTGCTGTCTATTTGGTTCTATACGGTACAAGCCGCTTTTTTACCGAACACTTCCGCATTCCGGATTACAACATCACCCTGCCCGGTATCACCCTGTCTGCTGGACAAATGCTTTCCCTGCCCATGCTCCTGATAGGTATGATATGGCTTTTCCTGCTTTATGCAAAAAAATCGCAGCATCTGCTGTGCAAAACTTGGCACTGGATCGCCAGATAAAACTCACCTGCCACCCCTACAAGCAAGTGCAAATTGCCTGCGACAGTTATCCTTTTTTATATGCCTGTTTTCGCAAAAAAAATAGAAAAAATCTGCAAAAAACCGCCAATTCCGCTTAAGATACCAATAAAAGCAGTCAAAACAAAAAGCTGACAGCCTGCGAAAAATCTCCGAATTTTCACCTTATCAACAGACGCCGATTCCCTTATGCTGATTCATCCGCTTCCGGATCCCGTTGCGCTGAAAATTGGCCCGCTTTCCATCCATTGGTACGGCCTGATGTATCTCGTCGCCTTCATACAGGCGATCATGCTCGGCTGCCTGCGCCTGAAGCAACCACACATAAGACAGGCCGGCTGGACCATGAAAAATCTCGACGGCCTAGTCTTTTACGGCGCTCTCGGTGTATTCATCGGCGGCCGACTGGGAGAAGTCCTCTTTTACAACCCGAAATATTTTCTGAGCAACCCACTGCAGATTCTTGCTGTGTGGAATGGCGGCATGTCCTATCATGGCGGACTCCTCGGCGTGTTTTTCACCATGTGGCTCTGGGGCAGGAAAAACAACCGGCGATACGACGAAATCCTGGATTTCATTGCCCCACTTGTCCCGCTGGGATACGCCGCTGGCCGAATCGGCAACTTCATCAACGGCGAACTGCACGGACGAATTGCAGATACCACACTTCCCTGGGCCATGATCTGGCCCAATATCGACAGCCTTCCTCGTCATCCCTCACCGCTATACCAAGCACTGGCTGATGGTGTACTTTCTTTCGTGCTGTTATGGCTTTTTTCCAGAAAACCACGCCCGATCGGTACTGTCGGCGCCCTTTACCTCCTTTTTTATGGTGCATTCCGTTTTTTCACCGAATATTTCCGAGAACCGGATTATGATTTCACCATAATGGGGATCACCATCTCAGCAGGACAGATGCTGTCCGTACCCATGGTACTGGGCGCATTGATATGGCTTCGTTACGCCTATGCGAAAAACCGGATATTGATCCGCCACAACGGTAAGACCTGACAAAAAAAGGGTTTCCGCTTATGATGACGACTCTTTGCCAATCCGCTTTTTGACGTTTCACAAGGCACCTGTACCATGCTGATTCACCCACTTCCCAATCCGATTGCCCTCAAAATAGGGCCATTTGCCATTCACTGGTACGGGTTGATGTATCTGCTCGGATTCATGATGTTTCTGTATTTCGGCAGAATCCGCATCCGGCAGCCTCACCTCGCACAGGCCGGGTGGATCGGGAAAAATCTGGATGACCTGCTATTTTATGGTGTTGTGGGCGTTATTCTTGGCGGCAGGCTGGGGGAAGTGCTTTTTTATGCACCAGCCCACTATTTTTCTCATCCAAGTGAAATACTGGCTATCTGGAAAGGCGGCATGTCCTATCATGGGGGCGCCCTTGGCGTTGTCGCTGCAGCCTGGCTTTATAGCCGCAGAAACGGGCGACGTCTTTTTGAAACGCTTGATTTGGTTGCCCCCCTTGTCACCTTTGGCTACATCACTGGGCGAATCGGCAACTTCATCAATGGCGAACTACCGGGGCGTGTCGCAGATCCATCTCTACCGTGGGCGATGATCTGGCCCAATATCGACAACCTTCCCCGCCATCCGTCTCCAATCTATCAGGCACTGCTTGATGGCGCGCTTGTCGCACTTGTTTTGTGGTTCTATGCAAAAAAACAACGGCCATTGGGTGCTGTCACCGCATGTTACTGCCTGCTTTACGGACTGGCGCGCTTTTTCACCGAGTATTTTCGACGGCCAGATTACGAGGTTACCTTTGCCGGATTAACCCTGTCAGCCGGACAATTACTGTCCGTCCCCATGATCGCTGCCGGCGCCACGGGTCTTGTTATTGCCTATCGCATCCAGTCGAAAAACAGCTGGAAATAACCGACTGATTCAGTCTTTTCTTGCCATTACCCTGCGAATGGCATCAGAAGAAAACCCGCGCTGCTGAAGAAAACGCATCTGCCTTGCCCGCTCCCGGATATCCGTCGGCATGACACCAAACTTTCTTTCCCAGACCTCATAGGCCCGGACTACCTCATTATCCATCAACATCTGCATGGCACTATCAGGCAAGGCTTCTGTCACCTGATGGTCACGCAATTCCTGTCTAATCCGATTATTGCCATAGCGCCCCATGCGACGACGGACAAGCGATTCGGCAAAACGGGAGTCTGACAAAAAATCCTGCTCTTCAAGCCAATCCAGCAAGGCGTCAAGATCATCTCCTTCCCCGACAAAACGAAGGAGCTTGCAAGCAAGCTCCTTTCTGCTGTAATCGCGGGCAGACAGGTAGCGCAATGCCCGCGCTTTCAGACTGGGGATCAATGTCATATTAGGCGATAACCCAGACGTCGTCAGCCCTGCTTTTCAGCATCGGCTTTATCTTTGGATGCGGCTTTTTCCTTTGCTGGCTTACCCCCTCCATCTGCCAGGGGAGGCAGCTCCGGTACACCCAAGGCAACCCGTACCCGGTTTTCGATTTCACGCGCCAGTTTGGGGCGTTCACGCAGATAATTGCGCGCATTATCCTTTCCCTGACCAATGCGCTCACCGTTATAGCTGTACCAAGCACCCGCCTTGTCCACAATTTTGGCATCCGCACCCAGATCGAGTATTTCGCCTTCCCGCGATGTTCCTTCTCCATACAGGATATCGAAATGTGCCTCCTTGAACGGCGGCGCAGTTTTGTTTTTAACCACCCTGACGCGTGTTTCGTTTCCGATCACGACATCACCGGACTTGATGGAACCAGTACGGCGGATATCCAGACGCACAGACGAATAAAATTTCAGTGCATTGCCGCCGGTTGTCGTTTCCGGATTGCCAAACATGACACCAATCTTCATTCTGATCTGGTTAATAAAAATAACCGTCGTATTTGTCCGGTTGATGCTGCCTGTGAGCTTGCGTAGCGCCTGTGACATCAAACGAGCCTGCAGACCCGGCAGGGAATCCCCCATATCGCCTTCAATTTCCGCCTTAGGCGTCAGCGCAGCAACCGAGTCAATCACGATCAAGTCCACCGCACCGGAACGCACCAGCGCATCAGTAATTTCAAGTGCCTGCTCGCCGGTATCCGGCTGAGAAATCAGCAAGTCATGCAGATTGACACCCAGCTTTTGAGCATACGTTACATCCAGCGCGTGTTCCGCATCAATAAAGGCACAGGTTCCCCCCAGTTTCTGCATCTCGGCAATAACCTGGAGTGTCAGCGTGGTTTTACCGGAAGACTCTGGCCCGTAGATTTCAATAACGCGCCCGCGCGGCAGACCTCCCACACCCAGCGCGATATCCAGCCCGAGCGAACCAGTAGAAACGACAGGAAGCTCTTCAGCTACCGCATTGTCGTCCATACGCATGACAGAGCCTTTGCCAAACTGTTTTTCAATCTGCGCTAGTGCTGCTGCCAGTGCCTTGTTTTTTTCCGAATTGGCTTTTTTATCATCCATGAGAGTCTTCCCGCAATATTAAAAAATTGATCCTTCAGGCAACAATATGAAACATCATTATACTGTATAAATAGACAGCATAACAATTTTTCCCGTCATCTTGAAATTTAATGTGCGCATCTTCTTTTTTGCACGTAGTCAGGCTGTCTGTTAAAATAAAAATGGCTTGTGCACAAGTGCCTGCAGCCGCTCTGATGCGACCTTTCAGCAACATATTAGGTAAACCATGCCACTGCCTGATTCACCCAATCGACGTGCCTTAAAACATACTCGCAAACTTCATGTCGAATTCTACCTGAGAGAAGATGATCTCTGGGATATTGATGCCCGTTTTACGGATGTCAAACCCTTTGATCTTGAAGTCACGTCTTTCGTGATCCCGGCCAACAGGCCCCTTCATGACCTGTCTGTCCGTATCACCATAGATGCAAAATCCAATATTGTTGATGTTTTGGTCGTATTTGACCAAGTTCCTTTTAGCGGATACTGCGAGCAAATCGAGGCACGATATCAGCAACTGATCGGCCTGAATCTCCTGAAAGATTTCCGGCAGGGCGTCCGTGAACGTCTGGGAAAGGCCACTGGCTGCACCCATATGAACGAACTGGTTGAGCTCCTTCCCTATGTTGCCGTACAGGTTCTTATTTTCGGTGAAAAAAACACGAGTGAAAAAACCGCCTTCCAGCCAAGCAGTGAAAAACCGTTTCATTTGGATGGCTGCCACGCGCTTCGCACAGATGGTCCTGTTGTTGCGCGCTTTTACCCGAAATGGGTTGCAGATGACATTTCCTCCAACAAAGAGTTCGGCTGAACTGCACTGACAGCACCGGCCGTCGGACCATCACCCTAGATTGACGGATGACCTTGAGGAAAAATGTCCTGAAAAAAATAACATGACTTCTGATACCGCAGAACAAAATACAACAACAGCTCCCATACTGACTGTTTCCGCACTGAACCAGTCAGTTTCCCGCCTGTTAGAAAAAAGTTTTGCCCTGACATGGATTGCAGGGGAGGTATCGAACTTTACTCGCGCCGCTTCAGGACACTGGTATTTTACGCTCAAGGATGATAATGCCCAAGTGCGAGCTGTTATGTTTCGCGGCCGTACGCAAACTGTGGGATTGGACATCAAAAACGGGGACCGAATTGAAGCACGTGCCACCGTGACACTCTACCCGGCCCGCGGTGACTATCAACTGAATGTGGAAGCCATCCGGCATGCCGGTGTCGGTAACCTTTTTGAGGCTTTTTTGCGGCTCAAAGAAAAGCTGTCAAAAGAGAGGCTTTTTGATACAGACAAAAAGCAGCCCCTGCCCGCTTTCCCTAAAACCATTGGCATTGTCACCAGCCAGCAAGCCGCCGCACTTCGGGATGTGCTGACAACCCTTTCTCGCCGGACACCGCACATTCGTATCATCCTGTATCCCACGCCGGTGCAAGGCGAAGGTGCAGGAGAAAAAATAGCGCAAGCCATACAGACCGCATCCGCACGAGCAGAAACCGATATCCTGATCGTTTGCCGCGGTGGTGGCAGCATGGAAGACCTGTGGAATTTCAATGAGGAAATCGTTGCACGGGCCATTGCCGCCTGTACCATTCCTGTCATTTCCGGTGTCGGGCACGAAACCGATACCACTATTACCGACTTTGTCGCTGACCTTCGTGCGCCGACGCCAACTGGGGCTGCCGAAATGGCAACCCGCTCCCGGGCTGACTGGATGAGCGCCCTCCAAACTCTGGCTGAAGATCTGCAGTATGCGATGGAACGCATGATGGCCAATACACGCCAGAACGTGGATATGGCATCACGCCGCCTGATCAGTCCTGCCTCATACACCCGACGGGAAAAAATCCGGCTGGACGCGATGGGCGACCAGCTTTCAAACGCGAGAAAACGGATTGTAACTGATGCAAAAAACCAGCTGGCACACCTACAAACCCGCCTGAAAAACCGGCTGCCGGATACAACAGCACACCATACCCGACTTCAGACTATCCGACACCAAATGACATCACTTGTCACAGCCAGTATGGCAAACCACCGGCAGCAGATGGCGTCACTGCAAGCACAACTGGAACTGTTGAGTCCGGAGCGCACCCTTGAGCGGGGCTATGCCATTATTACGAACCGAAAAGGGCGCGTGATCCGTTCCCCGCTCGAACTACCGATAAAGGAAAATGTCACCATCAGGCTGGCACAGGGAAGAGCACAGGTTGGTATCGCCAGCGTCCAACCCGAAATCGGGTAGTGGCGGGGATCAGACATCTTCCACCTCGAAAAGCCGGCGATATTCGCGCATGGCATAACGGTCTGTCATGCCAGCTATGTAATCGGCAACATGACGGGCGTGATCTTCTTTTTTACCACTCGCCACACGCACATCCGGCGGCAAAAGCGATGGATCATCCATGAACACATTAAAGAGGCGGCGGATAATCAGCCTTGCCTTACTGCTCATGCGATTAACTTGGTAATGCCGGTATAAATTGGTGAAAAGAAATGCCTTGAGCATCGCCGCCTCTTTCGCCATTTCCGTCGAAAAGGCAATCAGTTGTGGCGCATGACGCACATCTTCGATACTGGCGGGTGCTGCTTCGCGTATTTTTGTTTCGGAGGCCTGTGTTAGGTCAACGATCAAGGCGCTGATCATCCGCCTGATGGTTTCATAAATCATCCGGCGCTCACTGATACCGGGCATCGCGGCGCGGACGTCATGCCAGTGCCGCGCAAAAAGACCGACTTCCTGTAACTGCGATACCGTAATCAGGCCGGAACGCAGACCATCATCAATATCATGATTGTTATAGGCGATTTCATCGGCCATGTTGGCCAGCTGTGCCTCCAGCGATGGCCGTCTGTTTTCCAAGAAGCGGCGGCCCAACTCACCCAGTCCGGCGGCCTTTTCTTCAGAACAATGCTTGAGAATGCCTTCACGCGTTTCAAATGTCAGGTTCAGTCCGTCAAAAGCACCATAGCGCTGCTCCAGCACTTCGACGACACGGAGGCTTTGCAGGTTGTGTTCAAAGCCGCCATAACCTTTCATGCAAGCATCAAGCGCCTCCTGCCCTGCGTGGCCAAAAGGCGTATGCCCTAGGTCATGCGCAAGGGAAATTGCCTCGACCAGGTCACCATTCAACTGCAGATTGCGCGCAATGGATCGGGCAATCTGCGCAACTTCTAGGCTGTGTGTCAGCCGTGTACGAAACAAATCTCCCTCATGGTTAACAAAAACCTGGGTTTTGTACTCCAGCCGCCGAAAAGCACCGCAATGAATAATCCGGTCACGATCACGCTGAAACGCCGTGCGTGTTTCTGGTGTCAGCTCATCATAAACACGTCCGAGAGACGCTGATGATCTGGCGGCATAAGGAGCCAATTGGTATGGATTCATGCTGTTGCCTGTTCAGATCATACTGGCCTGATACAAGTATCAAGCGTTTCACGCAGCATGGCATCCGGCACTGTGGTGACAAAAGCTGAACCCAATGATTTCAGCAGGACAAACTGAATTTCGCCACCGGCATTTTTCTTGTCCACCCGCATCAGTTCAATCCATCGTTCGACACCAAGATCAGGGGCAACCGTTGGCAAACCTGCCGCATCAACCAGTTTTCTGATGCGCGCCCTTGATTCAGTATCCAGCAAGCCCATCCGGCATGACAGATCCGCTGCCATGACCATGCCGCAGCCAACTGCTTCGCCATGCAGCCACTCGCCAAACCCCAGCCCTGCTTCAATGGCATGTCCGAAAGTATGACCGAAATTCAGGATCGCTCTCAAACCACTGCTTTCCTTTTCATCCTGACGCACCACATCTGCCTTGATTTCGCATGAACGGCCAATGGCATATGCTAAAGCATCCCCATCCCGCACCATCAGTTTTGCAATCTCTTTTTCAATCCAAGCGAAATACGCCGGGTCCAGAATCGCACCATGCTTGATGACCTCGGCCATCCCCGCAGACAGTTCACGATCCGGCAGTGTATCTAGAGTTCGGATATCGGCAATCACCGCTTCCGGCTGGTAAAACGCACCAATCATGTTTTTGCCCAGAGGATGATTGATGCCTGTTTTTCCGCCGACAGAAGAATCCACCTCGGCCAGAAGGGTGGTGGGCACCTGCACAAAAGGCACCCCGCGCATAAAACTGGCTGCAGCATAACCGGTCAGATCGCCAATCACACCACCACCCAGCGCAAGAAGCGTCGTATTTCTGTCACAGCGGTTTTCCAACAGAATGTCAAACACCTTCATCAAACTAGCCCAGTTTTTTTCCTGTTCACCATCCGGCAATATGATCGGAATAACCTGTTTTCCTGCCGCTTCAAGGGTTTGTGTCATCCTTTCTAGATACAGCGGTGCCACGACCGTATTGGTGACAACGGCAACCCGCTTCCCCTTTATCAGCCGGGCGACCAGTTCGCTGTCCCCTATCAGTCCTCGTCCGATTTCAATAGGATAGCTGCGCTCCCCAAGATCGACCTGCAAATGAATATATCCTGTTTTTTCCGTCACCATATCCTGATTTTGTTGCCCTTCATTTTTTTTACGGTTTCTGCGTTTTGCATCCGGTTTTCCGGCTGTTTTTGCCTCTTTGCGCTTCCCTGCGATCTTTCCCAGAATGGACTGCACCATGGCATGAACATTCTGACGGCCGGTATCAATAACAAAATCCGCCACTTCCGTGTAAAAAGGCTCACGCTGCTGCGAAAGTTCCTCGATTTTTTTTCTGGGGTCGTCGGTCTGCAAAAGCGGGCGGTTCCTGTCATGCATGGTTCGCTGAAGCACATTATTGACAGACGCTCGCAGATAAATGACGGTTCCCCGCTCCCTGAGATAACGCCGATTCTCCGGATTGATAACCGCACCCCCGCCGGTTGCCAGCACAATCCCTTTTCTTGCCGTCAGGTCGCGAATGGCATCGGCTTCCCGCTTGCGAAAGGAATCTTCTCCCTCAATTTCAAATATCCAAGAAATGGAAGCCCCCGTGCGGGACTCAATTTCATGATCCGAATCGATAAAACGCAGACCAAGCCGTTTTGCCAGTGCTCGGCCTACCGTTGTCTTGCCTGATCCCATCAGTCCAACCAGAAATATATTTTCACTCATGCGAAATTGTAACCTGTGATTCCCTTTGCGAATACCTTCCATGCATTTTCCTTTGCGCAGAGCGAAAAAACACAAACATTTACAAATTAATTGAGCCTGAACGCAATATTCCAATGCGAAGATGGCCGGTTTCAAGGATAATGTCGGTTCCCTATTGATTTACTGTTTGCACTGCATGATTTCAAGGAAAAAGACGCGTTCTCCCCGGGAAAAAAAACCATGGACAAAACAACGCATAAAGAGCACCCTCTTTAACGCTGTAGCCATCTGTTTTGGTCTGGGTGTTACTGGTGCACTGACCGTTGTTTTCATGATGGTCATGATTTACCCCAATCTACCAGATCTAGGCCAACTGACCGATTACCAACCGAAAATGCCATTGCGGGTCTATACCGCAGACAATGTCCTTATCGGCGAATTCGGTGAGGAAAGGCGCAATCTGATTCATTTTCATGAAATACCAGATGTCATGAAAAAGGCCGTTCTGGCTATTGAAGATGACCGTTTTTACCAGCATGGTGGCCTTGATTATCTTGGCATCATGCGCGCCGCCTTTCATAACCTGACAGGCGGAAACCGGCAGGGAGCATCCACCATTACCCAGCAGGTGGCCCGTAATTTTTTCCTAACCAGCGAGCAGACACTCAAACGGAAGATGTATGAAGCCCTACTGGCATGGAAAATCGAAAGCGCACTGACAAAGGATCAGATTTTCGAGATTTACATGAACCAGATTTATCTGGGGCAGCGCGCGTTCGGCTTTGCTTCGGCCTCACAGATCTATTTTGGCAAACGCCTCCAAGATGTGACAACAGCAGAAGCTGCCATGCTGGCAGGGCTGCCCAAAGCGCCTTCTGCCAATAATCCGGTGGCTAACCCGGCTCGCGCAAAGGTTCGGCAACAATATATCCTGCAACGCATGCATCAACTTGGTTACATCAGCAAGGATGAGTTTGAAAAAGCGAAAAACGAAGCCATTACAGTCAAAAACAAAGTGAACGAGTTTCCTGTTCACGCTGAATTTGTGGCGGAACTGGCTCGTATGCTTGTTTATGAGCAATACAAGGATGAAACCTACACCAAGGGCCTGAATGTTTATACTACCATCACCAGCACGGATCAGGAAGCCGCTTACCGTGCCGTAAGAGATGGGGTGATGGATTATGAAAAACGTCACGGTTTCCGTGGACCGGAAGGTCACATGGAAATCCCGTCCGCCAAAGAAGAGGCGGCAGATGCGATTGAAGCCGAACTCGCTCATTATCCTGACAGTGACGAATTGATAGCCGCCATCGTATTGAAGGCTTCGCCAAAAATGATACAAGCTGTGATCTCCACAGGCGAGGAAATCGAGATTACCGGCGGAAGTCTGAATTTTGCGGCATCCGGCCTTGCCGCCACTGCCAAGCCTAACCGGCAGATCAAAAGGGGTTCCATTATCCGTGTCACTCGAGGGAAAAACAACACTTGGTCTGTCACGCAAATGCCGGATGTGGAATCCGCCTTTGTTTCCCTGCGTTCGCAGGACGGCGCCATCAAGGCAATGGTCGGTGGTTTTGATTTCAACAAGAGAAAATTCAACCATGTCACACAGGCATGGCGCCAACCTGGCTCTTCTTTCAAACCTTTCATTTACTCGGCATCGTTGGAGAAAAAATTCGCCCCGGCCAGCATTATCAATGATGCCCCACTCCAGTTTACTTCCGCACAAACTGGCGGACGTTCGTGGGAACCCAAAAACTACGATTCCCGCTACGAAGGCCCGATGACCATGCGCAAGGGACTGACAAAGTCCAAGAACATGATTTCCATTCGCGTGCTGGATCAAATCGGCACACAATACGGACAGGAGTTCCTCGCCCGCTTTGGCTTTGAAGCGGAAAAACACCCTCCCTATCTGACGCTGGCACTGGGCGCAGGATCAGTCACGCCACTACAAATGGCGGCAGCCTATGCCATCTTCGCTAATGGCGGTTACAAAGTATCGCCCTATGTGATTTCCCATATCACTGACATCAAGGGTGACATCATTTCAGAAGCCAAACCGGATCAGGCTGGAGATGCGGCAAACCGCGTGCTGGATGAACGCAATGCTTTCATCATGGACAGCATGATGAAAGATGTGGTTCGCCAGGGTACCGCTGTTCGCGCACTGTCACTTGGACGCCCTGATCTTGCAGGCAAAACCGGCACAACAAACGACTCTGTCGATGCCTGGTTTGCCGGCTATCAGCCGAAACTGGTCGGCGTGGCATGGATTGGTTATGATCGCCCGAGAAATCTTGGCAGCCGGGAAACAGGCGGTGGTCTTGCCCTGCCGATTTGGATCAACTACATGAAAGTCGCTCTTAAAAATGTACCGGTTTACAATAAACCGGTGCCAGGCGGCATTCTTTCTGTTAATGGCGACTACTATTATGTTGAAAGCCCTCCCGGATCCGTTATCAATAACCTGGGTGTTGAACACAAGGAGCCGGAACCAGATGTGGATGATGACGCTGGAGAAATTTTCTAATCCATGAAATCAGGAAAAAACACGTTTTCAGGCTTTGCGCTGGCAGTCACCATTGCCAGCACCTTCCTTTTGGGTGCTTGCGGACAAACCGGCGAGCTTTACATGCCGGAAACCTTTTCGTCCCCCCCTCCGCAAAGAACGTCCCAGATAGCAAGGCAACAGCAACAAATCCCGCAGGAAGAGTCTATAGACAACACTGAAAAAAACGTCAAAGGAAATTGATATGCCAACTACGCATTTTTCTTATCAGGATCATGTCCTGTGTGCTGACAACGTCCCGCTGACAGATATCGCCCGGCAATACGGCACTCCTCTTTATGTTTACTCTCGGGCAGCTCTGATAGAAAATTACTTGGCTTATGCCAATGCCAACAAAAAGCACCAGCATCCGGATGCGCCGGGACTTGTGTGTTTTTCGGTTAAGTCCAATTCCAATCTGGCCGTTCTCAAGATTCTGGGCGATCTGGGTTCCGGTTTTGACATTGTTTCCGGCGGTGAACTTTCTCGCGTTATCGCAGCTGGCTGCGATCCCCGCAAAGTCATCTTTTCCGGTGTCGGCAAAACAGCCGAGGAAATCCGGTTCGCACTCGAAAACGATATTCTCTGTTTCAATATCGAATCACCGGCCGAGCTGTATCGCATCAACAACATTGCTGGCGAAATGGGGACGACTGCCCGTATTTCCTTTCGCGTCAATCCGGACGTGGACGCAAAAACCCACCCCTATATCTCAACCGGGCTGAAAGAAAACAAATTCGGTGTCGCCTTTGATGAAGCCTTTGATTGTTACAGGACAGCCGCCGCCATGGCGAACATCACAATTACCGGCATTGATTGCCATATCGGCTCCCAGTTGCTGGATGACGCCCCGCTTCTTGAAGCCTTTGACAGGCTGGTCACACTAGTTGACAGACTGGCAGCCAGTGGAATCGAACTGCACCACATTGATATCGGTGGTGGCATTGGCATCACCTACCGTGATGAAAATCCGGTTGCCATACCAGACTACCTGGAACGCCTATATGCCCGCATCAACGCCTGGCGCGAAAAACAGCACGATGGGAAACCCATTCAACTGATACTGGAACCTGGTCGTTCCATTTCTGGCAATGCCGGCGTTTTGCTGACCGAAGTCCAGTATCTGAAAACGAATACAGCAAAAAACTATGCAGTTGTGGATGCTGCCATGAATGACCTGATGCGCCCAGCTATGTACGAAGCCTGGCACACCGTACTGCCGGTGGAAAAGCGTGACACAGCAGCAACAACCTATGATGTTGTCGGCCCCATCTGTGAATCCGGAGACTGGCTGGCAAGACAGCGTGATCTTGCTGTTGAATCCGGTGACCTGCTGGCGATCCTGTCAGCTGGTGCCTACGGCATGGCCATGGCATCGAATTACAATACCCGGGGAAGAGCCGCCGAAGTGATCGTCGATCAGGGCAAGGTGCATCTGGTTCGCCGCCGTGAAGCAGCGGAAGACCTCTTTATCTTTGAAAAGGTGCTCCCCTGATCATGTCCCGACTCTGGCAGGCCCGCTTTTATACTACCGTCAATCACCTGCGTGACCTGCCACGGCTGGAGGTGCCTGAAATTGCCTTTGCTGGCCGCTCCAATGCCGGCAAATCCACCGCCATCAACATTCTGTGCAACCAGAAAAACTTGGCGCACGCCTCCCGAACACCCGGCCGCACCCAGCATATCAATTTCTTTTCCATTGGCGGTGCTCATGTGGCACAGCATCGGAAAGACCCAGTAAACGAAGAGGAAATCGAAGCCTTTCTGGTTGATCTGCCCGGATACGGCTATGCTGAAGTCTCTGGGGACGCCAAGCGACACTGGCAAAAACTCTTAGGGGATTATCTGATGACGCGCCGTCAGCTGGTAGGACTGGTTTTGTTGATGGATGCCCGTCGCCCTTTTCAGTCACTGGATATCGAAATGCTAGAGTGGTTTGCCGGCACGGGTAAACCCATTCATTGTATCCTGACAAAATCCGACAAACTCAACAGAAGCGACTCAAGCAGGGCATTGCACCAGACGAAAACAACACTGAAAAGCTACGTGGATGAAAAAGGACAGCTTTTCCCTTTCACCACCCAGCTTTTTTCCGCACCAAAACGGCTGGGACTTGCCGAGGCAACCAACTGGATTCAGGAAATAACCGGTCTGACCGGAGCGGATAACGAAACACCGGAAAGTAAACAGGAAGAAATGTAACCACCTGTTGTATCGCATACCCCGTCTTTTCGTAAAATAGCCTTACCTGACGTCATTATCACTTCCGGCACATGACAAAGCAGATCACCTATACACAGGAAGTCCTGCGCAAACTGATTCATCTGAGTTCACTTTGGATGGTCGCTTCGTTGGGTATTCTGCCGCGCACCTGGAATGTCTGCCTTTTTGCCGCCCTGCTCTTTATTCAGGTAATGATTGAATATGGCTATTATAAAAAATGGCCCTTTCTGGTCGCAACCTACGGACGCTTTTTCAGCCGCATGCTAAGAGAAGGAGAAACCGGGGAAACGTTCCGTTTAAGTGGCGCACCATACGTGATTGCCGCGGCCTTGATGGTGGCCCTTCTTTTTGAGCGCAGCGTTTCCATGGTAGCACTTTCCACCATGCTGATTGGCGATACCTGTGCGGCCCTGATCGGCAGAAGGTTTGGTCGACATAAAATCAATGAGGGAAGAAAAAGCATCGAAGGCGCTATCGCCTTCTGGGTTTCGTCAGCTGTTGTCCTAGCTTTCTTTGTGTTTTTTTACAGCCAGCCTCCCGCCTTTTCCATCATGGGCATTTTCGGTATGACGGTTGCCATGCTGGCTGAAATTTATGAAAAACAGATCCGGATAGATGACAATTTCTCCATACCGCTGGCAATGGGTATCTCGCTCAGTCTCGCCCGTTTTCTGCCAATCAGCTGATTAGGAAGCGGTTTCGTCCTGTACCCACTGCAGGTAGGCAGGAAAGCCTACTGTCACTGGTACAGCAATCAGTTCCGGCACATCATAGGGATGCAGTGCAACCAGCTTTTCAGACAGGGAAGAAAACTGCCGCTCTGTTGTCTTGATCATCAGCCCCACTTCAAAGGCTTTTTCAACGGCACCCTGCCAGCGATAAACAGACTGCACACCCGGCATCATGCTCACGCAGGCAGCCAGCTTTTCTCCAACAAGTTGCTCCGCCAACTTTTCAGCCACCGCCACGTCAGGGGCCGTGCTGTAAACCAGTATAACCTTGTTCATCCCCCCCCCTTTCCAACCATTTTTTCCAGTTTACGCCAAATCCTGCCGGAAAAGCGAAAAAACAAAAAGGCCGGAAAATCCGGCCTTTCAGGATACCGCCAAAGAGCAGGTTTTATGCGCCTTCGATAACGGTCGGTTCGGGACGATCCACCAGCTCGATATAAGCCATCGGTGCATTGTCACCCTGACGATTAGCGATTTTCAGAATGCGCAGATAACCACCATTACGGTTGGCATAGCGCGGACCCAACTCACCAAACAGCTTGACAACCACTTCGCGGTCACGCAGACGGTTAAACGCCAGACGCTTGTTCGCCAGTGTCTCTTTTTTGCCAAGCGTGATGAGCGGCTCAACAACACGGCGCAACTCCTTTGCCTTTGGCAAGGTGGTTTTGATCGCCTCATGGCGCAACAGCGAGATACTCATGTTGCGCAGCATGGCGAGGCGGTGTGATGATGTGCGGTTGAGTTTTCTCAAACCGTGACGATGACGCATGATATTACCTCTTTATCTTGAATCCGGCTCTTCTATCGGCTTTGCCGCGGGCCAGTCATGTTATAAAAAATTGCTAAAATTACTTTTCAAGTCCTGGGGGTGGCCAGTTATCCAGTTTCATACCCAAAGTCAGGCCACGGGAGGCGAGGACTTCCTTGATTTCGTTCAAGGACTTACGACCCAGATTCGGGGTCTTCAGCAACTCGTTTTCACTGCGCTGGATCAGATCGCCAATGTAGTTGATGTTTTCCGCCTTCAGGCAGTTAGCAGAACGAACCGTCAACTCAAGATCATCAACCGGGCGCAACAGAACCGGATCAACCGGTGGCAGCTGCGACAAGGCTTCAGAAGAAGTTTCAGTACCTTCAAGTGCGGCAAAGATACTCAACTGATCAACCAGAATACGAGCCGACTGGCGAATCGCTTCTTCAGCAGTGATCACACCGTTTGTTTCGATGTTTATAATCAGCTTGTCCAGATCGGTACGCTGTTCAACACGGGCAGATTCCACAGCATAAGAAACACGACGAACCGGCGAGAAAGAAGCATCCAGAATAATACGACCAATTGTCTTGTTGGCATCTTCAGAAAGACGGCGCACATTGCCCGGTACATAACCACGACCTGCCTCAACCTTGATCTGCATATCCAGCTTGCCACTTTCTGTCAGATGGGCAATGACATGCTCCGGATTGATGATTTCCACATCATGGGTAAGCTCGATATCCGCAGCGGTAACAATGCCGACACCGTCCTTCTTCAGGCTCAGGGTAACCGAATCACGGTTATGCAACTTAAATACAACACCCTTGAGATTCAAAAGGAGGTCAACTACGTCTTCTTGGATACCATCCAACGTGGAATACTCATGTACGACACCGGCAATAGTCACTTCGGTTGGCGCATAACCCGCCATTGAAGACAGCAGGATGCGGCGAAGGGCATTACCCAGTGTGTGTCCGTAACCACGCTCGAAAGGTTCCATTTCAACACGGGAATGACCGGAACCCAGCACTTCCACATTAATGATGCGCGGCTTGAGAAAATTGTTTGGCATAAAATGTCCCTTTCAATACCCTCGGCTCGTTACACCGATAAGGCTGATGGCATTAGTAAGTAAACCTGATCGCTGAAACAACAATTAGCGTGAATACAGCTCAATAATCAGTGATTCGTTAATGTCGTTGGCAAATTCGGAACGATCCGGAATACGCTTGAACAGACCTTCCATTTTCTTGGAATCAACCGATACCCAGTCAGCAATACCGATTTGCTCTGCCAGTGACAGGGATTCGATAATGCGTGCCTGTTTTTTGGCTTTTTCGCGAATAGCAACCACATCATTCGGCTTGACTAGGTAAGAAGGAATATCCACCACCTTGCCATTGACCGTGATGGCCTGATGGTTAACGAGCTGGCGGCTCTCAGCACGGGTTGAACCAAAACCCATACGATAGGCGACATTGTCTAAGCGGGCTTCCAGAAGCTGCATGAGATTGTCACCGGTATTGCCTTTTCTGCGCTCGGCTTCAGCAAAATAACGGCGAAACTGTCTTTCCAGAACACCATACATGCGTTTGACCTTCTGCTTTTCACGAAGCTGGTTACCATAATCGGACATCCGAGCGCCGGAACGCAGGCCATGCTGCCCCGGTTTAACATCCAGTTTGCATTTGGAATCAAGGGAGCGACGGGCGCTCTTCAGAAAAAGATCGGTGCCTTCACGGCGGGAGAGTTTGGCCTTTGGCCCTGTATAACGTGCCACAATATTTCCTTTACTTTCAATGACGCCCCGAATAGACGAATCATTCAGGCGCTAGTCAGACTGCAGACAGCCTGACAGTGGTCTTCAATAATCAGATACGACGGCGCTTCGGAGGACGGCAACCGTTGTGTGGAACTGGGGTGATATCCTGAATTTGGGTAATCCGGATACCCAGATTGTTCAGGGCACGCACAGCCGACTCACGACCAGGACCTGGGCCCTTGATGCGTACTTCCAGATTCTTGATGCCATATTCAATTGCAACCCGTCCGGCAGATTCTGCAGCAACCTGAGCCGCAAATGGTGTTGACTTGCGGGAGCCCTTGAAGCCTGCGCCACCGGAGGTTGCCCAAGTCAGGGTGTTGCCCTGGCGGTCTGTAATCGTGATGATGGTATTGTTGAAAGACGCATGCACATGTGCAATGCCTTCAGCAATATTTCTCTTCACCTTTTTGCGCGCACGGGATGCTGCGCTGTTTGATCCTTTTGCCATATTTTAAAAATCCTTGATCCGTCTACAATTCAAACACGTTGGTTTGTCTTATTTCTTCAGTGACTGAGCCGCTTTGCGCGGCCCCTTGCGGGTACGTGCATTCGTACGTGTACGCTGCCCCCTTACCGGCAAGCCACGACGGTGACGCAGCCCGCGATAGCAACCCAGATCCATCAGGCGTTTTACGCTCATGGATACTTCGCGACGCAAATCACCTTCGATCAGGTAACTGTTCAGTGCGTCACGCAGTTTTTCGAGTTCGCTGTCATCGAGATCCTTGACCTTCTTTGACGGTTCTACGCCCGTTGCCTCACAGATTTCTTTCGCGCGTGGGCGACCGATACCATAAATGGCCGTCAGGCCAATAACAATGTGCTGATGGTTGGGAATGTTTACCCCTGCAATACGTGCCATTCGTTAGTCCTAATAGTGCCGTTATTAACCTTGACGCTGTTTATGACGTTTTTCCGTGCAAATAACACGTACCACGCCATTGCGCTTGATGATCTTGCAATTGCGGCAGATCCGCTTCACAGATGCCTGTACCTTCATTTTCAACCTCTTCCAAATCTAAAATACTACTGATCGTGCTATTTTGACCGAAAAACAATCCGGGCACGAGTTAAATCATATGGTGTCAACTCCACTGTGACCTTGTCTCCCGGCAGGATACGGATATAGTTCATCCGCATTTTCCCGGATATGTGCCCCAGTACAACATGCCCATTTTCCAGCTTTACGCGAAAAGTTGCGTTGGGCAGATTATCAATGATTTCGCCCTGCATCTGGATAACGTCATCTTTTGCCATATATCGTAATTTCTCTTCTTTCCAATACTACCGGGTTATCAACCCTTAAAATTCGATTTCTTCAGCAGCGACTCATACTGTTGTGACATGACGTAATTCTGGATCTGCGCCATAAAATCCATCGTGACAACAACAAGAATCAGCAGCGAAGTACCACCAAAATAAAATGGAACATTCCACTTGGCTACCAGAAATTCCGGCAACAGACAAACCAAGGTCACATACACCGCACCAGCCAGTGTCAGACGCATCAGAATCCTGTCAACATAACGCGCCGTTTGCTCACCCGGACGAATACCCGGGATAAATGCACCGCTTTTCTTCAGATTATCTGCCGTTTCCCTACTGTTAAACACTAGGGCCGTATAGAAAAAACAGAAGAAAATAATCGCAACGGCATAAAGCAGAGCATGCATTGGTTCACCAGGCCCAAGCGACGCAGATAGATCTTTCAGGAACCGGGCAAACATGTTATCCGAATCCGTACCGGTTGAAAACCATCCTGCAATCGTTGCAGGAAACAAAATGATTGATGAAGCAAAAATCGGCGGGATCACACCAGCCATATTGACCTTCAATGGCAAGTGGGTGCTTTGACCACCATAAATCTTGTTGCCGATCTGGCGCTTGGCATAATTCACCAGAATCCGGCGCTGTCCGCTCTCGATAAAAACAACCAGATAAGTGACTGCCGCAACAATAACGCAGATCAACAGCGCGGAAATGGCACTCATGGAGCCGGTACGAACCAGCTCAAAGAGTCCACTGATCGCACTCGGCAGACCAGCAGCAATACCAGCGAAAATCAGGATGGAGATACCATTGCCCAAACCTCTTTCCGTAATTTGCTCACCCAACCACATAAGAAACATGGTACCCGTTACCAGTGACACAACCGTCGTAAAACGGAACATCATGCCCGGATCAATGACCAGCCCCGCTTGGGATTCAACCGCAATAGCAATACCCAACCCTTGGAAAGCTGCCAAAAGCAGCGTGCCATAACGCGTGTACTGTGTCATTTTGCGACGTCCGGCCTCACCTTCCTTTTTCAGCGCTTCGATCTGCGGCGAAACAATGCCGATCATCTGCATGATAATGGAGGCCGAAATGTAAGGCATGATACCCAGCGCAAAGACGGAAAAACGTGAAAGTGCACCACCGGAGAACATGTTGAACATGCCCAGAATACCACCTTCATTTTGCCTGAACAGAAAAGCCAACTGATCCGGATCAATTCCGGGAACCGGTACATGCGCACCAATCCTGTAAACCACCAGCGCACCCAGCAGGAACCACAGACGCTGCCAAGGAAACCCTGCCGTCGGTGAGCTTTTTGATGCGGCTTTGGATGACGTTGCCAATCTATTTCCCCGTATCTCTGTACTTAAGCAATCGTACCGCCACGGCTTTCAATTGCCGCACGCGCACCTTTGGTCACAGCCAAGCCGGAAAGATTCACGCTCCTAGTGATTTCACCAGCAAGAATGACCCTCACTTCCTGAATACGCTGGGAAACAATACCAGCCTGTTTCAGTACCAGAATATCGATATCACTGATCGCCAGTTTTTCCAGATCGGAAAGACGGACTTCCGCACGATAAGGTGCTGCCATAGATTTGAAACCACGCTTTGGCAGCCTGCGCTGCAGTGGCATCTGACCACCCTCAAAACCGACCTTATGGAAACCACCGGCACGTGCTTTTTGCCCCTTGTGACCACGACCGGCCGTCTTGCCCAAACCAGAACCGATACCACGACCAACTCTGCGTTTAGCATGTTTCGCACCAGCGGCGGGTTGTAAATTATTCAATTTCATAACTTATCCTGTTGGCAGTTCCCTGTAATCAGGAAACCACTTTAACGAGATACGACACTTTGTTAATCATTCCACGAACAGCTGGCGTATCTTCCAGCGTGGAAACAGAATTCAGGCGGCGGAGCCCAAGGCCGCGCACTGTGGCTCGATGTGACTCTCTGGTCCCGATCAGGCTTTTTACCAGCTTTACCTTGATTTGATTAGACATGGTCACCTCTTATCCAATGATTTCTTCAACTGATTTACCACGCTTACCGGCAATTTCTGACGGCGTATTCATGGAAGACAGCGCATTCATGGTTGCCCGCACCATATTGTAAGGATTGCTGGAACCAAATGATTTGGCAACCACGTTGGTCACACCCAGCACCTCAAACATGGCACGCATGGCTCCACCGGCGATCACACCAGTACCCTGCTTGGCAGGATTGAGCATCACCTTGGACGCACCGTGCTTGCCCATAATGGTGTGCTGCAGCGTACCATCCTTCAGTGTCACCTTGATCATGTTGCGGCGGGCTTCTTCCATTGCCTTCTGGACAGCAATCGGCACTTCCTTCGATTTGCCCTTGCCCATGCCGATACGACCATCACCATCACCCACGACGGTCAGCGCAGAAAAACCCATGATGCGACCACCCTTGACCACTTTGGTCACGCGGTTAATGGCAATCATTTTTTCACGCAAACCGTCATCTGGCCTTTCGTTCTGCATTTTCTGTTGCATCTTTGCCATGGAATATCCCTTAGAACTTCAGGCCGGCTTCACGCGCAGCATCTGCCAGCGCCTTCACACGACCATGATAACGAAAACCGGAGCGATCAAAAGCAACTTCGGTAACACCTGCTTTCAATGCTTTTTCCGCAACTCTTTTTCCAACCAGCGTCGCTGCAGCCACATTGCCACCAGCACCTGACTTTCCACCCAACTGCTGGCGCACTTCGCTTTCCGCAGTGGAAGCTGATGCCAGGACACGGGAATCCGGCGCAATAACGTTGGCATAAATATGCATATTGGTACGGTGTACCGACAAGCGGTTCGCGCCTAATACAGCAATTTTGGCCCGAGTCTGACGTCCGCGACGCAAACGTGATTGTTTCTTGTTCATCAAACGCCCCTATTACTTCTTCTTGGTTTCTTTAAGCTTGACCACTTCGTTAGCATAACGAACACCCTTGCCCTTATACGGCTCAGGACTGCGATATGCACGAACCTCGGCAGCAACCTGTCCCACAACCTGCTTGTCGATTCCTTTCAGAACGATCTCAGTTTGTGACGGCGTCTCACACTTCACGCCACCCGGCATTTTGTGCGAAATCGGATGCGAAAAGCCCAGAGACATATTCAGTACATCACCCTGCGCCTGAGCACGAAAACCCACACCAACCAGCGTCAGGCGACGCTCGAATCCCTTGCTAACACCCTCAACCATGTTGTTAAGCAGCGCACGAGTGGTTCCCCACATCGCCTGCGCTTCGCGGCTTTCATTGGCGGGCTCAATCAGCAGGCTTTTATCTTCTTCCTTGACGCGCACATGACTGGAAAGATCACGTGACAGCGCACCAAGCGAACCTTTGACGGTAATTTGGCTGCCGGAAACAGTGACAGTGGTGCCATCTGGAATCGCAATCGGCATTTTTCCAACTCTTGACATGCTTGACTCCTTAGGCTACGTAACAGATTACTTCACCACCCACGCCAGTAGCACGCGCTTTGCGATCTGTCATCACCCCTTTCGAGGTGGAAACGATTGCAACGCCCAGGCCGTTCATGACGCTTGGCAATTCATCACGCCCCTTGTAGATCCGAAGACCTGGACGCGACACACGCTCCAGCCTTTCGATTACAGGACGCCCCACATAATATTTCAGTGCAATGTTCAATTCAGCTTTGCCGCTTTCTTCTTTGACACCGAAAGACTCGATATAACCCTCTTCCTTCAGGACGTTCGCAATTGCGACCTTGACTTTGGATGACGGCATCGAGACCGAATTTTTGTTGACTTGCTGCGCATTGCGGATGCGAGTCAGCATATCTGCGATAGGATCGCTCATACTCATTTGATATCCTCCTGCTACCAGCTGGCTTTGGTGACGCCAGGAATTTCACCACTCATGGCAAACTCCCGAAGCTTGGTGCGACCCAAGCCAAATTTTCTGTAGGTACCGCGTGGCCGACCAGTAAGTGCGCAACGATTGCGCTGACGGGTCGGGTTCGCATTGCGCGGCAGTGACTGCAGCTTCAGACGCGCATCGTAACGCTCTTCGTCTGTTTTGCTTTGGTCGTCGATGATCGCTTTTAATGCAGCACGCTTGGCGGCATATTTTTTTACCAGATCCGCGCGCTTTTTTTCACGATTAATAAGTGCCAGTTTTGCCATGCTGCCTCAGTTTCTGAACGGGAATTTAAATGCGGAAAGGAGCGCCCTTGACTCATCATCAGTCTTAGCGGTCGTCGTAATACTAATATTCAGACCACGCAAAGCGTCAATCTTGTCATATTCGATTTCAGGGAAAATGATCTGCTCCCTGATGCCAAGATTGTAATTACCTCTGCCATCGAAAGATCTGGCGGAAATGCCACGGAAGTCCCTGACACGCGGCAACGCAATCGTTACCAGACGATCAAGAAATTCATACATCCTCTCACCGCGCAAGGTGACCATGCAGCCAAGCGGATATCCATCACGAATCTTGAATCCGGCGATGGATTTTTTCGCCTTGGTGACAACCGGCTTCTGCCCAGCAATCTTACCAAGATCTTCCATTGCATGATCAATGATTTTTTTGTCAGCAACCGCCTCGGACAAGCCCATATTCAGGGTTATCTTGGTGATACGAGGCACCTCCATTGCAGTCTTGTAGGAAAACTGCGCCATCAGATCAGGCACCACCTTTTCCCTATAGAAGTCTCTTAAACGCGCCATAATTATTTCGCCCCAACTACTCTGCCACTGGATTTGTAGATGCGAACCTTCTTGCCGTCCTCAACCTTAAAACCCACTCGCTCCGCCTTGTTTGTTGCCACGTCGTACAGCGCGACATTGGAAACATGAATCGGCATCTGTTTATCTTCAATACCACCCGTTGCACCCGTCATCGGATTGGGGCGGATGGTTTTCTTTACAACATTGACGTTTCTGACAATCACATAGTCATCAATGCAGCGCTCGACAATACCGCGCTTGCCCTTATCCTTGCCGGCCAAGACAATCACTTCGTCATCTTTTCTGATTTTTTTCATGACACTCCCCTTACAACACTTCCGGCGCAAGAGAGACAATCTTCATGAAGCGCTCGGTACGCAACTCGCGGGTCACAGGCCCGAAAATGCGGGTACCAATCGGCTCCAGCCTAGCGTTCAGCAAGACAGCGGCGCTTCCATCGAACTTGATCAATGATCCGTCCGGACGGCGCACACCCTTGGCTGTGCGAACAACCACAGCGTTATAGATTTCACCCTTTTTAACTCTTCCCCGCGGCGCGGCACTCTTTACAGTGACCTTGATAATGTCACCGATGCCCGCATAACGGCGCTTGGAACCACCCAACACCTTGATGCAAAGAACTTCCCTAGCACCAGTGTTGTCGGCCACCTTCAAACGGCTTTCACTCTGAATCATAAATTTTCTTTCCCAACTTGAATTCGTCCAGGCACCCGGCCTTACGATCAGTCTTGGTCCCGTCATCTGATGTTTTCACATCATCTGATTGGGTGGACAGTTTCTACACAAGAACTTCGCGCCATCGCTGATGACACGAAGCCTGCAATTATTACATCAATATAAAATTAATGCAAGATTTTTTATACAACCTGTGCAACCTGCAACACACGAGTAACAACCCATGACTTGTTTTTGGACATCGGGCGGCTTTCCCGAATTTCCACAGTGTCACCGACTTTCGCCTGATTGGCTTCATCATGCGCCAGATATTTTTTCGAACGTCTGATGATTTTGCCGTACAGGGGATGCTTGACACGGCGCTCAATCATGACAGAAACGGTTTTATCCATCTTGTCCGATACAACCCTGCCCGTCAGTGCGCGCTGAACTTTTGCCTGATCATTCATTATTTATTACCCTTTGCATTCATAACAGTCTTCACACGAGCAATATCACGTCGAACCCTCCTCAACTGGGAGGTATTCGTTAATTGCTGGGTGCCTTTCTGCATGCGCAGACCGAACTGGGCCTTAAGCAGCTCATTCAATTCCTGCTGCAGTGCGGCCTGATCTTTATTGCGAAGCTCGGAAGCTTTCATAATCACTCCTTTACTGGCCAATCCGGCGAGTCACAAACGTGGTTGGCAATGGCAACTTGGCTGCAGCAAGACGAAATGCCTCACGCGCCAGTTCTTCACTGACACCATCCATTTCATAAAGCATTTTCCCAGGACGGATTTCAGCAACCCAGTACTCTGGATTACCTTTACCGCTACCCATACGGACTTCTGCTGGCTTCTCGGAAATCGGCTTGTCCGGAAAAACACGGATCCAAATACGACCGCCAC
>JGI994J12354_10001055_pt1 | contig 28017 bp, 27 predicted proteins | sample IntmicLarv3ML3BL_FD_12354 | JGI IMG/M metagenome (IMG submission 12354) | reverse complement strand
GAGGGCTTTGGGCGCGAGGTTCGCCGCCGTATCCTGCTCGGCACTTATGTGCTGTCGGCGGGGTACTACGACGCGTATTACAATAAGGCTCAGCTTTTGCGCCGCGGTATTATCAACGAGTTTGCATCGATGTTTACGAATGTCGACCTGCTTCTCACGCCGACGGCTCCCGTTACGGCTCTGCCGTTTGGCGCAGATATGTCGCCCGTTGAGACGTATCAGACGGATATTTGCACCGTGCCTGTCAACATCGCGGGCGTGCCGGCGATTTCAATTCCATGCGGAGTTGACGCCGACGGCTTGCCAATCGGCGCGCAACTTATCGGCGCGAAATGGAGCGAGGCGCTTATCTTGAACGCCGCGCTTGCGTATGAGAGCGAGACGGGAGGTGCAAAATGAGCTGGGAAATGGTAATTGGGCTCGAGACACATGTCGAGCTGTCCACAAATACGAAAATTTTCTGCGGTTGCACAACGCAGTTCGGCGGTGAGCCGAACTCGCACTGTTGCCCGATTTGCACGGGTATGCCGGGAAGTCTGCCCGTTTTGAACAAGGCAGTCGTTTCCTTTGCGGCGCGAGCCGGGCTTGCGCTTAATTGCGACGTGAAAACGCGCGCTGTAATGGCGCGCAAGCATTACGTATATCCCGACCTGCCTAAGGCGTACCAGATTTCGCAATTTGACCTTCCGCTGTGCCTTGGCGGGTATATGGACCTGTCAAATGGGCGCAGAATCGGGCTGACGCGCATTCACATTGAGGAGGACGCGGGCAAGCTTGTCCACGTCGGGAACGACGTGCGAATGGACTATAATCGCGGCGGAGTTCCGCTGATTGAAATCGTCACGGAGCCGGACTTCCGCACGAAGGATGAGGTTATAGAATATGTCGAGCGTCTGCAAATTGCGCTTCGTGCTATCGGGGTATCCGACTGCCGTATGCAGGAGGGGTCACTGCGCTGTGACGTTAACCTGTCCCTGCGGCGGAGCGGCGATACGGAGTTCGGTATCCGCAGTGAGACAAAGAATCTGAACAGCTTTACATCAATCGCGGCGGCGATTGAATACGAATTTGACCGCCATGTTGAAATTCTTGAATCCGGCGGCACGGTCGTGCAGGAGACTCGCGCCTTTGACGAGAATACGGGTGAGACATCGTCCATGCGCGACAAGGAAAACGCCGATGATTACCGCTATTTCCCCGAGCCGGATATTATCACCGTTATTCTTCCGCAGGAGGAGATTGACGCAATCCGCCAGAGCCTTCCGGAGATGCCGGAGGCGAAGCTTCGCCGCTATGTCGATGAGCGCGGCGTTTCGGAGGCTGACGCGAAGCTTTTGACGAAGTACCGCGCCGTTTCGGAGTATTTTGAGGCGGCTTCGGCTACGCTGACACCGCGCACCGTTGCGGGCTTTATCACAACAACGATGTTCGCAGATATCACAACTGAGGCGGAGCGTGAGCACTGGAATCCAACCGTCACCACAGAAAACCTGCGCGAGTTGCTAGCCCTTGTTGAGGGCGGTAAAATCAACCGCAACACGGCGAAAAGCGTCTACAAGCAGATGGACGAGTCGGGTAAAAAGGCGACCGATTTCCTGTCGGCTGAGGATTTAGCGGGTGTCGATGACTCTGCGCTTGAGGCGATGTGCCGCGCCGCCGTCGAGGCGAACGCGAAGTCCGTTGCCGACTACAAAGGCGGCAAGGAGAAGGCTCTAAAGGCGATTGTCGGGGCTGTTATGCGTGATTCTAAGGGGCGCGCCGACGCAACCGCCGCGGAAAAGCTGATTTTAGAGATTATCGGATAACGAATATGAGGTATAAGATACGCGTCTGCACCTTAATACTGGTTTTGCTGATTTGCGGTGCGCTCTCGATTAGCGCCTCTGCCGCGGGTGAGAGCCTCGTGCTGTCTGAAAACGGTGTTGAGGTGCGGCTGAATCTGCCGGATGGTGCCGCGGTTTATTCGCAAATATCTACGGATCACAGCATTGTGTATTTTGGCGAGACGCAGGTTGTGTTGGAGATTGAGGATACGAGCGTCAAAAAGCAACTGGATTTTGAAAAAAGGGTCTTTGAGGGCTTGTTGCAGAGCTATCCGGGCACAACTTTTTTCGAGGAGTTGCCGGAGCTTGTCACAGACATGGGAACTTTTACCGTATGCAAGCTGACGTATAATGACCATAACGACGAGCAATCGGTTTCCATAACGGCTTTTTGCAAGCTGAATTATCGTTATATTTATTCGATTACGCTCCGCGCGACGGGTGATGTTGATTATAATCTGATAAGTCAATTTGCAAACGCCGATGTGGTGAAAACGGCGCGTCAGTTTGATATGACTATGGTTGGGTTTGTAATCGCTTATCTGGCGTTGGGACTGCTTATCATTGGTAACACGTTCCGGAAAAAGCACAGAAGAACGAGAGCGATGGGAACTATCGTAGATTTTCGGCGAGGTAGGAAGTCTGTGTCCGTCGTTATTTCTTACCGTACAGAGGACGGTGAGAAGAAAACGGGTGAGCATAGTTTTTCAACGCTCGGGTATCTTCAATTTGCTCGATCAGAGGGTGCGGAAGTCGAGATAACGTATTCTGAGAAAAAACCGCGAAAAGTACACATTGTTGCCGCTAAGGACGGGTATATTTTTGGGCTGGTGTTCGTAGCGTTAGCCGTTTGGTTTGCATGTATGATGGTATTTCAGCTCTGAAAAAGAGGAACCGCTTTGCGGTTCCTCTTTTTAGTATTTTTAGTTGCTGGCGTGTTCGGGCGTTGCGTCCGGGAGTTTGCAAACGTCGACCCAGTCGCGGTTTTGGGTTATGTTCTCAAGTTCTGCAAGCGTGAGCTCAATTGCGGTATGCGGCGTTCCGCACGCTGGGAACATCGTTGTAAAACGACGCATTGAAATGTCGAAATACAGCTCCGCACTGTCGGGCAGGGCGAACGGGCAAACCCCGCCGACGATGTGACCCGTGAGAGCCGCAACTTGCTCTGACGTGAGCATTTTTGCTTTTACGGCAAATGTGTCCTTGAATTTTTTGTTGTCGACGCGCACGTCGCCCGCCGCGACGACAATCAACGCGTGACCCTCGCGCAGAAAGGACAGCGATTTTGCAATACGCGCAGGTTCAATCCCCAACGCGGCGGCGGCAAGCTCGACCGTTGCGGTGGAGGTTTCGAACTCTATAACCGCGCCCGTCTTGTCATAGCGCGCAAGGTGCGTTTTTACGGTTTCAAGTGACATTTTGCGCCTCCAGTAATTGGAATTTTGGTGGAACAGTTTGAAAATTATTTACCACAACAATATTTGTATTTTTTCCCGCTTCCGCATGGACAAGGATCATTTCTTGCCGGTTTTCGGATTTTTGGACTTGCGATAGTATGAAATTTTGGTTTTAACCGAATAAATTCCCGCTTTGCATCAACTTCTTCCATTTGTGCGAGACTTTCAAAATAGTCTCGCATAACAGCAGGGAACCGAACCCCTAAATTCGCATAGACAGCACCGTTCAGTCTAATTAAAACGCGCGCACATTGACATGCCTCACTGACATATTCAAGTCCGCCCACGCCAAAATGATTGCGCTTTGCTTCCTCCTTTGGCATTTTCCAATAGCTAAGCAGCACATCGGGGGGATATAACAGGTCGGCATGGAAATGCTCTTTAAGAAAAGCATTATCAATCTTTCCGTTAGTTTTGTAATTTTCAAAGGCCGATAGCATTTGAGAACGCACCTCTGAAAGAATTGAATCTGATACTTGACTTATTCTTTGTTCCTCTTCCACGTGGTTCTGTATATTGGCTTTGTCTTGGTATTTGCTTTCGGTATTTTTGTCTGAAACGAAGCGAATGGTATAGTATATTGACATTCCGATTAATGTCAATATAAGTGCAATAATGGGATAGCGGAGATACGCAGGAGTAGCATGATTATAGCTCTTTGCATAGGCAAAAGCAGAGCTGATAATAAATGTTGTGACTATGCAGAAAATTGAAACAACGTAAATTCTGTTTATAGAACCGTTTTTACTATAAAATCTACTCAGTCTTGCTAACAAAAACAACAACGATAGTCCGGCAATACCAACGGCTAAGAAAGAAACAAATAATTTACTCCCTCTTGCAGAGTAAACAGTAACAATCGGAACTACATACAGCAAGTTAATTAAAACATTACTCCACCCGCAAACCATATTAGTTTTGCTTTTTTCATAATTTGATTTATATGTGATGGAGAATGCCGCAATAAAAGTGATAATTGCGATTATGCCTGCTATAACACCCGCGGCGCCGAAGCGCCAACCGAACAAGCCGCCGAATATTACACCGCCGGCAACAGAACTTATAATGTCTTTTGTGACGGAATCCGTTGGTACACAGCCATGATATTGATTTGTTGTCGGATTATTGTAATAGTTTAACGAGTCGCTTTCCGTTTCGCGGCGTCCATACGAGGATATAGCGGGTTTTGCTTGTTGTTTGCCTCCATAAACTGAGTATCCGTCACCGAATATGTGTGGTGTGATTTTTGTACCGGATGAAGTATGATAGCCTTCGCTAAAAATGTTTTTATCTATGCGCTCGCCGGTGTTTGTGTGATAACTGCCATCAAAGAGATTTTTGACAATACGGGTTCCTTTGTTTCCGACTAAATCGTCGCCGAAAAGAGCTTTTTCAAAATGTTCTGTACTTCCGTCATCATTTGTAAGGGTAAATCCATCGCCAAATACATCTTTATCAATACGTCCCATAATGCCCTCCATAAAATAATGCAGTTAAAAACAAAGAACTCCCACAAATTGGGAGTCCTCTGACATTGAAGCCGCGGGCTTCGATATGGAGCTTCTGATCGGACTCGAACCGATGACCTGCGCATTACGAATGCGCTGCTCTACCAACTGAGCTACAGAAGCATACCTTAATATTAACGCGCCGCGAACCGAAATCCGCAGTTTCCGCGTGACTGGTATTATACATAATTGAACAGCAATTGTCAATAACAAATTTGGAGACAATTGAAAACATTTTACATAGTACGTAATTACTCTTGTAATTGTTTTCTGTTAGTGCTATAATTAATTATGATTACTATTATTCACAAACGCAGGCGTGTCCTGCGAACAACAAATTCTTTATCAGGAGGTCGAAAATTATGAGCTGGAAACTCACTCCCGTCACAGAGCGCGTTTCGCGCGTTCGTGAGACGTATCGCGACTCAACACCCGAAATTTGCCTCGCACGCTACAAGATTCTCACCGAGTTCTACATGAATCACCCGGAACTTGACGGTATTCTTCGCCGCGCTAAGGCAATGCACGAGATTTTCGCAAATCTTCCCGTTCGTATCGGCGATGACGAGGTTATCGTCGGCGGTCAGGGTGGTAAATACCGCTCTGGCGCACTGTATCCCGAGAACTGCTGCACATTCATCCGCGATGAAATCGGCAGCGGCTCTATCTCTACACGTCCTATCGACCCGTATGCTGTCACGGATGAGGATCGTCAGTATATCCTCGACACCATTGACTACTGGGTCAAGGGTGAGAGCACTCACGCAAAAACTCAGGCATACTATCCCGACCAGTACGACGCGCACGATTTTAACGGTGTAACAATGGTCGGCCGTATGTGTATCAGTGACACGCCTGTCGGTCACTTCGTAACCGGTTACGACAAGGCAATTCGTATCGGCTTTAAGGCGATTAAGGAAGAAGCCGACGCGAAAATGGCAAAATGCCTTGCGCAGGGTCTGCCCGATGACACAATCGAAAAGTACAACTTCTATCGCGCTGTTTCTATCGTCTCTGACGGTATGATTCTGTTCACCAAGCGCTACGCCGCCAAGGCGCGCGAAATGCTTGCTGTGGAGACACGTCCGGAGCGCAAAAAAGAGCTCGAGCTGATGGTCGAGACGCTTGAGTGGACGATGGAAAACCCCGCCCGCAACTATGTTGAGGCTCTGCAGTGCCTGTTTATGTACCAGACCTGCCTGTGCCTTGAGGCGAATATGCACGGTATCACATTCGGTCGCGTTGACCAGTACCTCGGCGATTTCCTTGAGCGTGACCTCGCAAACGGCACAATCACGCAGGAATATGCTCAGGAGTTGCTTGACCTGTTCTATCTGAAGGTCGCTGAGATGAACAAGCCCTGGAGCCGCGGCGCAACAGAGTCCGCACCGGGTTATACCTCAGGTCAGATGATGGCGATGGGCGGAACCGATGCCGAGGGTAACGACGCGTCAAACAAGGTCACGTTTATGATGCTTCAGGCTGTATCGCGCCTTGTCCTGCACGATCCCCCGCAGTCCCTGCGTATCCACAAGAACACTCCGCCGGAGCTGTGGGAGGCCGCGCTGTCTACCACGAAAATCTGCGGAGGTCTGCCGACCTTTGAAAACGACGATGTTATCGTTCCCGCGCTTATGGCGCGCGGTCTGACGCTTGAAGATGCACGTAACTACTCGCCCGTCGGTTGTGTCGAGCCTGCCGGTAACGGTAACGACTGGCCTGCCTGCGGCGGTACGGGAAGTATGTCGTATATCAACATGCCGAAGGCAGTTATGCTCGGTATTAACAACGGTATCGTCAAGATGAATTTCGGTGGAAACAAGATGGAAAAGGCCGTCGGTCCGGAGACCGGTTATCTGTACGAGATGACCGATTTCGAGCAGGTCAAAGACGCATACCACAAGCAGATGGAGTTCTTCTTAAAGTGGCATGCAGTCATTATGAACAATGCAGAGTACACCACGCGTGAGCTTCTTCCGCTTCCCGTCGTATCCGCCACAATGGGCGGTTGCATGGAGTCCGGCAAGGATGTTATGTACGGCGGTGCGAAGTACAACGGTACGGGTATCCCCGGAATCGGACTCGGTAATGTCACCGACTCGCTGTATATGATTAAGCACCTGTGCTTTGACACGAAGCGCTGCACCACGCGTGAGCTTTACGACGCTCTGCAGGCGAACTGGGAGGGTTATGAGGACCTTCAGCAGTATATCAAGAGCGCCGCGCCGCACTACGGCAACGCAATCCCCGAAATTGACGCTATCGCGGCTTGGGTCGGCGCAGACTTTGCGAAGATTGTCACGTCGCTCACGGGTCCGCGCGGAGGATATACCGCCGCGATGTTCCCCGTTACGGCGCACGTTATGTTTGGTTCGATGACGGAGGCAACTCCGGATGGTCGCAGTGCCGGTGTGCCGCTTGCCGATGGTATTTCGCCCGTTCAGCAGATGGATACGAACGGTCCGACGGCTGTTGTGCAGTCTGTTGCCGCGATTGACCAGACGGCATTCGCAAACGGTACGCTGTTTAACATGAAGTTCAGCCCATCGGTTCTGAACGGTGAGGACGGTCTCAAGAAGCTGAGCGACCTGATTCGCACGTACTTCAACCTCGGCGGAATGGAGATTCAAATCAACATTATCTCTACTGAGACGCTGCGTGCGGCTCAGAAAAAGCCGGAGGATTACAAGAACCTTGTCGTCCGCGTCGCAGGATTCTCTGCATTCTTCGTTGAAATGCACCCCGCCGCGCAGGAAGACCTTATCGCACGCACCACGCTTGAGATATAACTGACATTTGCCGATATTTCGGCAATACAACAGATGCCGAAGGCACAAAAAAAGCCGGATACCGATAGGTATCCGGCTTTTTGTATGAAATCCACCTCACTTTAGCCAAAAGCGATTGCGTTCGAAGTCGATTAAGCCGTCGCGCTTCATAAATCCGAGCTCGCGCGAGAGGGCACTGCGCTCGACACAGAGGAAATCCGCAAGCTCCTGCCGGCTGAACGGTATCACAATCTCGCCCGATTTCGATTGCGTCGCAATCGAGGACAGGAACGCTAACAGCTTTTCGCGCGTTGTGCGCTTTGACAAATATTCCATCTTATTCACGAGCATAATATTCTTCCCCGCGAGAATCTGAAGCATATTCGAAATCAACTGCGCGTGAAATACACACGTCGACGAACACGTCGTGATAATGCGCTTGTAATCAATCAGCAGAATCTCCGTCGGTTGTGTCGCAACGACTGAGACGGGTAGGCGCTCTACACCCGCGCATGAAAATGCCTCGCCAAAGAGCTCGCCCGGCTCGACATTCGTGATTATTGTGCGGTTGCCCCAGAAATCATCGGAAATAATATTCGCGCCACCGGACAGGACGACACCGACGAACACCGCGCGCTCCTCTGCCAAGCAGATGAATTCGTCGCGCCGGTACTTGCGCTTTTTTGCCGAAAGACAGGTGCGCAAAGACTCTAACTGTTCATCGGATATGCCTGCAAAAAACGGACATGTGCGCAGAATTTCAAGCATGTGCGGATCCTCCTTGGTTTTGCGAAAATTATTGCGTCAATGTTGCATATGCAACAGACTGTTCACTTGAATTATAGTATACTCAGACTACAAAGTCAAACAAATTAAAAGGAGGATTTACTATGATCCGTAAAATTATAAAAATTGATGAGAGCCTCTGCAACGGTTGCGGATTGTGCGCCGAGGCGTGCCACGAGGGCGCAATTGGAATGGTTGACGGCGTGGCAAAACTCCTTCGCGATGATTACTGTGACGGGCTTGGCGATTGCCTTCCCGCTTGTCCCACGAACGCAATAAGCTTTGAAGAGCGCGAGGCGGCAGCTTACGATCAGGAAGCCGTCAATGTCCGCCTAAAAGAGCTCGGTCGACCCGCAGTCGGAACTACCGCTCAGCCGAGTGAAGAGCCAAAGCCGCACGCCGCGAGCGGTTGCTCCGGCGGAGGCTGCCCGGGAAGCAACGCGCACGCAATACATCGCGAGGCGGCTCCGACAGCTGCAACTGCAACTGCGGCGGTGGGTGTTGAGGCTTCGCAGAGCCAGCTTAGAAACTGGCCGGTTCAGATTAAGCTTGCTCCGCTGAATGCTCCGTATTACGAAGGCGCGAATCTGCTGATTGCGGCTGACTGCGCGGCGTACGCCTACGCAAACTTCCACGCGGAGTTTATGCGGAACAAGCTGACGCTTATCGGCTGTCCGAAGCTCGATGCGGTCGACTACGCAGAAAAGCTTACGCATATTATTCGCGAAAACAACGTAAAATCCGTCACAATCGTGCGGATGGAGGTTCCGTGCTGCGGCGGGCTGGAAAACGCGGTCGTAAGAGCCCTTAAAGCGAGCGAAAAAATGATTCCGTGGCAGGTTGTGACAATCAGCACGGACGGCAAAATTTTAGAGGAGGAGGCTTAGCTTATGGCAGTATTATTTGACAAGTGCCCCGGCGCGGCGAGCATACGAGGAACACCTACGCTGGAAGAGAAAACCTGCCCCGAGTGCGGCGCGATTATCGAAATTTTCTCCATCGACACGGCTGTAAAATGCACCTGCGGCTTCACCGCTTACAACGACGCGGTGAACTGCGTAAGCTGGTGCAAATACGCCCGCGAGTGCGTCGGAGATGAGGCGTATGAGCGGTTGGTGGGGGGCAAAAAGTAACCTCAACATCGGGCGTTTTGCGAAAGCAAAAGGCAAAGCACCAACTGCGCGGACAAACACAATTGAGCTGTTTGGTTGGCGCGGTTAGTAAAAAGAAGGCGGAAGCGGTTGCCGAAGCCGTATAGCGACAAAATTACAACCCCCGATACTACGCGCGTAGTATCGGGGGTTCTTATGGCTGTGTATATGCGACCTTATTTCACGTTTTTGAGTTGCTCGTTACTCAGGCGGACGAGGGAGTCCTCAGCATCCATTTTGCGGATGATACTCTTAACTACGCGTTCAAGCTCTCCACCGGTGGAGTAATCCGCGGGTAGGCTATAATCAACGCGGCCGTCGCGCAGAAGCGGAGCCGACTTTGCTTCCTGCCCGGGCGGGTGGACGGCGATTGAATAACCTCCGTTGACCTTGACAAGCTTCATACATGGCACATCCGTCAGACCGTCGCCGATGTAAAGCATATTGCGAAACGGGACTTTTCGGTCATCTTCCGGCGTGTATCTGTTCAGCGAGACATCGTCCGAAATGTCGAGTACGCCCTTGTTAATCCTGAACAAAAACTGCGTTTTTGTCGTGTAGTTGACGACATTCTTAGGCCAGCACGCGACGTCGTTCTCATCGTACAGAAATTCGCACGCAAAAACCTCGCGGAAATTTTTGAAAATCGCAGAGCCCTCAATTATCTCGTACAGACCGGAGGATATGATGTAATGCTCGATATCCACGCCAAGCTCAGCGCCGAAGTCGCTCGTTCGTTGGAACCAATCCTCAACGCCGGGGAAGAACTCCAGCTCTTTGCCGAGCTCGACAAAGTCGCGGCGGCGTATGCCTTTTTTCGCCGCGTGCGCCGTTTCGAGCATTAAGTACATATACGCCAAAATGCTGTCCATTTTGCGCTCCTGCGCGAGCGCGTTAGACTCTGCCCAGAAATCCTGCGGCGTCATATTGACGTTCGGAATGAAGCTGTATTCCTGCATATCTTTCGTGCAGAGGGTCTTGTCGAAGTCGTACATTATCGCGATGACGGGCTTTTTTGACATAGCAACGCACTCCTTTTTTATTGACATTATACCGCGATAACTGTGTGATAACAAGCCCTAATTCCATTTGTCGTCGTGCGGTGAAGATTTCGTCATTGAAATGCGTATCTCCGGAGGAATATCGTTTGTATGGCTTGTCCGGGAAAGTCGTGCCATTGCTTTGCGTTTATGCTATTTTACGAGGTTATATAGGTACGCCCTTCTAAGGATATTTACATCGCCCATTGGCAGAGCTTGCAAACCTCATATTTGAATTGTGCCTTGCATATACTCCATTGAGATTATCAAAGCGGCGTATTTTCAGGACATTTTGCGTGTTAAAATGCCACAAGAGCGGACGCGAGCTTAGCCTTTTTGTCCCGCCATTCGCCGCCCTTTGAGGAGTGATGTTTTTGAGAACAAACATCGAGGAACGAGCCTGTGAGCTTGCGGCATACATCATAGATACACGCGCGACCGTTCGGGCGGCCGCGAAAAAATTCGGAATAAGCAAGAGCACCGTACATAAAGACCTGTCCGAACGACTCGAGCACATAAATCATCAGCTGTACTTGCGCGTTAAGGAGGTTCTGGACTTCAACAAGGCAGAGCGGCATATCCGCGGCGGGTTCGCAACTCGGGAAAAGTACAAAAAATAAAAGACAACCTGCAAGCGACTGATTCGACACAGAATCAGTCGCTTGACGCGTGTGTTACAATAGAGTCATCCTGATTTGAGGTGATTTTATGACTGCGTTTGAACGCATTTACGCTGTTATTCGGGACGTTCCGGAGGGCATGGTCACGACCTACGGTACGGTCGCCCGGCTCGCGGGGAATCCACGCTGGGCGCGCGTTGTAGGTTATGCCTTGCACGCCCTGAGGGGTAACGCGCACACGACCGCGGTTCCGTGGTGGCGCGTGCTAAACCGCCACGGCGAGCTGTGCGACACCGACCGCCCGGACGGCGATTCGCTTCAACAGCGGAAGCTCGAGGCCGAGGGGATTGAGCTTGAGCCCAACTGCACGGTCGATTTGAAAAAATACGGCTGGTTTACGCAATAATTCAATTGTTTTTTCGCACTGAAAGGCGTATAATTAAAAGCGAAACCCAAGATTTTGGAGGTATCCATTATGAAAATAGTAGTTCTCTGCGGCGGCCTTTCGGCGGAGCGCGACGTGTCGCTAAGCTCTGCGGCACAGAGCTCGGCGGCATTGCGCCGTTGCGGACATGACGTGACGTGCGTCGACCTTTTCCTCGGTGTTGTTGAGCCGACGGCAAAAATATCGGCTACCGCTCCGGACCTTGATGCGCTTCGGGAGATACGCCCCGGAAAGTCGCGCATCGGAGATGACGTTTTTGCGCTGTGCCAAGCGGCAGACTTAGTTTTCATCGCTCTGCACGGTACGGACGGTGAGGACGGTAAAATTCAAGCCGCATTTGACCTGATTGGTGTGAAATATACGGGGACGGGCGTGCTTGGCTCTGCGCTTGCGATGAATAAATCCGTTGCGAAAGCCGTTATGGACCAAAGCGGAATTAAGGTCGCAAAAGGTATCACACTACACCGCGGCGGCGCTGTTGAAAACGTCGGATTTCCCTGCGTTGTAAAGCCCTGCTCCGGCGGAAGCTCTGTCGGAACGAGCATTGTGCAGAACGCGGCGGAGTACGAAAAGGCTCTTACAGAGGCTTTTCGTTACGACGATTCCGTCGTCGTTGAGCAGTTTGTCGGCGGCCGCGAGTGTGATGTCGGCGTGATTGCCGGACGTGCTCTGCCCGTTATTGAGATTTGCCCGCGCGAGGGATTTTTCGACTACAAAAGCAAGTACCAAGAGGGGCTAACCGACGAAATTTGCCCCGCGCCGTTCGACCCGGAGACGACGACTCGGTTGCAGGACACGGCTTTCGCCGTTTTCCACGCGCTGAACCTTGAGGTCTATGCGCGTATGGATTTTATCGTTTCCGACAGCGGTGAGATATATTGCCTTGAGGCGAATACTCTGCCGGGTCTGACACCCGCAAGCCTTATGCCGCAAGAGGCGGCGGCGGCGGGTATAAATTACGATGCATTTATATCCTTAATAGTCGAGGAATCGCTGAAGAAATACGGTGATTCGTAATGCTTCCGCTGACTATACGCACGATTGCCGCCGTTGTGGGCGGCGAGTATCGCGGTGACGCGGCTCTGCTTGAGCGCTGCATTTCCTCCGTCGTTCGCGACAATCGTGAGGTGGTGGAGGATAGCCTTTTCCTATGTTTTCGCGGTGAACGGGTTGACGGGCACAGCTTCGCCGCCTCCGCGTTTGCGTCGGGTGCAATTTGCGCAATTGCAGAGCGTCTGCTCGACGGCGCGGGCGCACACATCATCGTCGATGACACGGCGCAAGCACTGAAAAAGCTCGGCGCGCATTACCGAAATTTGCTGAAAATCCCTGTAATCGGTGTTGTCGGTTCCGTCGGGAAAACGACGATGAAGGAGCTTATCGCCGCGGCGCTCGGCGCGAAAATGCGCGTTTTGAAAACGGACAAAAACCTTAATAACGAACTTGGTGTGCCGCTGACGCTTCTGTCAATCGGTGAGGAGCACGATGCGGCGGTTATTGAGATGGGTATATCCGATTTTGGCGAGATGACGCGCCTTGCGGAGATGGCACGACCGGATATTGTCGTGTTCACGGCGGTCGGGCATTCGCACTTGGAACAGCTCGGCGATCTTGACGGCGTACTGCGTGCGAAGGCAGAGGTTTTCCCGCTTATGCCGCGTGACGGAGTTGCCGTGCTGTGCGGTGATGACGCGCACCTGCGCGGTGCGGAGACGGGTTTGCGCACGCTTTATTTCGGTACGGACGAACACAACGATTACCGTGCGGAGAACATAACCGCTGACGGCACAAACAGCTGCAAATTCAATGTTATTACGCCCTCGGAAAAAGTCGCGGTTGAGTTGCAGGCGTATGGATTGCACCTTGCCTCCTCCTCTGCGGGGGCGGTTGCGGTCGGCGAGTTGCTCGGTCTTTCGCAAGCGGAGATTGCGCGCGGGCTGTCGTCTTATGCGCCGATTGACGGGCGCGCAAACACGATAATTACGCCGAATTTTACGCTTATCGACGACTGCTATAACGCAAATCCGGACTCTATGGCGTCGTCGCTCCGCTCGCTTTCTGGGCTTGCGGCGCCGCGCCGCGTCGCGATTTTGGGTGATATGAAAGAACTCGGCGCGAACGAGAACGAGTTGCACCGCAATCTCGGACTGCTTATCGGGTCGCTTAATATTGACGTATTAATCTGCCTCGGCGAGAAGGCGGAGTTCATATTCAAGGGTTTCATCGCGTCAAAGGCGGAGCGCGAGAGATACCATTTCCCGCTCCGTGAGGCGTTTTTTGCGCAATTACCGTCGCTGATAAAAAAAGGCGACGCAATTTTAGTAAAAGCGTCGCACAGTATGAATTTTAATGAAATTGTAGACTTTATAAAGAAGCTTTGAATAAATCCCCACATTATATTTAATGTGGGGATTTACTTTTACATTTATACAGAGGTCGCGGCGAAGCCTGCCTCAACGATTGCCGCCTGCATATCGGCGACGGTGACAAGCGCGGGGTCGAAGTCAAGTGTTGCGCGCTCCTCTTCGAGAGAGACAAGCACATTCGCCGCGCTCTTCAGCTCTGAAAGAGCCTCTGTAACCGCGCGGACGCAGTGATTGCAGGACATTCCCGTAACTTTTAATGTAGCTTTTTCCATAGTAACGCCTCCAAAAAGAATTATTTCAAGTTAGCTCATGATAACATAAATTCTTTTCGATTGCAACTGTTTTCGCACAAATGCGAGCCACTATCCGTGCGTTTGCAATTGCTCGACCGCGCCGCCCTCATCCGAAAAGGATACGCCGGAGTAATAAGCCGCTAAAATCTCGCGCCACGTTGTGCCGCGCTTCGCCATCCAGTTTGCGCCGTACTGGCTCATTCCGACACCGTGTCCGTAGCCAGAGGTTGTAAAAACAACCTCGTCACCTATCGCGATTTCAATGGCGGCGGAGCGTAGCTCGAACGCGGCGCGAAGGGCAATTCCTGTGACCTCGAGCCCGCCGATTTTGAGCGTATCAATGCGTCTGCTGTCCGTGTGTGTGATGTCCGTGACCCACGTCGCTGTCTCATTGCTAAGCTTTGCCGACGGGAACGACGACGCGACGACGGAGCGAAACTCGGTTAGCGACAAGCGCACCTCTGATATCAGATTCGGGACCTCGTCCGCCGTCTCATAGCTCGGCACGCTGACAAGATATGGCAACGCCCGCCGCCAGACGCGCTCGGCATCCTCCGTAAAGCCGTGGCTTGATGAGTGAAATGCCGCCAGAATCGGCTCCGCCGCATATGTCAGGTAAACGCCGTCCGTCACGCGGACGGCATTTTGTATTTTTGCGATGTACGCCTCGTAATCCGCGCCCCATTGCTCGCGCAGTGCCGCCTCGGCCTTAAACGCCGCGCAGTCCGTAAAGTCGGTGCAAACATCCGCATGTGTATGCGTTGCCGACGGAGCGACACGCATTTTGTACAGAGCATACGTCCGCGCCGCAACCGCCTGCGCCGCAATCGCTTCCGGCTCAAACGAGACCGGCATCTCTGCCGCGACGACGCCCACAAGATACTCGCCCATCGTCATTTCAAGGAGAGCCTCGCCGTCGAGGACGCGGATAACGGCGCTATCCTCCGACCCGATTACCGCACCGAGGTGCGGTATTTGAATGATATCCGGCAAAATCTCTTGCGGAGCATTATTTGTTTCCGCCTCCGGCGAATTTTCCGCGGAAGTGCGCTCCAGAGGGTGCAAAAATGCCGTAAAAACCGACAGTGCGGCAATGAAAATGCTCAGTGCGAGTGAGATAATGATAATCTTTTTCATTTTTCTCTCCGATTGTTGACTTTTGCAAGTCACATATGGTAAAATATTTGGTACGTAGTTATGTGCGTTTTTATCAATTTTCGAACGGCAAAACCGTTTGAGCTTGTACTATATTATTAGAGGCGGTATCAGTTTATGCATAAACCTGTCGCGGCAATTGCGCCAATGGCGTTTTTATCGGCAATTGCCGGCTATATTTTACGGCGCAACCAGCTCGCCCACGCATTCGAGCTGAATACGAATCTGCCGATTACCGGCGCACGCGGCTCTGTTGTGCTGTCGATCTACATTGCTTTTGTTATTGCCGCTGCGCTTGCTGTTGCAATTGTGCTCGCGCGGCGATACGCGATGAGCCCGCAGATGACCGTATCGCTCGCCCCGACAAGCGGGATAAACCTAACTCTTGCGGCGATTATCGCCGTTGCCATCGCGTTTTCCGGTGCGCTGATATGTATGCGTGTGAAAACAAGCTCAAAGCTTGAGCTTGCCCTCGGCATTTCGCTGATACTTGCCGGTCTTTCGATTTTCGGTCTGGAATTTGAAAATCTGCTCCGCCGCGACCATAAGCTCGCGCTGATCTATACCATCGTGCCGGAGCTTGCACTGACATTCTGGCTGTTTGTTGTGTTCCGCGCGAACCAGACGAACCCGATACGTTACCACTATGTATTCCAGTGCTTAGCCATCGCGGCAAGCGCATTTGCATTTTATTACACGTCATCCGCGATTTACGGAAGACCGCAGCCGGCACGCTTCGTGCTTACGCACGTTTTGGCGATTTTCTTCCTCGGCATCGGGCTCGCTGACGGTATCGTGCCGGAGCGGCATCTCGTTTTCGGCGCTCTGCTTCTGTTTTTCGCAATCAATCTTACACGCGCGCTTTTCAATTTAACTCCGAAATCCGGGGCGAGCGTCGCACCCGAACAAAATTCCAATTAGGAGATGTTTTAATATGCTTACTGCAAAATTCTACGACATCCAAGGCTTTTCCGTCCATGACGGACCCGGTATCCGACTGACCTGCTTTATGAAAGGCTGTCCTCTGCGCTGTGCATGGTGCCACAGTCCGGAGAGTCAGCTCTTCCCGACAGAGCTTAACTTTATGGAGATTAAGTGCGTCGGAACTGAGCTCTGCGGACGTTGTTTAGACGTTTGCCCGCAGGGCGCAATCTCTAAAGCCGCGCCTAAAAAGAATGCCGCCGGAGACATGATTACACCGATTATCGTTGACCGCGACAAGTGTGTCAATTGCGGCGCATGTACTGAGGCGTGCTACTCCAAGGCGCTGTATATGTGCGGAACCGACTGGTCGGTTGACGACCTTATGGAGCGCATTCTGCGCGAAAAACCGTTCTTTGAATCCTCGGGCGGCGGCGTGACATTCTCCGGCGGTGAGTGCCTGTGTCAGGTCGACTTCCTTGAGGAGATTCTCAAGCGTTGCAAGGAGGCGGGCGTTCACACCGCCGTCGACACTTCCGGATTCGCGCCGTGGAGCGCGTATGAGCGCGTAATTCCGCACACCGACATTTTCCTGTACGATTTGAAGAATATGGATAACGACCTGCACATTAAGGGTACGGAAGTTCCGAACGAGCTTATCCTCGAAAACGCGAAGAAAATCGCGGATGCCGGCGGCAAGTTTATGATTCGCATTCCGACGCTTATGGGCTATAACGACTCCGTTGAGATGTTTGACGAGTACGGCAAGTTCTTGAAAACACTCGGCGACGCGGTTGAGGTTGTCCAGCTTCTGCCATATCACGCACTCGGTAAGGTCAAGTGGGAACGCTTAGGTCGCACCGCGCCGGAGTTTGAGACATCAACACCGTCAGACGAGCTTATGCACGAGCGTAAAGCTCAGCTTGAGGGTTATGGATTGCCCGTAATTATCCACTAAAAACTGAATACTGGGACACGGCACACTGTTTTATATTGCGCAAAATTAAATTTATATATAGAGAAAAAATAAAACAAAAGGGGAGACACCGAAAAATGCTAGACACATCTAAAATGCCTCCGTCCCGCCAGATGCCGGGAACATTTCCGCACATGTTACAGCAACCGCCGAAACCACTTTATCCCAGCGAGCGTCCTATCGAGCCGCGTGAGAATCTCATGCGCATTTACAAGGGCGAAAAGCCCAGCTGGATTCCAATCTGGCTCGTAGACAACCAAACCGTATGGCCGGATATCTATTCGGAGCATGCACCCTTTGAGGGCACGGGCTTCGACTGGTGGGGGCAGCACTGGACTTACGAGCCGATGGCAGGCGGTCAAATGCCGACGCCGGGCTGGCGCGTAATCACCGACATCACCAAGTGGCGCGAGCAGGTGCGCCGTCCGAATTTCGCGGGTATGCCGTGGGATGAGGATGCCGAGCTTCAAACTGCGCGCTATGCGCCGGACCGTCCGCACTGCTTCCACGTTTCTGAGGGTATTTTCGAGCGTCTGCACGAAATGATGCCCATGGACGAGACGATGGTCGCGATGTATGAGGAGCCGGAGCATGTCAAGGACTTCTTTGACATGATGCGCGATTACAAAATCGAATTTCTTGATTTGATTTTCGACAAGTATGCGCCGATTGACTACATTATCTATGGCGATGATTGGGGTCATCAGCACTCAGGCTTTTTCTCGAACGATATGTTCCAAGAGTTTATCGTACCATTCACAAAGCCCGTCATTGACCACGTTCACAAGCACGGTAAGTTTGCAGAGCTTCACTCATGCGGCTTGACGCAGCAGTACATAGACGAGATTGTTGAGATGGGCTTTGACGCTTGGACGCCGCAGCCGATTAACGATTTCGATATGCTAACACGCAAGTATGGTGAGAAAATCGCCATCACGGTTCCGATTGCCGGCGTTGATACGGCGACTTCTGAGAACGAAGCGCGCGAGCACGTCCGCAAGTTCGTCGACACATTCGCACCGCGCGGCAAAATTGTCGCAAACGCCTTTATGAACCCGAATGCGGAGATTGTAAAGGCGGCTCAGGAGGAGCTTTACAACTACTCGTCTGAGTTTTACGCAAAGCGCTAACTCGCGTATTTCGTCCAACGCAAGTCCGCTATCGGGCTTGCGTTGGATGATGATTAATTTGTTAACATTTGAAATTGCGACGATATTCTGCCGCAATTACAGTTAAAATTATTAACAAGGAGAATCTATAAACATGGAAGTCAGGACAGTTGAATTTGGTGAAGGCAAGCTCGGCGTTAAGGTGTTTTACGCACCTGAAAGCGGGTTCTCCGTCGCCAGCGTTATCGTTTACGGCAAGGAAAAGTGCATGCTCATCGACACGCAGTGGACGCGCTCTAACGCATACCGTGTCTGCGCCGAAATCTGTGAGCTCGGTCGCGACCTCGAAACAATCTTTGTCACGCACTCGCACCCCGACCACTACTTCGGCACGGGCTACATCGCCGAGCAATTCCCCGATGCAAAGGTCTATGCCCCGAAGCAGACGGCTATGTTCTACAACACGCAGTTTGACGAGAAGATTGAGCATTGGACCGAGGTTATCGGCCGCCACAACGTCTGCCTGAAAAAGACAGAGGTTCTTCCGCTTCCGGACGAGAACAAGCTGTATATCGAAGGGGAAGAGGTTGTTATCTACCCCGACCAGATGGGCGATGTTAAGTACAATTCACTCGTCTGGATTCCGTCGATTAAGACGGTCTACGGTTCTGACATTCTGTTTAATGAGTCTCATCCGTTTACGTGTGAGGTTTCAAAGGCGGAGCGCAAGAAGTGGATGGAGGACCTCGACCTTATCGAGAGCCTAAAGCCCGAGTGCTATATCCCCGGTCACGCAAAGCCGGGCATGCCGTTTAACGACTCCACGGTCAAGTACATGCGCGAGTACCTCATCGCAACTGAGGAGGCGCTTGAGGTCACGAAATCCGCAGGCGAGTTCTTCCTTATGATGTGCAAGCGTTTCCCGGACTCGAATCTTGTCATGCTCTCGAACGAGATGAATTCTCAGGTGTTCAAGGGCGGACGCGATTGGGATTGGCGTGAGGAAGGCGACGCAATTACCGATTAATGGAAAAAATAAACGTTCTTGGGGTCGCGTTTGATAACGTCACCTCGGGCGAGGCGGTGTCGGCGGCGTTAGCCGCCGACAATTCCGCATTTGTGGTAACGCCGAACCCGGAAATTGTGTGGCTCGCGCGCGAAAATGCGGAGCTTCGCGAAGTGATTTCGGCGGCGAAGCTCGTCCTTGCGGACGGAATCGGCATAATCTATGGCGCAAAAATTCTCGGAACACCGCTTTGCGGTCGCGTGACGGGCATTGATTTTGCCGCGTCTGTTATGGAGCGTCTCGCGGAGCGAGATGGCTCCGTTTACCTTTTCGGCGCAAAGCCGGGTGTTGCAGAAACCGCCGGAGCCGCGCTCTGCGAGCGTTTTCCCGGTCTGCGTCTTGTAGGCACGTCTGACGGATATTTCAAGGACGGCTCTGCGGAAGAGGACGCGATTATCGACGCAATAAATGCGGCGCAACCCGATTTGCTGCTCGTTTGTCTCGGCGCGCCGAAGCAGGAGCTTTGGACATTCCGCAACCGCGCGCGGCTGAGCGTGCCGCTTATTGCGTGCCTCGGCGGTGCGCTGGATGTGTGGTCGGGCACGGTTAAGCGTGCGCCAAGGGGCTGGCAAAAGCTCGGGTTAGAGTGGCTGTACCGCCTGATAAAGGAGCCGCGCCGTATTGGCAGAATGATGAGCCTGCCGAAATTTTTATTCGCCGTCATCGGTGTTAGATTGAGGGGCAAAAATGGGTAAACTAATCGTAATTGAGGGCATTGACGGAAGCGGAAAATCAACGCAATTCCAGCTGTTAACTGAGCGGCTGGAGCGCGAGGCACGTGCATTCCAAACGGTGCGCTTTCCGCGATATGACCGCGACTCAAGTGTCCTCGTGCGGCAGTATCTTGCGGGTGATTTCGGTACAAAGCCGAACGATGTCAATGCGTATGCCGCGTCCGCATTTTTTGCCGTTGACCGCTTCGCCTCTTACAAAACCGAGCCGTGGGGCGCGTATTACGATGCCGACGGAGCCGTTTTGACCGACCGTTACACGACGAGCAACGCAATCCATCAGGGTGCAAAAATGCAACCCAAACAGCGCGAGAAGTTTTTCCGCTGGCTGGATAATTTCGAGTTTACAGAGATGAAGCTCCCGCGGCCGGATGTCGTGATTTATCTGAAAATCACTGCCGCGCAGTCGCTTGACCGCATTCACAATCGTGAGGGCGTTGAGGATATACACGAGCGCGACGGCGAATATCTAAAAAATTGCGCCGACTGTGCCGATTCGGCGGCCGAGGTTCTCGGTTGGACGACAATCAATGCCATGCAGAGTGTAGAGGAAATCCATGAGGAAATCTACAAAACTGTCAGGAGGTTGTTTGAATGAGTGAAAACACACGCGAGACGAAGAAAACGCTCCGCGACGAGCTGATGGCGCGTGAGGCGGCGCTGAGCCCCGAATATACGACGGAATCGAATCGAGGCATTTGCCAAAATGTCCTTGCACTGCCGGAATTTCAGGCGGCGGGGGCTGTCCTGCTGTTTTACAGCATATGGGCAGAGCCAAACACGCACCCGATTATCAACGCCGCGCTTGAGCAGGGGAAAACGGTAACACTGCCGGAGTCTCTGCCGAACGGCATAATGGTCGCGCGGCAGATTAAAAGCCTTGCAGAGCTTGTCCCCGCGCGATATAATATTCCGTCCCCGACGGGTAATATGCCCGAAATCCCTCCGGAGGAGCTTGACTTTATCCTCGTTCCGAGCGTCGCGTTTGACCTTGAAGGTTACCGCCTCGGGCACGGCGGCGGATACTATGACCGATACATGCCGCGAACGCCCGCGTTTCGGTGCGGCATAGCGCGAGAGCAAATGCTACTCCCGCGCGTACCAAGAGGCTTTTATGATGTCGCGGTCAATGCAATCGTCACCGAGGAGAAAATAATTCGAATCGACTGACTATGTAACGCGAATCAAATGCCGCGCCCCCTTTGCTAAGACTGTGCGCCCCGCGTCAGCAGCCGCAATCGTTCATTGAATCTCCTAAAACCCCGTTTCCGTTCTTGAACAAGCAGCAGAATAAAAGGACAAGCAGGATAATCCACAGACACGAATTATTGTTTGAAAACATACGCGACACCCCTTAATTTATTTCACCACGATTGGCGGCTCGCTTTGCGAGACTTGATACGCTATACTATGCGTGTCGGCGCAATTTGTGAGTGATATGCAGTACAGTTTTGAAAATCTTTTATGCCGCACCGATTTACAACGCGACCGTCGGGCGGCGGCGGAAAATATGATGTTTGGAGTAACCCATGGAAAACAAATCGAACATAAATCCCGAAAATATGCACAATCCCGCGCCGGAGGTCCCTCCGGTTGCCTCGGGAGCACCGTCGGATGCTACGCCGACATCGCAAAACCCTCTTAACGTTGAAATTGACAATCCCGCAAAGAACGGCATGCCGAATTTCAAGATGAATTTCGACTTCGACCGCGAGTATGAGGACGCTGAGGCGCCGGAAGAGGAGGAGCCTCCGATTCGGCGCGGCCGCGAAAAGCGCACCGGCTGTGCCGGCGGCGCGATGTTCCTGATCGTTATCGTCTGTATCAGCTTGCTTTTGGCTTCCGTTTTGTGGCTCGGTGTGTCGGACGTGCTCGGCTTCGGCTCGGGCGAGGAGACTGTTGTCGTCACGATTCCGCGTGACGCGACAATCGACGATATCGCGACAGAGCTACGTCAGGCGGGATTGATTAAATATGAAAAACTCTTTAAGCTCTATTCGTCGTTTTCCGACTCGTTTGAGCAGATTGCCCCCGGCACGTACGAGCTGAGCTTGAATTTCGACTATCGCGCAATCGTCTACGGTATGAGTACGCGCTCCGGCTCGCGCGTGGCGACGACCGTTACCATTCCGGAGGGCTTTTCGCTAAAGCAGATGTTCGACATGCTTGAGGCAAGAGGCGTTTGCTCCGCAGACGAGCTCTGGGAAGTCGCGACGAACACAGAATTTGACTACAAATTCCTTGAGGGACTGCCGCTCGGCGACAGTCACAGGTTAGAGGGGTTCCTGTTCCCCGACACCTACGACTTCTGGCTCAACGATTCGGCGGGTCGAGTTATCCGCAAAATGCTTGACAACTTCGATAACCGTTTCAAGGAAGAGTGGTACAAAACGGCGGAGGATATGGGCTATACCGTGCGCGAAATCGTAATCATCGCCTCGATAATCGAGCGCGAGGCGGGCGCACCGTCCGACCGCGCAAAGATTGCTTCCGTAATCTATAACCGACTGACGAGCTCCGACCTAAAGCGCCTTGAAATCGACGCGACAATCTTCTACGCGATTGCGGAGACGGGCGAGAGCTTTTCAACAACGCTTGACAGCCCGTACAACTCGTACCGCCATGAGGGCTTGCCGCCCGGTGCGATATCGAACCCCGGCATTGCCGCGATAAAGGCGGCGCTCGCACCCGATTCGACGAATTTCTACTACTATGCGCTCTCGAAGGCGGAGGACCGCCATCACGAGTTCTTCAGGACGTATGAGGAGCAACGCGCATTCGTAAACAGCGACCAGTACGGCGGATAGAACCGCAACTTTGATGGAGGAGGTGATTCCCGATGATAGCGGCTGTGCGCTCGTTCGGATTAGGCGGTACGCGCGGGTATGAGGTTTCGGTCGAGTGCTTTATTTCCAACGGATTACCTGCCTTCGACATCGTTGGTCTGCCCGATGCCGCCGTGCGCGAAGCGCGGGAGCGCGTACGCTCTGCGACGAAAAATTGCGGAATCAAATTCCCCGTCTCGCGCATTACCGTGAACCTCGCTCCGGCGGACCGCAAAAAGGCGGGTACGCTCTACGACCTGCCGGTTATGCTCTGCATTTTAGTGGCGGCGGGCGGAATCCGCAAAATCCCCGACGACTGCGCATTTATCGGAGAGCTGTCGCTGACGGGCGAGCTTCGCCATATCGCGGGCGTGCTTCCGATGGCTCTCGCGGCGGAGCGCGCAGGCGTGAAAAAGCTGTTCGTGCCCGCAGATTGCGCGGCGGAGGCGGCTTTTGCCGACGGGTTAGAGGTATATGCCGCGTCGCACGTTTCGCAAATTCTTGACCATTTGAGCGATATAAAAATGCTTGAGCCGACAGCGGCGCGAAGCATTGAGGCAACTCCGAAATTCGACATTGACTTCGCCGAGGTCAAGGGGCAGGAGAACGCAAAACGCGCCCTTGAGGTCGCGGCGGCGGGCGGACATAATATTCTGCTTGTTGGCTCGCCCGGCTCGGGCAAGAGTATGATGGCAAAGCGTCTCGTGACGATTTTGCCCGATATGACACGTGATGAGACGATTGAAACGACGGAAATCCACTCTGTCGCAGGGCTTACGACTGCCGACACGCCGATTCTGGCGGAGCGTCCGTTCCGCTCGCCGCACCACACCGTTTCAGCTTCGGCGATGTCGGGCGGCGGGCCGGTTCCGCGCCCGGGCGAAATTTCGCTCGCGCACAACGGAGTGCTGTTCCTCGACGAGTTTCCCGAATTCCACCGCGACGTTTTAGAATCGCTCCGACAACCGCTGGAGGATGGGCAGATAACAATTTCGCGTGCGCACAGCTCTGTTACATATCCGTGCGGATTTATGCTTGTCTGCGCGATGAATCCGTGCCGCTGCGGATGGCACGGACACCCCTCGGGGCGTTGCAATTGCTCGGCAAAATCGCTGGAGCAATACCGCGATCGCCTGTCGGGTCCGCTTCTTGACCGTATCGACATGTACGTCGAGGTTGGCTCGCTTGACTACGCCGAACTGCGTGAGCGCGGCGCGGCGGATACCTCGGACACGATTCGCGCGCGCGTAAACCGCTCCCGCGCGATTCAGCAGGAGCGCTATCGCGAAACTGACGTAAAATGCAACGCCGATGCAGGAACCTCGTCGCTTGATGAGCATTGCAAGCTCTCGCCGGAGGCTGAGGAGTTGCTCAAAAAGGCGTTCGACCGCCTGCGACTAACGGCGCGAAGCTATGACCGAATCCGCCGCGTTGCGCGGACGATCGCCGACCTTGCGGGTGAGCCGGACATTCTGCCGGCGCACATTGCAGAGGCAGTGCGATATAGAACTTACGATTTCAGGGAGAATTCATGAGAGAGATAATTCTGCTCAAACAGGGCGAAATAATCCTAAAAGGACTGAACCGCCGCAGTTTTGAGGTTAAGCTTGAACATGCCGTTCGCCGCGCCGTTGCGCCGTGCGGCGACTTTACCGTGCGCAGTGTTCAGTCGGTGATTTATGTGCTGCCGAACGACGATACCGCCGATGTCGGCGCGGCGTTTGAGGCGTGCCGACTCGTGTTCGGTATCGTCTCGCTCTCGCGTTGTGCGGAGTGTGAAAAGACGATTGACGCGATGTACAAAACAGCTGTCGCGTACCTCGGTGAGGAACTGCGCGCCGCCGCCTCGTTCAAGGTTGAGACGAAGCGCGCCGATAAGCGCTTCCCGATGAGCTCTATCGCTGTCTCGCAAGAGGTTGGCGGTATGCTTCACGATGATTACAACGTCCGCGTCGATGTCCACAATCCGGAGCTTACAATAACGGTCGAGATTCGCGAGGATGCGGCGTTCCTGCACGGAAATCCCGTCCGCGGAGCCGGCGGACTGCCAATCGGAACGGCGGGGCGTGTTGTCAGCCTACTATCCGGCGGAATAGACTCGCCGGTGTCGACGTATCTTGCCGCACGGCGCGGCGCGACGATAATTCCGGTACACTTTTTCTCGTCGCCGTACACGTCCGAGATGGCGAAGCAAAAAGTGCTTGAATTAACGCAAATTCTATCAAAATCCTGCGGACGGTTGACGCTTGAAATCGTCCCGTTCACCAAGATTCAAGAGGAGATTGCGCGCCTGTGCCCCGAGGAGTACGGCACGATTATTACGCGCCGCTTTATGATGGAAATCGCCGACCGAATCGCGCAATATCACACGTGCGGCGCGATTGTGACGGGCGAAAATCTCGGGCAGGTGGCGAGCCAGACGCTCGCTTCACTTGCGTGTACGGACGCGGCGTGTGAGACGCTTGTAATCCGCCCGCTGATTGCGCTCGACAAGCGCGAGATTACGGAGTGGGCGGTAAAAATCGGCACGTTTGAGACGTCGATTCTGCCGTATGAGGACTGTTGCACGGTGTTCACACCGCGCCGCCCCTCGACAAAGCCGCAGCTTGAAAAAATCAAGGCGGCAGAGGCTGTTTTAGACCGCGAAAGCCTAATCGCAGAGGCGATTGCGGGAATTGAAAGGGTGACCTTCGAATGAGTAAACGGGCAACGTATACTGCTGAAATCCTCGGCGTGGGGACAGAGCTTTTGCTCGGAAATATTGTCAATACAGACGCGCGCGATGTCTCGCTCGCGCTTGCGCAGCTTGGCATAAATGTGTTTTTCCACACCGTTGTCGGCGACAATCCTGTGCGCGTCAAGGCGGCGATTGCGCTCGCAAAAACGCGCGCCGATATCATAATCACAACGGGCGGGCTCGGTCCGACGTACGACGATTTGACGAAGCAGACCGTTGCCGAGGCGTTCGGCAAAAACCTCGTTTTCAATGAGGGTGAGGCGGCGAAAATCCGCCGATTCTTCACAGAGCGCGACATTGAATTCACCGACAACAACTTCCAGCAGGCGTACCTGCCGGAGGATTGCGTTATCTTTGACAATGGCGTTGGCACTGCGTCCGGCTGCGCTTTCGAGGCGGAGGGCAAGCATGTCTTAATGCTTCCCGGACCTCCGCGCGAGTGCCGTGCGATGATTCAATCCGGCTTGATACCTTATCTGCGAAAACTTGCAGGTGAGGAGATATTTTCGCACAACATTCATATTTTCGGGCTCGGCGAGTCGGCGGTCGAGATGAAATTCCGCGACATTATGGAAAAATCGACGAACCCGACCCTCGCCCCGTACGCGAAAGACGGCGAGACTATGCTTCGCGTCACGGCGCACGCGACCTCGAAGGAGGTTGCGGACGAGCTTATGGCGCCGATGATTGCGATGGTGCGCGAGACGCTCGGCGACCTCGTCTACGGTATCGACACGAACACACTTGAGAACACGGTTGTTACGCACCTGCAAAGGCTCGGCAAAACGATTGCCCTCGCCGAGAGTTGCACCGGAGGTCTGCTTGCAACACGGATTACGGATGTGCCCGGCGCGTCGCGCATTTTCCTCGGCGGAGTGACGGCGTACACAAACGCCGTTAAGACAAGCCTTGTTGACATTCCCGCGGAGCTGATTGCGCGTCACGGCGTTGTCTCGGCTGAGATTGCGCAGGCGCTTGCGGCGAATATCCGCGCGAAGCTCGGCTCTGACCTTGGCGTTGGGATTACGGGAGTTGCGGGTCCCGGTCCCGATTCGGAGGGGAACCCGGAAGGTCTTGTATACATCGCGCTTGCGACGCAGGATGGTGTTGAGGTGCGCGAGCTTAACCTATACTACGACCGCGAGCGCATTCGCGCCGCGTCCGCAAGTCACGCGCTTGATATGTGCCGGCGGCATCTGGAAAAGCAGGTTTAACAATTTCCGAAAGCCCTCATACAATAGCGTGGAGGTGCTTTCCAAATGATTTATACTCTTCTTCAGATTTTTATAACGCTGTTACTTTTGACACTCATCGCCCTGCTTTGGGTAGAGGTTCGGCGGCGCTGTGCGAGGGTCTTGTGCAACAACGGTGCGATTGAAATTTTCACCGTTGTTGAGGCGGCGGGTAACGGTTGCGGACTGGAACAGGCGGTTGTCGGGTTGTCGAGGGTTCTCGGCGACGCGGCGCCGAATGCGATGATTGTAATTCTCGACTGTGGGCTCGACTACGACGGGCGCACAATTGCCCGCCTGCTCGCCCGCGACAGGCGAAACGTAACTTTTAAAACTAATGATAGATGTACAGGTGGTGATATGGCTTGGCGAACGAAATAATACGCGGAATCCTCTCCTCAGTGGTTTTCCGCAATGAGGAGAACGGTTATAGCGTCGTCAAGCTTGACTCAGTTGCCGACGGCGAATCATTTACCGCCGTCGGCACTCTGCCCGACGTTTTCCCCGGCGAGACGCTTGAGCTAACGGGCACGTGGATTGCAAACGCAAAGTACGGACAGCAATTCAAGGCGGAGACATTCACGCGAACCGCGCCCGCCGGTACGGATTCGATTTTCCGTTACCTTGCGTCCGGCGTGATTCGCGGAATCGGACCTGCAAAGGCGCGCGAAATCGTCGCGCGATTCGGCGACAACGCGCTGAGCGTCATCGAAAGTGCGCCGGAGCGCCTTGCGGAGGTGCGCGGAATCACGCGCTCTGCCGCGCGCGATATCTCGACGGAGCTTCGCCGAAAAGCGGGCGTTCGAATGCTTATCGAGCTCGTGGGCGAGTACGGCGTAACGCCGCTCGTCGCGATGAATCTGTACAAGGTGCTCGGTGACGGAGCGGCGGACGCTCTGCGTGACAATCCGTACATAATGACGCGCTCGGCTTACGGTGCGCGGTTTCAGGAGGCTGACCGAATGGCAGCCGCGTTCGGGTTCGAGGCAGACTGCCCCGAGCGGCTTG
>JGI994J12354_10001054_pt1 | contig 28026 bp, 16 predicted proteins | sample IntmicLarv3ML3BL_FD_12354 | JGI IMG/M metagenome (IMG submission 12354) | reverse complement strand
ACCGGCGTCACATCCCCCGTTTGCGGCGGGCGCTCCCCCAGCCTCGCGATGCCGCTGCCTATGGGTATATCGCCATCCACATCGTATAAATCGTCACCTGTATTTTGTCCTGCGCTATCCTGTGATGCTCCGCCCACGGGTACACTGCCGCTATCTGACGGAGAATCATCGTCATGTGCTTCGCCGGGCTTCGGCAAGTCGCCGATGTTTTCTTCCGCAGGCTCCGTACCTATGGCAACCTTATCGTCTTCCGGCTTCCCCTTGTTGTATCCGGGCGGCGACATGGGCCAGCCGCCTGTGCCGCTTTCCCTGTCCGGTTCGATAGGCTCCGGCACAAATTGTATATCCACTTGCAATGGAACGGGCAGCGGTTCATCAAAATGGATTTCCACCGTTTTCCCAACGTATTGAACACGACCGCTGACCGGCACCTTTGTCGCCACGCCGCCAACGACTGTATCTAGCAACACCAAAAACCGCCCGTCCACGGCACTTACGGCGCTTATGCCCATCATTTTCAGTGAAAGAGGACTTACAGAAGCACTCGGGGTCAACCGTACCCTTGCGCCACTCGGGTCATTCAGGTTGTACACGTAAATGCTTTCGCCATCCACCACATACCCATCCTGCGGTATACCCCGCACAACGTTTGCGCGGTAAGGTGCGCCGCCGTCGCCAGGTACGCCATCGGATACATTGCTCAGCGAACCTCCCTCGACAGCCACCTCACCGCCAACATTGCCCATCGTTGCATTGTTCACTGCAAGCGTGGGTACAAAGGAAACCTCGACCCACACCTTCGACGGCATATCCTCCTTATCCGCCGCCAGGGTAAGCACAATGGCCCCTTCTGTGTTCAACGCAAACGCAATATCCGGGAAATCATCCAAGCTGCCGCCATCTTCCGATTCGACCTGCCATGCGATCCGAGGCCGCACATCGCCGTTTGCGTTCAGGTATCCCTTGATCGTGAGTGAATGCGGCTGCGTTTCGCCGAAATGTGTGTAATGAATCGTCACATTATCGCTAAAATGCCAATACAAATCCGGTATCCATGAAACTTGCAACCGGTCCTCCTGGTAATCGTCGCAATCCGTCTTGTCGGGCGTTTCATTGCCCGTTATGGAAATCGTAACCTTTCCGCCGGCGTTGGCCAATCCATTTTGCCCCACACCATGGTTTTCCGTTTTATTCTCGATACCCAGCATTGTCACGGCGCGATTCACCGCCACTTCTCTTGTCACTACGGAATCACTCGTGAGCTGTCCGGCCAAACTTGTGCTGCCGGGCGCACTCTTATCCAGCTCGTATTCCGTATGCGCCGCTTCGACGATGCTGTAATAAAACCCAAGCGGGAGGTTTACCAACGCAAAGCTCTGATCCCCTTGTATCGTAATATCACCATCAGCGGTGCTGCGTGTTTCCAGCAACGCCTCTGCACTGTCTAGCACTTTATACCCACCCGTGTACAGCATCCCTTCGTTGTCCGCATCAATCTCTTCGGCGGACACATAGACATTGAACACAAAATCAGAATTCACAGCCATACCGTTGACCACCGGATGGCGGTCACGTTCTTTCCGGACGATCAAATCCGCCGCCGTCAGCAGCCCGTTTGTGATGACGCCCATCTCCATGTCGCCATTGCTATCCGGCGTGCCGCCGATATAAAGCCCCGCAGCGGCTAGCGGCATCGTCCTTTCATAACCCGCGGGCACCGCCTCGACGACGGCGTATTGCCGTGCCGTCGCCTGTTCCAATGTATATTTTGGCATGTTTGCAATGGTATAGCGCCAGATATCCGTATCCGTTTCCTGCCACACAACCGTATAGCTGCCGTCAGGCACAGGTTCCCATGCGGTATGGTCTTCATCCTTGTAGTATAGCGCGAGTGTGAGTGTATCGGGCCGTATACCATACTTGTTCTCCTCGTCCGCCCATTCCTTTGTGCCGGTGAGGGTGATGGTCTCTATATCCAGCCGGTTCGTCACGGTTGTCTGGAAGCCACCCGTAACCATCTCCGTCACGGAAGTAAACTGATACTTGTGCCTTGTGCTGCCGATGGTGAAGCTACCCGCCGTGTTGTCACTGTCTTCCTTGTATGCGACCGCGGTGTCCTCGCCAGCCAGCCTGTACGATGTTTCCAGCGCACGGTATACATACGCTTCGCCGATTTTGTTATATTTCGGCAAACCGGCAAATTGTACGGTTTGCGTTTCGGTTGCCGTTTTATCCATCTGTATCGTCGTAGGCAGCACCGCGCCGGGCAACGCGGCATTCGTAAATGCCTCGCTCCCCGTTTTCCATTGCAGCGTGAACAATAGCGCATCCGGCCGGGAGTCGTATATATTCAGATAGTCCCCCCATACCTTCCGCACGGTGACCGTCACCGTTTCCAACACGCTTGTCAGCTTGACCCGATGCACCATGCCCGATGCGTCGTCGATATGCCCAGCGATTGCCACTTCTTTCCCCTCGCTGGCGATAATGGTACCACCGGAGCCGTCTGCCGTTGTGTAATCCGCAACCGGCGCATACCCGATAATCGGCTTTTCAACAGGCTGCCCATCCGCATCCAACACCACTACTGAATAGTATAGTGTCTGGTTGTCCGCCTTCACAGGCAGATTTGTCCACAAATGCGTCCACGCATCCGGCGTACTTGCATCCACTTCGATATCCGCGCCGACCGCAACCGCATCCGTTACGCCATCCGGATTTGCCGTGCGCAGCAGGCGCAGCGTAACCGCCTCCGGTCGCATAGCGAACGCATCGTGCTGGTCTTCCCATGCTTTTTCCACTACTAAGTCCATTGTTTTCGGTGTATAGGCATTGGTGATTGTCACATACGCACCGTCTTCGTTCGATATGGCCTCACAAACGGCCCGCGCCGCGCCGTCATCGCCCACCGCGTATGAAGCGGTATACGGGCTCTCCGACGGCAATATTTCAACCACTGTATACGTACATTCCGTCACGCCGTCCGTTTGGTACTTCGGCAAATCGCTCCACGTGTACGACCATGCCGGCGCGGTTAGCGTCACAATTGCGGATTCCATCTTCTCAGATGACGTGCCGCCGTCCTTCACAAGCTGCACCGTTACCGCCGGGTGAATTCCATCCTGGTTGCTTCCGTTATCCCAAACCTTCCGAACGGTGATGTCATGCCGCGTCACCAGCGCATTGACTAAAATGATTTCATCATCGTTTCTCATTTTTTCCGTCAAACTATAACTATAAGGCGCGTTTGCCGCAACGGTTACATTGCCGACCTTGGTTTCTTGTATGTCATACAGGAAACGTTTACCTTCGGCACTTACATCCGGCAATCCGGTCACGGTACCTTTCCATTCTCCGCCGCTTGTCAAAATCAGTGTCTTTCCACTGGCCTTCCAAGGTTGTCCATCCTCTTTGTAGAGTATTTGCACCTCAACATCGGCCTTCCGCGCAAACTGGCTGTTGTTGTCCTCCCATTCCTTCTGCACATCCAATGATACGGTGTCGAGTACATTTGTCACTTGTATCGCGGGCGCGCCATTTGCATTCTGTTCCGTCACAACCGCAGGTGCATATGACGGCGTATACCCGGTAACCGACATTTCTACAACGCGGTATTCGTACAACCGCATGCCATCGTTACCCGCGTTTACACCATTCGCACGGCAAGGAAGCTCTGTCCATGTTTTTGTCGTCCATGCGTTACCGTTTATAGTGAGCGTTACAGAATCCTTATATACCCATCCGTCTTCGGGCCCGTTGTCATCGTTTTGCAAGCGTTGTTGCAATACTACGGTTACTGCATTCGGACGCACCATCGCGACGCCGTCCGCACCGAAAGTATCAGTTGCGGACTCGTCTGACCAACACGTTTCAACCGTGACACTCATTTTGCCCACGGGATGATCGTTCATGAATAGAAAGACCTTCCTCGATACCGCTGTGGGATACGGATCCGGTTTTGTCCACAGGTTATCCGCATCCAACGGACTTCTCATCGTATACCCCTCGACTGCCTGCTGGGTCACCGAATAACTACTGTATGTTACGCCGTCTGCCTGGTATCTTGGCACATAAGGTGCAACACCCGTCAATTTCCAATCAGCCCATGCGGCTGCACCACCGCTGAGTGTGACCGTAACTATCTGCTCTGCGTTGCCGTCCCTTATAATTGTGAATACCATTTCCTCCGGGCGGAGGCCATCCTGGTTATCTTCGTCGTAAAATGCTATCCGAATGCTCAGCCCGACAGTTTCAAGCGTATTCGTAACCTTGTGCGTCGGCGTATGGCTAACACTGTTATTGTCATGTGCAACCGTGTACCCACCCGCCGTATTGCCTGTGATGGCATGTGTGCCGATGTGGGTTTCCACAAGGCGGTATACCATTTCGATGCCGCCGTAATAAACCGCGGGTAACAGGCCGTTTACGGCCACTGTCATGGTTCCATCGCTGCCGATGGTGGCCATGCATTCGGCCTTGGAGACAACCTTTGTCACCACCACACCTTTCGTATCTGCAAACGGTGCCCACACACTACCTGTCCAATATTCTACGCGGAAAGCAATACTTTCCGGCAGCATCATCGCAAGCTCCGACACTGTAAGCGCGCGTACAGCACCGTCTTCGTCTATCTTCCATTCCGTGGCGATTTGTACACCGACGGTGCTCTGCGTATTTTTCACACTGGCCTCCACGTTGCCGCCGGAAGCGACGGCAGCTTTCACAAGAAGCTCGTCGTCGGTGTACCAATCCGCTGAAACTTCTGCACCTTTTGTGATAGAGGCGCCCCCAAGCAGTTCCAAAACGTCCGACTCCACATAGTATACATACGGCTGGCCATTCGGCGCATATTGATATAACGACGCGGCGGAAGCGCCGCCTGGCAATATGACAGGGTACCCCGCATCCGTATCCGCCGCCGTAACGGTGTACGTCCAGCTATTGCCGTCCTTTCTGTCCCAGTTCACGGATACTTTGCCGTCCAGCAGCAACGGCTCCTCTGTACCAACGCCGCGGAATATCCGCAGCGTCGTTTCGTCCGGCCGCATGCCGAAACGGTCATTGTTATCCTCCCAGGCAACCGTGCCGCTTAGTTTGATGAAAGACGTGCTCTTGCCGGTGTATGTGTTGGTCACCGCGTATTGGAATACATCTGCATGGCCATATGTGTCGGTATCCAGACCTGTAATCGTACAACCATCCAAGCTTTCCTTCAAGAAATATTCATACGGATAACCGTTGTAGCCATATTTGGGTAGACCATCAAAGGTATACACAGGTGTTGGATTTTCAGGCGTATGTAAGGGACTGTATAGAATACTCCACGTCTTTTTCGCACCATCCGGCGCGCTTTCATTAACGGGAACAGCCACGGCCGAATCTGCCAGTCTGCCGCTGCCATCTGTCATAACACGCCACAGTTCTAGTGTCGCCGTTGGATATTCCGCCGGGGACAATGTCCACGGATATGCAGCCCACGCCTTTGTCACGTGGACTTTAACCTTTTCAATCAGGTTTTCGTCTGTTTCGTATTCATTGATAACCATCAGGTTGTACTCGTCATATACAGGCATTTTATAGCCGGGAGTCATCTCTTGGCCGTTGAAAATTTCCCGCGCCTTATACCGGTGCAGGATTCCGAATGCATCGTATTTATCCAAAAACGGCACCGCCGCGCCGGTAGAATCGTTTGAAAACATAATTTGTGTCTTCGCGCTGGAAAGCCCGCCGTCAATTGTCGCCGTGCCGGTTGTATAGTATTCTGCATAATCGTCTTCGTAGTCCGTATAAATTTCCAACCGGAAAGTCACATCAGGGAAGAACGCGGCGGACAGCCCCTGCGGAAGATTCCGCCAGATTTTTTGCCCCGTCAGGAAGCGCTGCCCNTTGCGGATGTTGACAATTGTGCCGCCATCCGGNACATACCCCTCGCTCTCGCGTGACGGGTCCGCTTTCAACGTCCAAAGTTCCACACCGGTTTCTTTGTAAATATCGGAATCGGTGATGGCGCGGAGATATATGTCTTCCGCCGTCGGTGTCTGCGGTTCCAACGCAAGTTTCACCGGCGCAGGAGAACCGGCGTAGTACAGGCTGGTATACTCGCCCATTTCGGTTTCACCCTGCCGCACAACATACTGAATTTCTTCCCCCTTCTCCGTGTAGCGGGGCAAGTCACGGAACTCACACTTCCAGTAATACGCGCCATATGTGCCTGTGGTCATCCAAACCGGCTCCCTGCGCGGCGATACTTCTTTCAGGACGCCGTTGACCCTCTGATATAGCACAAGGACTATACTGGGACGAACCCGGTATTCACCTGCCGCGTCTGAGGCATCACGGATGACATCCTTCCAAACAACGTAGGCTGTAAAATCCTTCTGCGCGGCGCGCGTGTTCGTGACGGTTATGTCGTATTCATCCGACGCAGGTGTATCGTCCGTCGAAGGATGCTCGCCGTATGTGCGCTCGTCGCGGGTGAACACTGCATAATCTTGCCCGTCGCTCAGTGTATAGCGCCCGCCGTCCAAATTATATTTCACTGTATGTGTTACACTGCCGTCTTGCTCTGCAACGACGGTTTCCCGCACAGCGTAGTGATAGGGCACACCCTCGCTGTTGTATTTCGGCAGATTCTCCACCCGTGCTTCCCAAGGCGTTCCGCCGCCGCTTAATATTTCCTTGACGACATAAACATACTCGTTCCCTTCTGCGTCAAAGCGGGGGAAGGCGTGGTCTTCTGTAAATGCAATGTCATATATATCTTGGTTGGTGACAAGCGGCTGCTCCATACCTGTGATGGGTGATGCGTTCGCCTGGTCGCGCTCCGCCACCTTGGGATAGCGGTACAAGTACAGCGTGCCGCCAGGTCGTGCGGCAACTGTCACCGACTTGCCGTCGTCCTGCCACTGCTTTTGGAAAGATAGTACAATTTCATCCGTTAAAGTATAGACAATCGTGCCGCCGCCATAGCAGGCGTTCATGATTTCAGCCTGATTGCCCGTATTTTGATAGCCCACGGTGTATGCGGCGCCGTCTGCGGCGGAAGCATGTCCGTCAACAATGGCAAATGCATTGCCGCCGTTCCCCATGATGCGGAGCAGATAAGGATCGCCGTCCTCTGTATATGCAGGCAGGCCGCTGATGATGATGTCCCAGTTGTCGCCGTCCGTACCGCTAATCGTCACAACGGGCGTACCGGACAGTACGTCGCTTTGGTTATAGTATGCGGCGAGAACTCCGCTCTGTGTTCTGTATTCTGTGCCGAGCACGGTGTAAAATTGTTCAAAAGACAGATTTTGTACCAACGTCTCCACCGTTGGTCGTGTGGAAAGCACGTTGCCGCCATCTTTCCAAGCATTCGTAATATGGACATCCCGTAGAAGCGTACCCATTATGGTGTTATCCGCACCAATCTTGTCCTGTATGTCGTAATCGCTCCGCAGCGCGTCAAAGGCATCCCCTTTCCAAAGGAACGCATAGGTGACAGTGATTGTTGTCACATCCGGCGCACTTTCGTCCTCCGTCGCCTCGGTCTTTTGCAACGCAATCGGCAGGTCGAGGTATTGATAATCCCAATAATTCGCACGGGAAGCGCTGTCCATAACAGGGGTTCGTATATCCGCAGGCGCGGCGATGCCCCAGCCGGATAAAACCTTGTCCGTCAGCGGCGCGGGTTCCATCATTTCCGATGTTTGATAGGCAACAACAGGCTGATAGGCCGCCACATCCGCCGGGCGCTTATTGCCGGAATCATCATTGTCATTCCAGTTGATATGCGCGGCATAATCGTTGACGGTTGTCACCGTATATACAGGTTCAAGGTTATGCAGACCAAGCGCAAGACCACCCATCGGCGAAAAGGTTCCACTGTTATAGGCGGCGGCCATTTCCTCGTCCGTCCAATCATCCGGCGCGCATAACAAATCAACCGGCGCAAATGGCACGCCTGTACCGATTCCGACGATTTCCTGATTTGTGATGGTGTAAAGCTTATCTTGCAAGGAGGGGGCATCTATCGAAAGGGTATAGTGACAATTTTCGCCAGAATCAGTCCGGGCCGGAAGCTGCGGAAAACTATATTGCCAAGAAGTCATTTCAATTGTTGTCTCGATTTGTGTAAATGCAGGGGAATATGTTGTGTCGGCTTGTCCGTCGCGGTAAAGTGTCAGTTGTAATACGCTCGGGTGAAAAGAGGGAAGTCCTAAAACAGCAATGGTACCTGTGATGCTGGTAACCGCATCATGCAAGTCATCTGAATCAATTGTATCGTCGATATCAGCGGGGTCGGTTGTGGTATCGGGTTCGTCCAAGGCTTCCGGCTCATCCAGCCCATACGGGTCGCCGAATTTGTCCGGCACTTCAGGGTTGTCCGGTTCGCCTGTATCGCCAGAGTCATCCGGTTCGTCCGTGTCGCTCATCCCAGATATAATACCGTCTTCATCCAGTGAGAGCGCTTCACCGCCGTCCTCCATCTGGCTTTCGACACCGGGCGGCTGCTCCGGCAACCCTTCTGCAGTGCCCATAACGGGCACCTGCTGAGCAATCATTACGATACCCAGAGCGTATAGCACAACATTTCGAATGTACCATGAGAAGCTTCGTTTTTCTTTCATATCCATCATCCTTTATTATAATCCGTTGCCATCCGAAAGGTAGATTACAACAGATATTCTCTGAGCTTAATATATAGTGCGGCTGCATCAACCGGCTTCCCGACATGGTCGTTCATCCCTGCCGATAGGCAATTGTCAATGTCCTCTTTGAAAACATTGGCCGTCATCGCGATAATGGGAATCTCACGTGCCCGTTCTTGCGGAAGCGTACGAATGCAGCGCGTCGCCTCATACCCGTCCATCTCCGGCATTTGAATATCCATCATGAGCAGGCTGTATGTATCCATGCTCTTTTGAAGCATGGATACCGCCTCTTTTCCGTTTTCGGCAAAGTCAATGGAAATCCCGGTTTCCTCTAAAACGGCAAGCATGATTTCCCGGTTTATTTCAATATCCTCGGCAATCAGAATGGCATGGCTGCTGAAATCCGGTATCGAATCTGCCGACTGCGCCCGTATCTCTTCCTTGGCCGCTTTTACGCCGAGACATTCATTGATAGCATTGATAATCAGCGACGGAAAAAGTGGCTTGATAATAAAGTCCTTAACCCCTGCCGCACGCGCTTCCTCTTCAAGCTTGTTCCGCGCTGTGACCGAAACCATAAAGACGACCGCGTTGTCTCCAGCAATTTGCTTAATTTGCCGGGTCAACGCAATGCCATCCATGCCCGGCATCTGCCAATCGATGAAGAAGATATTGTACGGCTTGCCCTTGTTATTTCGAATCATAGCAAGCGCTTCCGCCCCGCTGCCCGCCACATCATGCGGCAAAGCGTTCGCATCCAGCACCCGTGACAAACCCTCAAGTGCCGCTTTGGAATTATCGACCGCCAAAATACGGATACTTTCTTTGTTGATTTCCGACGGCACCTGCGTACGCGCCCGTGCGGCGCGGTTGACGACGTTGATTGTAAACAGGAATTTGGAACCCTTCCCGACTTCTGATTCTATCCAAATGCTGCCGCCCATGAGCTCGACAATCCGTTTGGAAATGGCAAGCCCCAGCCCCGTCCCGCCGAACTTGCGCGATATGCTTCCGTCCGCTTGCTCAAAGGACGTGAACAAGCGTGTTTGCTGCTCCGGCGAGATGCCGATACCGGTATCTTCCACACTGCAAAGCAGTGTGATTTCCTCACCCGCCCCGCTTTCTTTCTCAATGTTCAAAATCACGGAGCCGTTCTCCGGCGTAAATTTTACCGCATTCGAGAACAGGTTGGTAATCACCTGCGAAATTCGGAGTTCATCGCCATATACAGTGGCGGGTATATCCCTACCGAGATTGACGACAAGCTCCTGGTTTTTTTCCTCCGCGCGGAAGCTTGTCACATTGCAAATACTCGCCAGCATTTTTTCAAAATCAAACTCGCTGTACGACAGCTCAAATTTGTCCGCCTCAATTTTGGACATATCCAAAATGTCATTGATGAGCCCCAGCAGATGCTTGGACGCATTTTCAATCTTCTCATGGCATTGGTGGATACGCTCTGGGTCGCGGCTGTTCAAGGCGATATTGTTCATGCCGATAATGGCGTTCAACGGCGTTCTGATTTCATGACTCATACGGGAAAGAAAGTCCCCCTTGGCGCGACTCGCGTTTGCCAGCTCCTCTTCAATCGCCTTACGCCGCGTAATATTCCGCGAGATGCAAACGATGCCGACGGGCTCCCCGTCTTGTATCAGTGGTGTTTTAATCGTCTCAAACCGCGGAAACGCGCCGTCGGCAGTGGGGATGATTTCCTCAATGGTAACCGATCGGCGTTCCTCAATAATCCGGTTGTCAACCGCGTGGTATTCCTCGATTTGTTCCGGCGTCACAATGCGTGTATCCAAATCGTTCATGCCAATGATATCGTCCGTGCAGTTAAAGTGCTGCTTGAAGCTGTTGTTACACTGTGTAAAGTTATGCTCCAAATCCTTGCAGAAAACAATATCCGGTATGGATTCAAACACGGTCGTCAGCGTTGCCGTTTGCAACGCCAGCTCTTTCGTCCGCGCTGCAATCAATCCCTCCAGGTTTTTATTGATTTTTCTGTTTTTCAAAAACAAATAGATTACCACTACGAGCGTCGCCACCATCACAAACGAAAACGCCACCACATAGGGAACCATGTCCCGCAGCAGCTTGCCATTGTAATCAAAAACCTTGCCAATCCAGCGATTCGTAATCGCATCGGTATCCACAAGGCTCTGCGCCTTGCTGATGATGGAGCACAGCACCGTCTCGTCCACATGAAAGCCATACGCAGAACCATAACGCCGGTCAAACACCAAATTCGCCTTGAAGCCTGGCTTTTCCAGATAATTTGTCACCCGCAGGAGCAAATTGTTCGCCATCATCAATAGCGCAATCTCACCTCGTTCAAGCGCTACAAATGCCTCGTTCACATTCATGTAGGTGACGGTATTTGGATGCTCCGGGAACCATGTTTTGAATACATCCGCGTAGGCGGATTCATACACAATCCCGACCTTGGAATACAACACCTGGTTGACCGTCATATCCTCGCAGTCCAATGTGGACAGCAGCGCATATTGGTCCTCGGTATACGGCTTGTCCGCCCACAAGAAGCGCCCTTCTCTTTCATTGGAATAAATCAACTCCAGCGTCATGGCGGCCTGTCCGGATTCAAGCAAATCCAGTACAACATACCACGGCTCATCCGGCTCATTGACGGATATAAAGCGCAGCCCGGTCAGTTTCGTGATTTCCGCTAGGGTATCACACGCAATACCCTGCCATTCTTTTTCCCTCGCGTTATAAAAAATCACGGGATACACATCGCTCTCCATGGCGACAGGGATAGGGTTATCGCTGCCTACATGTTCGTCAAGATACGCCTTTTCTTCCTCTGTCAGCAGGGCAAACAATTTGTATCGTAAATACGCCTGATGACCCTCGTTGTACAACCGGATAAATTCCAAAATCGCACCATCATCCAAGCATTTTTGCACTACACTGATAATAGGTACAAGTTCCTCTTTCATCGTGGCCAATGATACCGGTATACACACCAGCGGCGTGAAATCGGCCGCCACAATATCCTCCTGCATATGGAAGGCTTCCTCCACAGAACCGTCGCATACAAACGCATCGGCTTCACCATACCGTAATTTTAGCGCCACTTCCTCGAAACTGCTGGCATATGTTACCTGATATGCATACTCCACCACAGTGTTGACAAGTGTTTCCGAATTGGTTCCTTCCAGAAACACAAACACCGGCTCGCGCAATTTCGCAATCTCGTGCAGCTTCTCCGCATCGTCCATCTGTATGGTTTTCAAGCTCCGCTCTGCAATAGCGCTCGTCATATAATACGTATTTAACCGTTCCGGATTGGAGGTCAACTCCCCTGTGAAATCAACGGTTCCCGTATTCATCCCCTCGGTCAGGTCTTCCCAATCTACAATCAAAAGCTCGAATTGTATGCCGAACAATTCCGTCAGCCATTGGCAAAACAGCGCGGAATACCCGGCAATGTCTCCCTTCTCGTTGACAAAAGCCTCTGTGGATTGGGTCATGCCGTAAACCAAAATGTCACATGATTCCTTCAACGCTTCTATTTGCTCTATTTCTGCCTGCGTAACACCGGGCACCTTTGTGTAATCATCATATACTTGATAACCCTTACCGTTCCCAATTTCGTCGAAACCGCATGCACCCAACAGCATCGTCAGGCACAACAAAAAAGAGCATAACCGCGCTCTTTGGCTTTTTGCTTGTAGTACTTTCATAGAGAGGCACCTCTTCTCATCATCTTTTCTTGTTGTTGCATCAGTACCAAATTTCATGTATCGACATTTTATTTAATAACACCTGCAATAGACTGTTTTTTCGCACAATTCATTATACCACGTGATAATCGATTCAGGAGTGCATTTTCCGTCGCGCAGTTGCAACCATTTGGTTGCAACTGCGCAGATCAACATCCGGTGCAGCCATGGTATCATTTATCATCGGAAGAGCGCCGACACTATGTTTCGACATATGTGTGTCTCCTTCGAGCCTCGGTTCCTTTTCATAACGCCACCTCTTGACAAACGGTATTTCACGCACACGCGCAGCTTCCAACCCACCCCCGACAGAAATCTAGATATTGCTACCGGCAAGCCACATGGTATATAATGATAGCAATGGATGCGGAAAGGCGGGAACAAAATGGACGACAGCAACATAACTGCTTTTCTCGACGTGCAGGATGACCCCTTCTTCTCCGGCACGCTATCCGCACTCTATACCTTTGCGGCGATATCACAATACAAAAGCTTCCGGGCGGCCGCACAGGAAATGTACATCTCCCCGCAAGCCTTGAGCAAGCAAATCACCGCGTTGGAAAAAAAGCTGGGGCTTCCCTTGTTCAACCGGTCACCCCGCGGATTTTCCCTCACTCCTTATGGTGACTTGGTATACCAATACGCTTCAAACCTGCTGCGCAACACAAAGCAGCTCCGCCGCGACCTTGCCGCCATCCACGCAGAAACCAATTACATCCTTCGGCTGGCTTATTCCAATACACTGTACGACACCTCTCTGCATATGTACATGATGGACTTTATGGACGATGAATCGCTCTGTCAAAGTAAAACGAAGCGGCTTAACTTTGAGCAGACGATTGATGTGGCCAATGGCAAGGAACCCTATATCACCGTAACCAGCCGCCCGGTTAATACGGATAATTTTGACGTGACCATTCTGCACAATGCAAAGTACTATTTATTAACACACAAGGATAACCCTCTCGCGACGCTCAATGGCGTCGATTTGGAGGATTTAGGCGAGACGACTTTAATCCTGTGTGTGGAGCATTCCCGAGCGAACCAATACCTGCTCAAGTATTGCTCCGAACATAAAATGTCGATAAACGCCCGCCTCGAAACGGCCGGCTTGAAAGCGGGAATTGAGCGCTGTCAACAAAACAATGGTGCGCTGCTTATGGCTGATTATATCGAGGAGCATTTTGATACAGAGAATTTAGTGCGCGTTTCACCGAAAAGCGGACTGTTCTCCCTGGAACTGGTGATGCTGGTGCGGAAAGATTTAGAGTATTCCCCTATGGAGCATAAATTCATCAAGTATATGAAGGCATATATGCCTCACTAAAACAACATGGCAAGCACAGCCAAAAGGCCGCTGCCGACCGCCTCAGCCCTTATGCTCCATCCTAAAAGCCTCTGAAACGTTTCGTTTCCGAGGCTTCTTTTTTGCCGCAACGCTTATCCTGCGATGTTGCGAAACAAACGGCAGTGTTGTATAATCAAAACATAAATCCAACATTACCCCGAATATAACCATCCCGAATGCGTCTTTATGGGTAAGGAGGTGCATTATATATGCGCAATATGAAGAAGGAAGAAAAACTATACGAGGCCATCACCAATTTACCCGATGATATGGTAACCGAGGCGAAAACAACTTCTTTGAAACGCCGCCCACCCTACTTGAAATGGGGTGCAGTCGCGGCGTGTGCGGTGATTGCAGTTGTTCTTGCGTTTACGATGCCCTATTGGGATGGCGGCCGTACGCCGGACAGCACAGGGCAAGGCCTGGCCGCGCTTGTTCCCGTGACGTATCCAAAGGCATACGGTTTTGAGGATTATGATGCCCGCCATGAAATCCGCGACGGCAATCCAGTTGATGACTCGTTTTTCCGTATGCTGGATACATTTGCCTACCGCACTGCGTCACAAATATTGACAAACAGCGAAGGTAATGCAAATTATTCACCCATCTCGCTGTATTACGCACTGGCGCTGGCGGCGACAGGGGCAGATGGGCAGACGGCGGACGAGCTGCTCGCTTTTCTAGGTGCGGCGAGTGCGGAAAAATTATCCGAACAAAGCGCAAGCTTATACCGCCGCCTCTACCTCGACAATGAAATCGGGCAGCTCAAGCTTGCAAATTCATTGTGGATGGCAGATAACGTACAATGGAAGCAGCCATTCATCCAAAATGCGGCTGACAATTTCTTCGCGGAGGTATTTCGCGCGGACTTCACGGACGCACAAACCGGCAAAACCATGGGACAATGGGTTTCCGACCATACGAACGGCACGCTGGCACCGGATATGCAAGCGGATATGAACACAATCCTCGCCATCATTAACACGGTTTATTTTTATGACGAATGGATTGACCGCTTTAACGGCGCGGAAACAAGACCTGCTGATTTTCATCTAACGGATGGCACCACCGTCACTTGCGACTTCATGAATCGCGCCCACGGCATGGCAGGCTTTGCTGACGGCGACGGCTTCACACGGTCACAATTGCAAACCAAAAACAACGCAAGCATGATTTTCGTTTTACCCGACGAGGGTGTATCTCCGCGCGATTTACTTGCCTATCCGGCGCGGCTACAAGAAGCACTGTTCGGCGGTGAAAGCAGCTACGGCGAGGTCATCTGGAAGATTCCGAAATTCAGCTATGGCACAAGCTTTGATTTGAAGGACGCACTCACCACGTTGGGCATTGCGTCCGCCTTCCTACCAAATGCAGACTTCAGCCGTATCACAAACGGCACAGCTTTCCTTTCCGGCGTAATACAGGAAACACATATTGGCATTGACGAAAAAGGTGTAGAGGCTTCAGCGTATACAGAAATCCTCTACGCGGGCGGAGCAATGCCGCAGGCACGCGCCGAGATGGTGTTGGACAGGCCGTTCCTCTTCGCCATCACAGGGCCGGAGGATGTGGTGCTGTTCGTCGGGATATGTGAGAATCCGACAATGGAATAAGCACAACCAACCAATTGCAACAAAGGCGCATTTGTGTTATACTAAACGCAGCGGAATAGCAATACTTAACGGAGGTGCCTTTCATGACGGAAAAAGAAAAATCACACGTCGGTGTATTGTACCAGCCCGGCGATGCCGAGCTTGTGGCGGATCGCGATGTCACCGTGCAAAAATTATATGAATACAACAATCTGCATCCCCTGCGCCGCGACGCGCGGCAGGCGGCCATACGCAACATTTTGGGTAAAGTTGGCGAGGGCTGTGTTGTAGAACAACCGTTGTTTTGCACATACGGATACAACACAACGCTAGGTGACAACGTTTTCCTCAATGTCAATTGCAAGCTTATGGACAGCGGGAAAATCACCATCGGCAACAATGTTTTTGTCGCGCCGAATGTGTGTTTTATCACGGAGGAGCACGCGATGGACGTACCACAGCGCTTGGCAGGGCTGGAATACACGCATCCCGTCGTCATCGGTGACAATGTATGGATTTGCACCGGCGCCATCATCCTGCCCGGCGTGACGATTGGCGCGAACAGCGTTATCGGTGCCGGCAGCGTTGTGACAAAGGATATTCCGCCAAGCTGCCTGGCCGTCGGCAATCCCTGCAAGGTCATCCGCACATTGTAATGATAGAAAGAAGCAAGCCCCACAACTGCTTATGCAGCTATGGGGCTCTTTATTTATAGCAAACCGTTCGCTCTCTCGCAAATGGCGTAAATTTCATCATACTTACTGTCAAGCAGCGGCGTGACCTTCGCTGCCTTTTTTGCATACGCCATTTTGTAGAGGAAGTATGGCAACGCCCAGCCGATGAAGGCGGGAATCGCCAGCACAATCCCTAGCGGAACCAACGGCGGCGTGGCTACGATGGCGAAGACCGAACCAGCCATGAACGCCGTGCCGATAATACCGACCGTGAACGAGGTGACGGACGCGCTGGCTGCCTTGGAGCGCTCCATCCCCACGATTTCGTTCACGCAGGCGTCAAACTGCCGTTGCAAGCGGGTCAGCTCCATTTTGTTACGGATTTTCCGGTCACGTTTGAATTTCATCGTACTCCCGGTCAGCCCCATCACTGGTGCATAGGCTTGCTCCGGTATCCAACCGAAGTTCTGGTACCCATCCGCCACCACAGATTCCATTTCACGTTCAACTGTGATTTCCTTGTACTCGTACCCGATAAAGCTGTTTTCGTTGTTGTTCATTTCATGCATTGCAAACACACTCCTTTTCGTTGTTTTCATTTTTTTTGCTTCTTTTGCATCCAAACAGCCCCAACCGCCGCGCCCAATGTGTCCACAAGCAAATCCTTCATGGTGTCCATGAGCGCCGCCTTGCCAACAAGCGCCGTACCGTCCTCCAGCAAGCATTTTTGCATGTTTAGCCCGAGCAGGCTGTCCCCGGCAAATTCATACATCTCCCACGCCACGCCGGCGCATACCGCGAAGCAAATGGCGGCAACAGCAACGGCAGCGGGGGACAGCAAGCGCTGGCAATTCTTTGCTTGCAAAAATTGCACCAGCAATATGCTGCCGAGCATCCCCAGCATCACGCCGCTTCCCAAGTGGAGAATACTGTCCCATATGGGGATGCGGTAGTACAGTGAAAACATTTCACCAAGCACCGTCGCCGCCAGCACAAACGCATAGAAGCATGCACACAAGCCGTCCGGAAGCCTAATGCGCGTGCGCCGCACCAGCAGCGCCGGCACTTGTAATGCCGCCACGCCCAGCAGGCATTGGAGAAGCGAAAGCATCAGTGCCGGGGACGCCGCATCAATACTAACAATGGGCAGCCACGACTCGCCTGTGACACATACCGTCAAAAGGTACAGCACAGACAGTATCGTGGCGGTCTGCGCGCCATGGTATGCCAGCCACTCCGGCCGGATGGGTTTCCTTTCATAGCTTCTTGCCATTGCGTAGCTTGACATTGCCATCACCTCTCGTTTGTGTCCTGCGATGGTTCTATCATACCGCGTGTTTGTTTGTGAAGCATTGGCGAATTGTTTGAAAAATGTTAATATGAAAATTGATAGGAACGCCATTTTGAAAAACTCTTTTGCTTCAACGCAATAAAAAACGGCTTCCGCCGACACTAATAGGTGAAGATTCTTCACAGGACACAACCGAAAGGAGAGAAGGCACACATGACTGCCACCGAATACGCCACACGCATTGAGCCGCTGCAAGGCCGCCTCTACCGCATGGCCTATCTATATCTGCATAACGAGCACGGTGCGTTGGAGGCCGTGGATGAAGCCGTGTATCAAGGCTTGCGTTCCGCGAAAAAGCTGCGCCAGCCGGAATTCTTCGACACATGGCTGACGCGCATCGTCATCAATACATGCAAAAAGGAGCTGCGCCGCAGTAAACGCGTACAGCCAATGGATATTTTGCCGGAAGAGGCCATAGAGGCATACGACGCGTTGCCGCTCAAGGAGGCCATCCGCTGTTTACCGCCGGAGCTTAAAGATATTATCATCCTCCGCTATTATGCGGATTTTACCCTAGTGCAGACGGCGGAAATGCTCGCCATACCGCAGGGCACGGCGGCCACACGGCAGCGGCGCGCGCTGGCACTTTTGAAACTGGAACTAACAGAGGAGGTATAAGTATGGATAGATTAACAGAACACAACACCCTGCGCGGTGCGTTGATGGAAACACCGCCTGCACTGGAATACACAGTAACCCGCGCGAAGGCGCGGCACAAGGCTTCCAAACGAATCCACCATTTTGTCACCATTCCCGTTGGCGGATTGGCCTTATTTATGGTAGCGTTTGTAGTTACAGTAAACGCGTCGATGACATTTGCAGCGGCCTGCGGGCGCATACCGCTCATTCGCGTTCTGGCGGAGGCGGTCACGTTTTCGCCATCGCTTAACGCGGCGGTATTGAATGAATATGTCCAGCCCATTGAACAGGAGCAAACCAAAAACGGCATCACCGTGCGCGTGGAGCATGTCATCGTGGATCAGAAGCAGTTGAATATTTTTTACACGCTGACGTCGGAGCTATATACCGCGATGGCCATCACGCCGTCGATTACGAACGCGGATGGCGATATACCCGACGGTGGCTACTACATCTACGCGCAGACCAACCCCGTCACGGAGGACGGTGCGCTTCGCCATATCTCGGTAGATTTTGACAACAACAATGTGCCTGAGAGCCTTGTGTTCTCCTGCCGCGTACATGACAATGGGATGATTGACTTCGACGCACAATCCGCTATGCCGCCGGACGCTTCGGTAGCAAGTGTTCTGCTTGGCCCTTTACATGAGATGGCACCAGAAGCCATCGCGGCATTCGATTTTACGCTGATCTTTGACCCGCTGTTCACGCAAAAGGGTGAAACCATAACGCTTGACAAAACCTTTACCATTGACGGGCAGACGCTTACCGCCACGACTGTGGAGATTTACCCGACGCACCTGCGCTTGAACCTGCTGGACAGCGAGAGCAATACGGCCTGGCACAAAACCCTCGGCTTCTATATCGAGAACGAGCACGGGGAACGGTTCGAAACCATCAAGAACGGCATCACCGCCACAAGTTCGGTGTATTCGCCGCTGTTGCAATCGCACAGGCTGGAAAGCCCATTTTTCTACGAGAGCGAGCACCTGACGCTGCACATCACAGACGTGGAATGGCTGTGCATGGATAAGGAGCGCGTCAGAATAGACCTGGCGAACGGCACGGCAGAGGCGTTGCCGGAGGGCATAACGTTGGAGCGCACTATGCACACATCGGCCGGTTGGGAGCTGACCTTCGCCTGTGAGGAGTGGGCGGAGAACTACGCGCACCAGCTTTTCATGACCGATTATACCGACGAGAATGGCAACTTCTATGAAGACAACAGCTTCATGACGATAAAATCCGTGCTTAGCACAGACGGCGCGGGAGAACTCATCGAACGCGAAGGCGTGTTCTTCATGCAATTTTTGCTGGCGGGGTATCACGAGGCCACCGTGTATTTTTCACCAGCATATTTGGAGACAATGGCACTAGAAGAACCTGTGGCGATTGAAGTAAAATAACAACAAAAAACCGGAGCTGTGCGCCATGCGCAGCTCCGGTTTTTTGCATATACGTGATTTTATTATATTGCAACAGCTTGCTTCTTCGGTGCCGGCTGTACATCACTTACAACATCACCTGTACGGAATACGGAGAGCATGATGCCAATCAGTCCCATGTTCATAACCATGGCCGTACCGCTGCGCGATACAAGCGGCAGCGTCATCGGCGGTAAGAAAGGGAAACCCAGATTGTATACCACATACAGAAGCATTTGTGCCGCCAGCGTGAACAGAACGGCAAATGATACCATTTTACCCAAGACGCTCCTTTGCTTACAACACAGCCGAAAACCCATGCCCAGCAGCGTTGCAAATACAACCAATATGGCGGCGACAGCTCCCCAACCCACGCGCACCGCAAGCGTAACCAGTAAAATATCCGTCGCGGCGACAGGGGATTGCGCCAGATACGTATGGTGCACATCGGAAACCGCGCCGTGCCCGAACCATTTCGCCCCGGCGAGCATCTCGCGTATCATAAGCGGAAAATAGCCATGGCCGGTCGGGTCAAGTTCCGGGTGGAATATGCTTTGCCAGCGGGATACGTGAAACGTGCTGACTATGTAGTTGGCGGCACACAGAACGCCGATGACCGCAAGCACAGCCAGAATGATACAGAAAATGAGAATCTCTTTCCGACTCCTTTTCCGATTCGCATACACAAGAACAGCAACCACCAGCGGGTACAATAGGAGCAAGTTGGATGAGATGGTAATGCCGGCGCCCACAGGCGCCACCGACACGTGCCTGCCGTTCACAAGCCCCGGAAAGAGGAGGGATGTTAGTAGCGTCGTATACACCACAATATTCGCAAAGACATAGGGATGCTTGCCAAGCAACGAGAAATCCGCGAAATACGTGGCGCACATCACGGCGATACCGATGCCGCAGGAAAGCAGCATGGTTCGGAGATTACCGTGCACCTCCGCATCGGTAAACAGGAACAACCGCAAGCCAATCCCCATCAACAATAGCACCGCCACAATGCTGAGCATGGTCCATTGCGGCTTCGGCCGGTGTGTTGTGTCAAATGCCTGCCCGATGACGACGGCATCCCCCATCTCGCAAATGGCCTTCTCTTCAGCGGTTTGCGCATCGTCGCCCTCTGCTTGGAAGGCGTCGCACTGGTCGCACATATGCGTTTCCAGCTCCGCGGCGATGCTGGGATGGACGCGCTTCCATCGCACCTGCCGGCACACAGTTTCAATGTATTCACGAAAAGCATCAGACGATGGCATAGGTATTCCCTCCGTTCAAAACCTTATTGACCGCAGAAGTAAATACAATCCACTCTGCCTGTTTGTCCGCCAGAACCGCCTTGCCGCTTGCTGTCAGGCGGTAGTATTTCCGCACCCTGTCATTCTGCGCTGTCACCTCATACGATTCGATCAATTTTTTATCCTCCATTGCGTGCAAAATCGGATACAACGTTCCCGCCTTTGTCATGAAGGTATTATCGGAACGTTTGGCCAATGTTTCCGCCATTTCATAGCCGTACATATCCTTCTCTTCCAAAAGCTTGAGCAAAAGCGTTGCCGTGCTGCCTTTCAATAAGCTATTGTCAATTGCCATAGCATTCACCCCATTTGTATTGTATTCCAGTATATGCTTTTATATAGTATATATCGGAATGCAGTATATGTCAAGTGTTTACAAAAAAACGACCACTTCACAAACCTTCTCTCCGTTTTGCTGTACTTGTAAAGAACCGTGTAAACATATATAATGAGACAAACGGTTACAACGGTCAAGGATACAGCACCACAGAAAGGAGGGCGGTAAAATGCGCACCATATTGCTTGTCGAAGACGACGAAGGCCTGCGCAGCGGCATTGCGTTTTCATTCCAGAAAGACGGTTGCCGCGTTTTGCACGCCAACACGATGCATATCGCATTGGCCTTATTTGCGAAAGGCGGCGTTGATTTAATCCTGCTTGATCTAAGTCTGCCCGACGGGAGTGGGATTGATTTTTGCAAGCGAATCCGCGAAACGTCCCGCGTCCCAATTATCATGCTGACCGCCTGTGATTTGGAAACGGACGAGGTACAGGGGTTACTGTCCGGCGCAGACGACTATATCACAAAACCTTTCTCGCTCTCCGTGCTGCGCGCCCGCGTCGAGGTCATGTTCCGCCGGGCGGAAGCGGACAACGATACCAGCATCCGCTGCGGCCGGTTCCGGCTTGATACGGACACATGCAAGCTCTATCAAGCGGATACGGAAATCCCCATCAGCGCCACAGAATTCCGCCTACTCCATTACTTCATGCGGCACGCGGGGCAGGTGATGACAAAGGAGCAGATTCTCGCATTATGGGACAAACAAGGCACCTTCGTGGACGAAAACACACTGCCCGTCAATATCAACCGGCTGCGAGCGAAAATCGAAAACGACCCGCGGAAACCCGCCGTCATCAAAACCGTTCACGGCTTGGGCTATGTTTGGGTAAAGGAGTAAAATTATGGCCATCTGGATTGTTTCGGGAATTGCCGTGCTGTGCTGCACTTTGACAATTTTCCTTTGCAGACGTTATATCCAATCCACTTACAATGCCATCGACCGCGTGCTGGATTCCGTCCTGCGAAAAGACGCGGCCATAACCCTCCGCACGGCAGGCGACGACCGCATTTCCAAGCTCACGCACAAAGCGCATCGCATCCTCGGCATGTATGTGTCCGACGCGGCGCTGGCCACGGCGGAAAAAGAAACGGTACAGGGCTTCATCTCCGACATGTCGCACCAGATGAAAACGCCGTTGGCCGGTATTTCGCTCTATACTTCGCTGCTGCTCGAGGGCGACCCGTCCGACGATGAACGGCAAGCATTCCTGCACAGGATGCAGGTCGGCGCAAACAAGCTGCAATGGATGATGGACAGCTTGATTAAGCTGTCACGGCTCGAGGTCGGCACCATACAGGTTGTGCCCGCCCAAACGCATATCAAGCAAACCATCACCAACAGCATCAGCAGCGTGATTGCCGCCGCATCCGGGAAGAATATCAGCATCACCGTATGCCCGATGGCGGATGTTATGCTACTGCATGACCGGAAATGGACAGCCGAAGCGCTCGGCAACATTCTGGAAAACGCAGTGAAGTATACACCGGCAGGCGGCCACATTACGGTTTCGCTGGAGCCGCTGTCCCTGTACACAAAGGTCACCGTGACAGACAACGGCATGGGCATTGCTGAAAGTGACTACAACCTGATTTTCAAGCGCTTCTACCGCGGCGGCAACGCGCAGGAAAGCGAGGGTGCGGGGCTCGGGCTCTACCTCGCGGCACTGATTATGGAAAAGCAAGGCGGCTATATCATGGTGGATTCCACATTGGGCGAATCCGCTTCCTTTTCGTTATTCTTTCAAAATTGTTAGAACTCTGCGGCAGGTTGTAAGGTACATGTAAGATGCGGGTGGTAGACTGAAAGCCATAAATCGAAAGGGGAATGCTCTCATGTCATTGCTGCTCACAAACAACTTGCACAAACATTACGGAAAAGAACCGAACCTCGTCCGTGCGCTTGACGGCGTAAGCCTCGCGGTGGAGGCAGGGGAATTTGTCGCTATCGTCGGCATGTCCGGCTCCGGCAAATCCACACTCCTGCACATGCTCGGCGGGCTCGACAAACCCACAAGCGGAACCGTCGTCATCGACGGGCACGAGTTGACGAACATGTCAGACGAACAACGTACAATCTTCCGCCGCCGCAATGTTGGCTTCATTTTCCAGAACTACAACCTCGTGCCGATTCTGAATGTATACGACAACATCACACTGCCCATTGCGCTGGACGGGAATGCCATTGATAAACCCTTCGTGGATGACATCATCCATATGCTGGGCCTGTCTGCAAAAATCGGCAATTTACCGAACAACCTCTCCGGCGGCCAGCAGCAGCGCGTCGCGATTGCCCGCGCCCTCGCCGCGAAGCCGTCGATTGTCCTGGCAGACGAACCAACAGGAAACCTTGACAGCAAAACAAGCCAGGATGTCTTGGGTGTGTTGAAAATGACCGCAAGCAAGTTCCGCCAGACAATGGTGATGATTACGCACAACGAGCATATCGCCCAGCTTGCCGACAGGGTGGTACACATTGCAGACGGGCGCATTGTCGCCTCCAAGGGAGGGCATCCCCATGCGTAACAACAACCGTGCCATCATCCGCAAACTTATCCGGCAAAGTATGCGGATGAACCGAAAGCGGAATTTTTTCCTGTTTTCGGCCATTTTGCTCACCACTTTGATGATAACCTCCGTGCTGAGCATCGGTTTGAGCTTCAGCCAAACAATGGAGCGGCAGAACCTACGCCTGTCCGGCAGCACGGCACAGGCAACCGTGCGCGGCCTGTCCAAAGATGAAGTTGAACAGTTGCACGCCCTCCCCTTCATTGAAAGCATCGGCATGGAATATACACTCAATCACGTGGCAAATCCATGGGATAGTACACCGATAACGCTGGCCGTATACGACAGTGCCCTGTGGGCGGATTTCCTGTCCCCGGCCATGAGCAGTATCGTAGGGTATTATCCGCAAGAAGCGGACGAAATCATGCTTTCCCGCGGCACATTGAAGCGCATAGGCATTGACGAGCCTGTGCCGGGTATGCTCATTGAAATTTTTGTCGAAGATGGAAGCGCATCAATGCAGACGTTCCGTTTGTCCGGCTATTACACAAGCCATGCGGTCGGGTTGCCGGGCAGCGCCATCGCGCTCCCTGTTTCGGAAGCATACCGGCAGCATCACGGGTATGACAACGCGGCACGAACTGTAAGCATCCGCTTCACAGACAGCCGCAACGCTGCGGATAACAAAGCGAAGCTGCTTGCAGCACTGGATGACGCGTGCTTTGCCGATGCAACCGCTTCTTTCCCCTTCGCCTCTGACAATACAAATCCACTCAGCGCCGCGCCGGCTTATGCGGTGGTGATTTCGTTCCTAATGTTCACAGGCTTTTTGTTAATTTATAACGTTCTCACCATTTCCGTCGCCAACGACGTGCGGTTTTATGGATTATTGAAAACCGTCGGCACCACCCCGAAACAGCTCCGCACACTAGTGACGGGGCAGGCACTTCGGTTGTGCATTTTCTCCATACCACTTGGCGCGGGTGCGGCGGCGCTGTTGTCGCTTGTACTTGTGCCGCTTGTGCTGTCGGGTTATGACACGGATGCTGTCATTGCCTTTTCACCGCTCATTTTCGCCGGGGCCATGCTTTTCTCCCTCTTGACAACACTCCTCGGCGCGATGTTCCCGGCGCGTAAAGCCTCCCGTGTTTCGCCTGTGGATGCGGCGAAATACATTGCCCAAACGGCAAAGCAAGCGCGTATACACGCATCCGGCAGCGCGAAGCCCTACAGAATGGCTTTGCGGAACCTCCTGCGTGACAAAAAGCGTGCCGCCGTCGTGTTCCTCAGCCTGTTTCTGGGGCTCACGCTGTTCATCACCGTTTCGACCATTACGTCCAGCCTCGATGCCGAGAAGTATGCGCAGTCCTTTGGCAGTGACGATTTTTTACTGCGCAATCTGGGGAGCCGCAGTGTTCTGCCCGATGGCAGCATCTCGGAGACAGACAAGCTTGACAGCGCGTTTATACACGCAATCCAAAACCTGCCTGGCATCACAAAGCTATGGACAGCAACACGGGTGTATAAACAAACGCCGTATACCGATGCCTACGATGCCTACTTCGCGGATTTGCTGTCGCGTACGACATTCAGCAGTAACGGCATTCTCGGCCAAGAACAGGCAGACGCGTTGATGAAGGCGCATTTCGAGGTACTGCTCCTCGGAGTTGATACCGACGACATCACCGCGTTAAACCGGCGGCTTGACACACCACTCGACGCCGACGCCTTCGTGCGCGGAGAATTTGTCCTGCTTGCAACGGGCAATCCGGCAATGTTCGACCGTGTTCATGAAATCGAGGTAACGCTGGGCGGCACACCGATGCGCCTTCCGGTCGCCGGGTACGTGCCGGAAGGATACAAGTGTACAAACAATAATGATGTCAATGTCATCATATCGAAGAGCTTTTTGGCGCAGTATGAAGAGGCACCTTTGGTTTATGCCATCGGACTGCATGTCGAAGAAGCCTACCGGCAGCAAACGCTAACTTCTCTGCAACACTTAACCGCGCATGACAGTGAGATATGGCTCTCGTCACGGGTTGAATTGTCGAACGATGTACATGACGCGAAGGTCATCTTTTGGGTTGTCGGCGGTTCCCTCGCGGGCATTCTCGGCTTTATCGGCGTGTTGAATTTCATCAACGTCGTTTCTGTCGGCATCCTGTCGCGCCGCCGGGAGCTTGCCGTGATAGAAAGTATCGGCATGACGCAGAGGCAAGCCCTTTCTATGCTCGTATGGGAGGGTGTCGGGTATGCTGCTATAACATTATTCTTCACACTGACGGCCGGTAATTTCATCGCAATTGGTGTGTATCGGTTCATCGAGAGCAATAACTGGAGCACGGATATCTTAACATTTACCTATCCTCTTCTTCCCATGGCAATATCCGCGCTGGCGGTTGTGTTGGTTTGTAACATAGTACCCCGGCGGGTTTACGCCTCCATCCGCAAGCCGACCCTCGTCGAACGGCTGCGGGAAGCGGAATAAGCAAAGCATTGGCAAGACGGGTTGGCACACAACTATGCCGCCCGTTCTTTGCATATAATTATATAACAAACCTGCCAATAAATTGCCCTCCGGCTTCGTCATAGCAAATGAAAGGAGGTCGAAGGCTCGGTGAACAATGACGAAATCACAAAACTTCTTGCCGCCATCCGCAACGGAAGCATAGCGGCCTTTGAAGCGCTGTACCGCGATTTGCAAACACCGTTGTATACCATTATCTATCGTATCACGTGGGACAGAACAGCTTCAGAAGACATCTTGCAAGACGTATTCGTGAAGGTATATCAGTCGCCGCCAATGGTGAAAAATCCGCGCGCGTATCTGTTCCAAATGGTGCGGAATCTTGCAATTGATTACATGCGGAAGCGGCGGGAAGTTCCTCTTGCGGATGCAGAAAGCACGATGCCACACCTATCGCGCGACACAGCGCGCCGCTTGGATATGGAGGACGCCTTGAAGCGTTTACCTGCGCAGGATTGCCAAATCGTCACGCTGCACATCATCGGCGCGCTGACATTCCGCGAGATTGCCGCGCTGATGGATATGCCGCTTGGCACGGCGTTGTGGCGATATCAAAAAGCGCTGGGCAAACTGCGGACAATGCTGGAAGGAGGTTCCTTATGAAGAAAACGATACTTGTCATGGCTGTACTGTTTTCCCTTGGGCTTTCGGCACAAGGATATGCAAGTGAATTACCCGAAGCCGACCCTCTGGCTGCCGCTTCCGTTGCACCTATTGAAACGGCGCAGCCGATTGACGATTCCCATTACAACAGCGTACCCGCGAATCCGGAAGATTTCGGACCCAGACTCTCCGACGGCGCACGCGGAAGAGGCCGCATCGCCGACCCATTGCAATACTGGACGGAAAACGGCTATCCCGGCAACATCGCCTATGCCTTTGAAGCGGGCGGGCAAGTTGAGGATGACGACATCACCATCTCCGTTTATTGGGAAATCGGAATCGTCAACGGCGACGATTCAGCCAAGCAAGCCATTGTTGACATGTTTGCGCCGACCTGCCTCATCACCTTTTTCGATTGCACCATTCCGTATGCGCAGCGCGAGGTTGTTTTTAATGAAATTTATACCAGCCGGAATGAAATCATTCGTGATGCGGTCATGATTCGCAACAACGAGACAATAATGGTTGACATCGCCGATGGTTATGAGAAAGAATACGCGCAGATGTACATCGAAAAATATGGCGCATTTGTCGGCGTGACGAATGACATCAACGCGGGATACAAACTGGAAGGCGCGACTTACACCGGAATGGACCAAGGCATGGGCGAACGCAGCATGGGTAAGAATTCGATATACGCATGGCTTTGGCCTGTAAGCATCATCCTTGTTATCGTTGCCGGCGGCGCAGCGCTTGTGACGCGAAGTCGCGCCTTGCAGACAAGTACCGGTCCCCTCATCACAGGCGGGCGAATGAGCAAAAGGCAAGTCATTGCCGCCGTAAAGGACAGCGCGGTGTCACCATCGCCGGATGTATTGCAATCCATCATGAAAAAAGCGGGGGCATAAGCCTCCGCTTTTGGGTCATTGCAATGTGCATTCCACATACTGTACACTCTTGCCATTGATAAAAATGGTCACTTTCGGAATCGCCAAAGACGCGTAGAATTCCGATAGCTCGTAATACGGCGTCAGCGCTTCATCCGCCGTTTCTTCGCTGCTATAGCTGACATACAAGGTTCTGGCATCAACCTCGCTCTTACCCATCAAGCCGTTTTCCCCAACGCCTTTGTTGATATACACATAGCAGAAAAATGCTTCCTCATTGGTTTCATAGGTGTACTCGTCAACCATAGCACGCATTTCTTCCAGAGACAGCCGGAGCAGATATACATTTTCTCCCTGCGCATCGCATTCCGCCAGCCACGCCTTGATTTCCGGCGCAAGGCTATCATCGTCGACTTGTCTATGATAACCTTCCATGCTGGATATGGG
>JGI994J12354_10001053_pt1 | contig 28030 bp, 24 predicted proteins | sample IntmicLarv3ML3BL_FD_12354 | JGI IMG/M metagenome (IMG submission 12354) | reverse complement strand
ATGAGTTTAACAGTAGTGAAAGGAATGCAATCAGAGATATTCGTTCCGATTACTCCACCAATGGTATGGACTCCTGTAACAAAAGAGCTAAAAGACATGACAATTGGTCTTGCTACGGCAGCAGGCGTGCATAGCAAGAATCAAGAAAGATTCAATCTTGCTGGCGATTTCTCATGGAGAAAAGTTACAGATGAGATGCCATCAAGCGAATTAATGGTATCACATGGTGGATATGATAACGGAGATGTGAATAAAGACATTAACTGTATGTTCCCAATTGATCCACTTCATGAACTAGCCAAAGAAGGATTTATCAAGGCTTGTGCACCTGTACACGCAGGCTTCATGGGTGGTGGTGGAAACCAAGAAAAATTCAAGAACGAAACAGGACCAGAAATAGCACAGATGTTTAAAGAAGAAGGCGTAGACGCTGTACTTCTCACCGCTGGCTGAGGTACCTGTCACCGCTCTGCAGTATTGGTGCAGAGAGCGATAGAAGAAGCCGGAATCCCAACAATCATTGTTGCCGCGCTTCCACCGGTAGTACGTCAAACCGGTACCCCACGTGCGGTAGCCCCATTGGTGCCTATGGGCGCAAATGCAGGAGCTCCAAACAACCCAGAACAACAAAAGGAAATCGTAAAGGCTTCCTTAGAGCAATTAATCGAGATTCAAACACCAGGGAAGATCGTTCCATTGCCGTTTGAGTATATTGCTAAAGTATAGGGCGAGACCGAAAGCAACTTGGCGAAGTGTTTTTGAGCCTAGTGCGAGGTCGTTCTTGGCGCTTAGCGAGGTTTTCCCGAGCTTAGCAAGAAGAACTTCCTTATAAAAAACGTAGCGAAGTATTTTTGAGCCTAGTGCGAAGTCCTTCTCGAATCTTAATGAGTGCAAATGAAATGACGCACGAATTTAGCTGAGAGAAGATACAGGAGAGCCTAGCAAGAAGAACTTCCTTATAAAAACTAAAAAAGAGGCTGTCGCAATATAGCTGAGTAAAACTCAATTATTTTGCGATAGCCCCTTTTATTTATAGAAAAAGGATTAGGAGATACTAGTTACTCTTTATAGCAATATATAGTACGCTATAAAGGGAGGATGCCGGATAATCGCCTACAAGCGATACCCGGCATGTATTATGAAAAAGTTATTCTAAATAGTATGTTATACTAAATAGTTGAATTGCAAATCAGATTTCCTTCATCTGATAAATATAGTATACAAGGTACAAATGAAGAAAGAATGTTTATTAGATGAAAGATTTTTGAATGTTAAATGAACAAATTATGAACATGACTATTTTCGATAAGCAAACTTTGGAAGTCCCTCTTCCATAGGTACTGCAACGTCTCCCTGTATCAATGGTCTAGCATATGCGATGAATTCATCAGAAATATCAGAACCACCACCTGTAATCCAGCTTGCTGGCACTTCTTTTTCCTTATTACAAATGATATTGACATCAGCAGTTGCACACTCTATTTGATAAGGTGCGTCTGATTTTCTCACAAATGCAATCATCTTGCCTGTTTCCCCAGCTAAAGCAGCTTTGACGCCATAACGACCTGCGTCCGCGGCTTCTTCTAAATCAGTTGCAGATAAGCAAGCAGAAGAACAACGTTGGCTAACGTTTAATTCTACAGAGCGAGCCTTCACGCCTATCTTTTCTTTTACGAGGTTTTCTAGGTACTTCCCAGAACCAGCAAGCATTTTGTGGCCGAAGTTGTCTACCCCTACATCACTTGCGTATTCACAGATGAACGTACCCTTGCCATCGTTGATTCCTTCAGAGATGCATACCACAAGGTTTGGTGTGGTTTTCAGTGCTTCTTTTACTTTGGCGATGAAATTATCTGTGTCAAATGCAACTTCTGGAAGATAGATAAGTATTGGATTGTCGTTCTTGAATTTGCGAGCAAGCACACTTGCAGCGGTCAACCATCCTGCGTGGCGCCCCATGATTTCTACGATAGTTACGGATTGTTTGTTGTCATATACGGACGCATCGATTGCAATTTCACGTACAGTGGTTGCGACATATTTTGCAGCACTACCAAAACCAGGAGTATGGTCTGTTTCAACTAAATCGTTGTCAATTGTCTTTGGAACTCCAATTACGCGAATATCGCTGCCGATTTGTTTGGCGTAGCGAGAAAGTTTGCTTACTGTGTCCATTGAATCATTTCCGCCGATATAGAAAAAGTATCCAATGTTGTATTCTTCGAATTTCTTGAAAATCTGTGGGTAAACTTCATCTGCTAAATCTTCTGGAAGTTTATAACGACAAGAACCTAAGTATGCGCCGGGAGTGGTTTTGAGAATCTCCAATTCGCCAGATGCAAGTAGTGGATGCATATCCATTACACGATTCGCAAGGAATCCTTCGATTCCGTTTATCATTCCATATACTTGTTCAAAAGCATCTGTTTTAAGCGCTTCCGAAGTAACACCATATAAGCTACCATTGATTACAGCGGTTGGTCCGCCAGATTGTCCTACGATTACGTTTTTTTTCATGAAAAATTCCTCCTAGTTTTCAGACTTCATGCGCTCTAAAATGGTGCGCATTGTTGTATTTGTTTCACATAACTCTTCTTGCCACTTCTCGTTGCCAACATACCAACATTCTGTTACATACATACGTACACCCAAGCCCCATGCGGTTTCAATCATTTTCTCAAAATCCACATGACCAGTTCCGTATGGAATCTCTCGGAACTTACCAGGTACGGTTTCTTTAAGGTGCAAAGAGGTGATATGTCCTTTGCTAGAACGTAAATCTTCATAAACATCACTATGGTATGTAAGAGCAGCATTCATAATATTTCCGCTGTCTGGATATACGCCTAGAAATGCAGAGTTAATCTTCTTAATATGAAACATGGCTTTCCAAACAGTATTCAAAAAGTCAGTTTCCATGGTTTCAAAATCAAGCCTTACACCGTATGCAGCAGCCATCATAACAGCTTTATGCAGATTCTCGGCAAATCTTGTTTGTGTTTCTGGTGTGGACTCTTCATAATATACATCATAACCGGCTAACATAATCATGCGAATACCTAAATCATCAGCAAGAAGAATAGCCTTTTCCATAATTTCTAATCCTCTAGTGGCTGTTGCAGGATCGTTGCTCCCAAGCGGGTATTTGCGATGTCCACTCAGACACATGGTACGTATCGGAACACCTACCTCATACATGGTTTGTACTAATTCCAAACGCTCTTTCTTTGGCATATCTAATCTTGCAAGTTTTTCCGGCGTTTCATCAATACTGATTTCCACGTAGTCATAGTTCGCAGCTTTGGCGGCCGTAAGTTTCTCTTTCCAGTTTAAGGAAGAAGGCATCGCTTTTTCATATAGTCCAATGGTATATGTTTTCATACTGGTTTACCCCTATTCTTGTTTATTTTGTAGCGTTTTGAAAATATTGTTACTAATACCATTATACGTATCTTCTTACTAAGATACAATATTTTTATTGTCCATTTAAAAAAAATCATCTATACTATATTTATAACCGGTAAATGATATGTTTTAGAAAGGGAGATTGACATGAAAGTAGGAATTGTTTCAGGCAGATTTCAAACACTACATTTGAAACATATAGAATATATTTTAGCAGCAAAGATGCGGTGTGAACGTTTATATATTGGCATTGAGATGTCAGACGAGGCCTATGTCGCACAATTAGATGAAGAGGCCAGAGCTGCGTGGAAGAGGGAGAACCCACTTACTTATATAGAGCGCCACGAGATGCTGGCTCAGGCATTGCTAGAGTTTGGTATGGAGAAGACAGAGTTTGATATGATACCTTTTCCAGTGCATTACCCAGAATATGTATTGCAATACGTACCACAAAGTGCAATCTATTTTATTGGCCTTTCGACACAGTTAGATAGACAAAAGAGAAGAACACTTGAGAAATTAGGTGTGAAAGTTGAAGTTTTGTGGAAGAGAAATAAGGAACAGCGAGGCATTACAGAAAAAGAAGTGCTGGATATGATTGTCAATGATGGCAAATGGGAACAACATGTTCCAAAATCGACTGCTAAATACATGAAAAAAGAAAAGTTAGTATCAAAAATAAAGGACTTAGCTGTAGAAAGCTAGGTCCTTTGTTTTTGAGTAAGAAAATACTCCTATGAGACTCGGTGCGGAGAGTCCCTTTATTTAATAATCGTCCCAGTGCTTCCCTTCACACCTTCTTTTAACTTATCAAAGCCTGTGATAATCGCCTTACGTCCTTTGCGTTTCTCGACAAAAGAAACAGAAGCCTCAAACTTAGGGAGCATATTGTAAATACCGAAATGTCCTTCTTCCATATATTGTTTTGCTTGGTCTACGCTGATTTCACCAAGTTGCTTTTCAACAGGAGTTCCATGGTCCAAACATACCTTTTCTACACTGGTTAAGATAATAAGTTCATCGGCATCTGCCAGCTCTGCTAATTTACCAGCAGTCAAATCTTTCTCGATAATTGCACTCGCACCCTTTAGCGTAGAATCTTCAGTTAGAACGGGGATACCGCCACCGCCACAAGCAATGACAACTTGGCCGGCATCTAATAACGCAAGAATAGCATCGATTTCGACAATGTCAACTGGATGCGGTGCAGATACAATGCGGCGAAAACCTTTACCAGGTTCTTCGACTACGTAATTTCCTTTTTTCTTCTCTTCGCTTGCTTCCTGAGCGTTCATAAAGCGTCCTAAAATTTTCGTAGGCATACGAAAAGCCTTGTCAGAAGCGTCAACGACTACTTGTGTTAAGACAGTGCTTACCGTTTTGGCAATCCCTCGATTCATTAACTCTTCACGGATTGCATTTTGCAAATCATATCCAATATAGCCTTGACTCATTGCTGAACACACAGACATAGGTGCGGCTGTGTAGTTGTTATGTGCTTGTCCGAATTCGTTCATAGCGGTATGAATCATGCCTAATTGTGGAGCATTACTGTGTGTAATGGCAACTTGATACCCTTGTTCCACCAAGTCAGCGATGGACTTCGCGGAATTCTTCACTGCAACAATTTGCTCTGGAAGTGTAATACCAAGTGCACGGTGCCCAAGTGCTACAACAACTCTCTTATTCATAAGTGTATACCTCAATTTCTTTTGTGATTTATAATACTATCAGTATAGTATGTTTTGTGGGAAAAGGCAATCATTATAGTAATATGTAGGTTACATATGTAGCGCGCTTATAAGGTGTTATAAGGAAAATATGCTAGTATCGAACAGACTTATAGGATATAATGTAAAGTATGCAAATGATGGAAATGAAATTATTCTAGTAGGAGGTACCTATGAAGTTGTTATCAATAGAAGAAGAATTGTGCAATAACGCGTATCCAGGCAGGGGAATTATTCTAGGGAGAAGCGTAGATGGAACCAAAGCGGTAGTGGCATATTTTATTATGGGGAGAAGCGAAAATAGCCGAAACCGTATATTTGTAGAGGACGAAGACGGGATTCGTACACAGGCGTTTGACGAGACGAAGTTGACAGACCCAAGTTTGATTATTTACGCTCCAGTGAGAACATTAGGAACGAAGTTGATTGTTTCAAATGGAGATCAGACGGATACAATTTACAAAGGATTGGATAGTCAACTGACTTTAGAACAATCACTCAGAACTCGAGAATTTGAGCCAGATGCACCAAACTACACGCCGCGTATTTCCGGTATCATTCGTTTGCGAGAAGACAAATGTAACTATGCGCTTTCGATTCTAAAGAAGAATCCAGGAGAGGGTACTTCTTGTAACCGCTACATCTTTGCCTATGAGGAACCAGTGGCAGGAGAGGGACATTTTATTCATACGTATAAAAATGATAGCGACCCTTTGCCAAGTTTTGAGGGAGAACCAAAGCGTATTGCACTTACCGAAGATATTGATGAATTTACAATCACATTATGGGATAGCTTGAATGCTGACAATAAAGTTTCGTTATTCGTTCGTTATATAGATATAAAGACCAAAGAATTTGAAACTCGTATTATCAATAAAAACCTATAAGGAGAACGTCGTGAGAGAATTTGAATTGAAATATGGATGCAACCCGAATCAAACACCTTCTAAGATTTATGTCAATGCAGATAGAGACTTGCCGCTGAAAGTGATATATGGGAAACCGGGCTATATTAATTTCTTGGATGCGTTAAATGCATGGCAGTTGGTTGCAGAACTCAAACGGGCAACAAACTTACCAGCAGCAGCGTCATTTAAACACGTTTCGCCTGCGGGGGCGGCAGTTGGAGTGCCACTTAGCGATACTTTGGCGAAAATCTATTGGGTAGAGGATATGGGAGAGCTTTCTCCTTTGGCGTGCGCTTATGCAAGAGCGAGGGGCGCGGATAGAATGTCTTCTTTTGGCGATTTCATTGCATTATCCGACGTTTGTGACGAATCGACAGCGCGACTAATCAAACGTGAAGTGTCCGACGGTATCATTGCGCCAGGATATGATGAAAAAGCGTTGGAAATATTGAAACAGAAGAAAAATGGGAATTACAATGTGATTCAAATTGACCCAGCGTACAAGCCAAGTCAGATCGAAAAGAAAGATGTGTTTGGGATTACCTTTGAGCAGGGGCGAAATGAACTCGTTATCGATGATAAGATGTTCTCGGAAATCGTAACGGAAAATAAGGAGCTTAGCGAAGATGCGAAGCGAGATATGGCGATTTCGATGATTACTTTAAAATACACACAGTCTAATTCCGTATGCTATGTCAAAGACGGACAGACCATCGGTGTCGGTGCAGGGCAACAATCGCGCATTCACTGTACAAGGCTGGCTGGAAGCAAAGTGGATAATTGGTTTTTAAGACAATCGCCACAAGCACTCGCGCTTTCCTTTGTGGAAGGTATTGGTCGTGCAGATAGGGATAACGCAATTGACTTGTATGTAGGAGACAACACGAGAGAAATACGTGAAGATGGTACTTGGCAACGTATATTTAAGAGCAGACCGGCGGATTTTACAAGAGAAGAGAAACGTGTGTGGTTAGAGAAGCTAAGCGGTGTAACCTTAGGCTCTGATGCCTTCTTTCCGTTTGGCGATAATATTGAAAGAGCGAAAGAAAGTGGTGTGACCTATATTGCGCAGCCAGGTGGTTCGGTGCGAGATGATAATGTGATTGCTACATGTAATAAATATCATATGGTTATGGCGTTTACGGGGATTCGTCTGTTCCATCACTAAGTAAATAAAGTGCAGCACCCCATTTCCTTGTGTTTTTGATATATGCGTGGTATGATAGTCGAGGTAAAAATGCGTTTACATAGCATAGTGTAGCAGTAGAAATGGAGATATGCGGATGAACAATTATGATGTGATTATCATAGGAGCAGGTCCATCAGGGATATTCTGCGCTTATGAACTAATTGACAAGAATCCAGAGTTGAAGGTATTGATGATTGAAAAAGGGCGTTCTATAGAGAAGCGGAACTGTCCGAAGAGACAAACGAAAGTGTGCATTGGGTGTAAACCTTGNTCGATTACAACAGGATTTGCAGGGGCCGGTGCATTTTCTGACGGAAAACTTTCCTTGTCACCTGATGTAGGTGGTACTTTGCCGGAGATTATAGGATATGAACATACAGAAGAATTATTAAAAGCAGCAGATGATGTCTATCTAAAGTTTGGTGCGGATGAAAAAATATATGGTTTGGAAGAAGTGGAAGCAATTGAGCGAATCCGAACAAAGGCGATACAAGCGAATCTGAAATTGATTGAATGTCCGATTCGTCATTTAGGAACAGAAGAAGGCTATAAGATTTATACGCGATTGCAAGAACACTTGATTGAAAAAGGTGTCGAGATTAAGTTTATGACAATGGTGAAGAATATTATCATTGAAGATGGCGTTGCAAAAGGCGTAGTGACAGATACGAATGATACGATTTACGCCAAAGAAATTGTTTCGGGTGTGGGACGTGAAGGTTCCGAGTGGTTCTCACATATTTGCAAAGAACATGACATTCAAACGAAGAATGGAACGGTGGATGTTGGCGTGCGTGTAGAAGTGCGTGATGAAATCATGAAAGAATTGAACGAGAAGTTGTATGAAGCGAAATTGGTATACTATACACCGACGTTTGACGATAAAGTGCGCGTATTTTGCACCAATCCATCTGGAGAAGTGGCGACAGAATACTACGAAGGCGGTTTGGCGGTGGTAAATGGTCATGCGTATAAGTCACAAGATATGAAAACGAAGAATACAAACTTTGCACTTTTGGTATCTAAGAATTTTACGGAGCCTTTCAAGTCTCCAATTGAATATGGAAAGCATATTGCGCAGCTAGGAAATATGTTGTGCGACGGGCGCATCTTATTGCAAAGATATGGTGATTTTAGACGAGGACGACGAACGACGGAAGAACGATTGGTGAGAAATAATATCACACCAACACTAAAAGACGCGGTACCAGGCGATTTGTCGCTCGTATTTCCACACCGTATCATGGTGGCATTGGATGAAATGATACAAGCGCTTGATAAAGTGACGCCGGGAATGGCAAGTGATGAAACGTTGCTTTATGGCGTGGAAGTGAAATTTTATTCGAATAAAGTAGTGGTGGATGCAGACTTTAAGACAAGCATACAAGGGCTGCGTGCAATGGGTGATGGAGCGTCTGTTACGCGTGGACTTCAACAGGCTTCCGCAAATGGAATCTCCGTGGCGAGAAGCATTATGGCGGGAAAATAAGAGGAGTGAAATACAATCATGGGAAAATATTTTGGAACAGATGGTTTTCGTGGAGAAGCAAATAAAGATTTAACCGTAGAGCATGCATTTAAAGTAGGCCGCTACTTAGGGTGGTATTATGGACAAAAACACAAGGCGAGAATTGTAATTGGTAAGGATACGAGAAGAAGTAGTTATATGTTTGAAGATGCGTTGGCTTCGGGCTTGACCTCGTCAGGAGCAGATGTGCATTTGTTGCATGTAACGACCACGCCAAGTGTTTCTTATGTGACGCGTACGGAAGAATTTGACTGCGGAATCATGATTTCGGCGAGTCATAATAAGTTCTACGATAATGGAATTAAGTTATTAAATTGCAATGGGGAGAAGATGGATGCCGAGGTAGAGGCGAAGCTAGAGGCGTATATTGACGGAGAAATCGAAGAAATCCCATATGCAACCAGACAGAATATCGGTTGTACCATCGATTATGCCGTGGGGCGCAATCGTTACACGGGACACTTGATAGCGCTAGCGACACGCTCATTTAAAAATATGCGAGTGGGGCTTGATTGCTCAAATGGAAGTGCATTTGAGATTGCAAAGAGTGTGTTCGATGCTCTAGGCGCGCGTACATATGTCATCAACAATGAGCCAGATGGACTGAATATTAATGAAAATTGTGGTTCTACGCATTTAGAAGTGTTGCAAAGATATGTGTTGGAGCGAGATTTAGACATTGGGTTTGCATACGATGGTGATGCGGATAGATGCTTGGTTGTAGATGAAAAGGGAAATCAGGTAGATGGCGATTTGATTCTATACATTTGCGGAAAATACCTAAAAGAGCAAGGGAGACTCAACGAAGATACCATTGTTACTACGGTTATGTCGAACTTAGGCTTATACAAAGCGTGTGATCAAGCAGGCATCAAGTATGAAAAGACCGCAGTGGGTGATAAATATGTGTATGAAAATATGGTGAAAAATAATTATTCACTAGGCGGAGAACAATCTGGGCATATTATCTTTAGCAAATACACCACAACAGGTGATGGAATCTTGACTTCTTTGATGATGATGGAAGTTTTGTTAGAAAAGAGAAAGCCGCTCTCGGAATTGGCGGGTGAAGTGACCATTTTCCCACAATGTTTGAAAAATGTACATGTGGTGGATAAGGAAGTTGCGCGAAATAATGAAGCAGTGCAGGCAGCAGTGGCAGAAGTGGAGAAGCAATTGGGCGATAACGGGCGTATCTTGGTGCGTGAAAGTGGTACGGAGCCAGTGATGCGTGTTATGGTAGAAGCCAGTGATGATGCGACTTGTGAAGCATGTGTAAATAAAGTAATTGATGTGATTTATGCGCAGGGGCTTGCGGCGGCGAATTAAGGGTGCCGGAGTTCGGGAATAATGAAAGAGTAGGGAAAACGTTATGCAGGGGGGCTTGTGTAGCGTTTTTTTGTTCAATATTTTTAAATTATATCGTCTTTATTTTGTCTTGCATATAAAAATCTGCGAACTTCCATTATCGATTCGCGTTCTGTATCATTAATAACCACATAATAAACAACAAAGTTTTTTACATAAATACGATAGTATGGATATGTTCTTTCTTTAATAGAATGGTATTCTTCGAATTTGTCGGCATCAGGCAGACGTTCTATTATTGATTTTTCCACTGCGTCAAGCAACTCATTTGCAGCTTGAGGGTTTCGTAACTTTTCAGTAATGTATAACAATTTTTCTTCTAAATCTTTAGAAAATAATGGAAGGTACCTTAGTTTGTATATTTTTTTAGCCATTCAATACCTTTCTTGCTTTTGAAAATACGTCAGCATGTTCCAATCTGGTTTCATCTTCTAGCGATTGTATATCTGCTTGATCAAGCGCCAATTCTACTCCACTAGATAATTTTGCGTAGGCTTCTAAGCTTAATACGACCATCGAGCCATAGCCATTTTTTGTCAAATATACTGGATCCCCTTCTCTAACAACTCGCTCCACCTCTGGAAACTTATTTCTCAAATCTGAAACCGGTCTTATTTTAATCATGGTTCCCCTCCTTGTTGTGATTTTATTATAATTTTATCGTTATTTTATCATTACCTATGATTTTACAACATGCTTATAAAAAATACAAGCAAAGAAGTCGGCAAAAATGCCTATACCATCACAAAAACGGTGTCCAAGCGTTACTTGACGTAAAATCACCAGTGAATTAATAAAAAAATAAATCCCTGTTTTTGAAGTCACAAGTTGTGACTTCGAAATCAAAACTTGCGTATACAGCAGAATAATAGTACACTTTAGCTAGAGACAGGTTGATAGATAGATTAGCAGAAGGGAGAAATAAGATGTTGTGGATTAAAGAAACGATAACTACGATTACGACTAAATTAGACACGGATGTGTCCAAAGGTTTAAGTGAAGCAGAAGTTAAGAGACGGATTGAAAAATATGGATTAAATGAATTTGAAACGGAAAAGAAAGAAACTATGTTTCAAAAAATTATGCATCATATACTTGAAATTTCAGCGATTATTTTGTTAGTTGCGGCGGGGATTGCGGCGTATACTGCCATTGTAAATGGAGAGGGCTGGGCCAAAGTTTGGGTAATACTTGGCGTGGTGGTGATTAACACATTTCTAGGTATTCGCCAAGAAGGGAAAGCGGCAGCGGCGCTTGAGGCTTTGAAAAAGTTGAATTCTTTTGAGGCAACTGTTATTCGCGATGGTGAGAAGACGATTATTGATGCGGCGCATTTAGTGCCAGGTGATATTGTGGAATTGGTTGCGGGAGATATGATTTCGGCGGATGCTCGCATTGTCACGTCAAGTTCGTTAGCGGTGGATGAATCGGGTTTGACGGGTGAGAGTTTGCCGGTGGAGAAAGATCCGCAAGTGATTACGGACGAGCACACAGCGCTTGGTGATAGATTAAACATGGTGTATTCGGGATGTCTTGTAACGGCAGGGCGTGCGACGGTGGTGATTGTTGAAACAGCAATGGAAACGGAAATGGGAAAAATTGCAAAACTTCTTAACAATACAGAGAAATTAGAAACACCATTGCAAATTCGTCTAAAGAAGCTATCGATACAGTTATGCGTGATTGCCCTCATAGCTGGAGCGTTGATTTTTGGGATTGGTGTGATTGCCCACAATGAATCGGTTTTAGATATGCTATTAGTTGCTGTTGCGTTGGGTGTGGCCGCGGTGCCAGAAGCATTGCCGATTATTGTGACGATGATTTTTGCACATGGTTTGCATAACATGGTGGTGAAAAATACCATTATCAAGCAGATTCCAGCGGTTGAGACTGTTGGAAATACTTCTGTTATTTGTTCAGACAAAACAGGGACATTGACGATGAATAAGATGCGGATTCAGCGTATTTGGCATGTCGCTCACGAGCCGAAAGCGGTGGAAGAAGATTTTCATGATGATAAGATGCAAATGCTTGCGTATCTGGGTGCCTGTACCAATGCAATTATCAATGTGGTTGATGGAGAAGAGGAAATTGTCGGTGACCCAACGGAAGCGGCGATTGTTCGTTTGATGTATGAGAAAGGACTAACGCGTGCGATTTTGGAAGAAAAATACCCGCGTGTCCATGAGCTTCCTTTTGATTCGGGGCGTAAATTAATGACGACGATTCATAAGGTGGCAGAGGGGTATTTGCAAATTACCAAGGGGGCGTTTGATAGATTACCGGTTAGAGAAGATGGCGCATTTACGAAGAAGGCAGTAGAAGTTCATGATTCATTTGCACAGAGAGCGTTGCGTGTGATAACGGTTGGTATTCGCTTGTGGGAGAAGATGCCGGAAGATTTATCGCCTGAAAACTTGGAGAGAGATTTGGAGTTTGTCGGGATGATTGGAATGATTGACCCGCCACGAACAGAGAGCAAAGAGGCTGTGCGTGTTGCAATGGAAGCTGGTATTAAGACGGTTATGATTACAGGAGATCATATTTTGACAGCGAAGGCCATTGCGGAAGAAATTGGCATTTATAAAGAGGGCGATACGGCTCTGACAGGCGTGGAGTTGGAAGCAATGAGCGAGGAAGTGCTGCGTGCGCAAGTGCGTAATATCTCGGTGTATGCGCGTGTGAGTCCGGAAGATAAGATTCGTATTGTACAAGCGTGGCAGTCTTTAGGTGAGGTTATTACAATGACGGGAGATGGTGTGAATGATGCGCCAGCACTTAAGGCGGCAGATGTTGGAGCTGCAATGGGAATTACGGGGACGGATGTGTCGAAAAATGCGGCGGATATGGTCATTACAGATGATAATTTTGCGACAATTGTGGACGCTGTGTCAGAGGGAAGAACTTCTTATGATAATATTCGCAAGACGGTGTCGTTTTTGTTAAGTGTTAACTTTGCACAGATTTTCATTATGTTAATTGGTGTTATTTTAGGCTGGGGGCCTCCGGTGGTGGCGCTGCAATTACTATTTATCAATGTTGTGAGCGATGGAATACCAGGTTTGTTTATCAGCCAAGAAAAGGCGCCGGCCGATATTATGAAACGTGAGCCGATTCGTAAGGAAGCGGGGCTCTTTGCAGGAAATTTAGGTGCGACAATTGCATTTCGCGGTTCACTGTTCGTTATCTTGACGTTAACTGCGTTTTGGATTGGGACAAATGTTTATGTAAATGAGGCGATTGTGCCCAATTATACGGTGGGTATCTCTATGGCGTTTGTTGTCTTGTCATGGGCTTCTGTAATCAACATTTTCAATGTGCGTAGCGAGGAATCGATTTTCAAGGTAGGCTTTTTGTCGAATAAACATATTTTCTTTAGTGCAGTGGGGTCTATGCTCGTGACGTTAGCGGTTGCAACGATTGCACCTCTTATGAATATTTTTGAAGTGGTTACACTTAGTGGAAGGCATTGGTTGGTGATTGTGGGATTGGCGAGTATGCAGTTGATTGCGGTTGAGTTGGTCAAGGCGATTCGTGTAAATCTATCTAAGAAACGCTAAGAAACCTGTCTAGGAAACAAAGTTGCGAATATTTGCTAGGTTATGTTATACTAACTATATCTGATAGGAAAGGTAGGCATACGAAATTGAAGAAAAAAATAAGCCTTTGTTTGGCGGGTTTTCTGGTAGCACTTACGATTTGTTTATCGCTATCAGAGGGCATACATAGTAATCACAATTGTAGACAGGAACAGTGTATCTTTTGTATAGAAGCAAAGCAACTAAGAAAGATTTTAAATCATATAAGAATAGCATCTGCCATATGGATATGGTTGCTTGTTGGCTTGCCGGCAGGAAGCCTTTTTGTATTTGCAGGTGAGCGAGAGAAACCTTCGTTAGTGAACTGGAAGGTACGAATGGACCATTGAAATTAGGTGGGAAATATTTGTAACCAAGACAGTGAGCAATCATGGAGGGAAATAATCGTGAGAAAATTAAGCTATATTATGGTGGCAGTGATGTTGTTAGCCACCTTATTTGGATGTGGAAACACAAGTGAAACAAACGAAGCAAATGAAACAAGAAGCGGACAAGAGGATTCGTTAAAAATAGTAACAACTTTATTTTATCAATATGATTTTGCAAAGCAAATTGTAGGCGATGAAATGCAAGTGGAGTTGTTGCTACGTGCAGGTCAAGAAAGTCACTCTTATGAGCCTACGCCAGCAGATGTTTTGATGATACAAGAAGCAGATATTTTTATTTATAATGGCGGTTCAAGTGAGCTTTGGGTGAGAAAGGTGCTAGAAGGTGCGAATACAGACGAGATGATCATTATGTGCATGATGGACTATGTAGATGTCGTGGAAGAGGAAATCGTGGAAGGTATGGAACATGATGAAGATGACGGGCATGGGCATGACGAAGACGACCATGATCATAGTCATGATGAAGATGAACATATTTGGACTTCGCCCGTGAATGCGCAGCACCTAGTGCAGGCTATTGTGGATACAGTTTCGGAAATAGATAGTGAAAATCGAGAATTATATGAAACAAATGGACAAAACTATATTGCAGAACTTCAAGCGCTAGACCAAGAATTTCGCGACGTGGTAAGCAATGGAGTGCGTACAACTCTTATCTTTGGGGATCGTTTTCCGCTTCGTTATTTTGTAGAGGAGTATGGTCTGGATTATTTCGCAGCATTTCCAGGGTGTAGTACGGAAGTGGAACCAAGCGTGGCTACGATTGCATTTTTGACGGATAAAATCAAAAGTGAAAAGATTCCGGTGGTGTATCACTTGGAGTTGAGCAATGAGAAGATTGCGGAGACCTTGTGTGAAAATACAGGTGCTACAAAGATGCAATTCCACTCTTGTCATAATGTAACGGCAGAAGAGTTGGAAGCGGGCAAAACTTATGTGGACTTGATGCGAGGGAATTTAGAGAGTTTGAAAGCGGGGGTGAATTAGAAGATGCTGTTGGCTTGTAATAATGTAACCTTAGGCTATGATAATAAGAAGGTAATTGAAGACTTTTCGCTAGAAATTCATGCGGGCGATTACTGGTGTATAGTTGGCGAAAATGGTGCGGGGAAGAGTACGCTTATCAAGGGAATGCTAGGCTTGCTCAAACCGATGAAAGGGAAGATTCAATATGTTGAGGGATTTACCAAACAGAACATTGGCTACTTACCGCAACAAAGTGAAGCGCAGAAGAATTTCCCAGCAAGTGTGATGGAAGTGGTGTTGTCGGGGTGTTTAAATCGTAAGAAATGGTCTGTATTTTATAACAAAGCGGATAAGCAAATAGCGCTTGATAATATGGAAAAGTTAGGCGTGGCACAGTTGAAAAATGAGTGCTATCGGGATTTGTCAGGCGGGCAACAGCAAAGAGTATTGCTTGCGCGTGCGCTATGTGCAACAAATGAAATCTTGATTTTGGATGAACCGGTGACAGGGTTAGACCCAGCAGGAGTTACGGAATTGTATCAAGGGCTGAGGGAGTTAAATGCATCTCATGGTATCACAATTATCATGGTTTCTCATGATGTGAAGCAAGTGTTAAATGAAGCAAAGCAGGTGCTACATATTGGTGAACAGATTTTTGCGGGCGATGTGGAAGAATATAAGAAAATGAAAGGAGCATCGTTATGATTGGTATTATACAAGAAATGTTGGCGTATCCATTTTTGGTGAGAGCCTTGATTGTTGGACTTTTGGTGTCGTTGTGTGCATCGTTATTGGGGGTTAGCTTGGTTCTCAAGCAATATTCTATGATTGGAGATAGTTTATCTCATGTTTCCTTTGGTGCGTTATCCGTGGCGATGGCGTTTGGAATGGCTCCGCTTAGATTATCTTTGCCAGTGGTGTCAATTGTGGCGGTATTGTTGCTACGGTTGAAAAGTTCGCACATGAAGTCTGACGCGGCACTTGCGGTTATATCCTCAGGAGCGCTAGGAATCGGTGTAATTGTTACGGCGCTGACAACGGGCATGACGATGGATGTATGTGGTTATATGTTTGGTAGTTTGCTTGCGATGAATAAGGAAGATGTATTTATCAGCATTGTGCTATCGATTATTGTATTGCTTATATTTGTACTATGTTATAATCGATTGTTTGCAGTTACGTTTGACGAAAATTTTGCGAAGGCGTCAGGGGTGAAAGTTTCAAGCTACAATACACTAATTGCAGTGTTGACAGCGGTTACCATTGTGTTAGGAATGCGTATGATGGGGGCAATGTTAATCTCTAGCTTGATTATTTTCCCAGCGTTAACCTCGATGCGTATCTTCGGGAATTTTAAAAAGGTGGTTATCACCTCAGCGATTATTTCACTTATTTGCTTTATACTTGGAATTATGGGGTCTTATCAATATGCGACGCCAACAGGAGCGAGTGTCGTGGCAGTGTACTTGGTTTTATTTATTGCAGTGATTCTTTGGCGAAAATGCAAGAAACATATGAAGGCTGTGGCGATGTTTGCAGTGGTGACATGTGTGCTTGTAGGGTGCCAATCCGATACGGCGCAAGAAACTACAAAGAGCAATGCACAAGAAACCTCGGAAACGGCAGACACAGGTGAGACGAAGAATCGACAAAATAAAGAAGTAATTAATATAGAAGAAAAGCTCTTTTTAAGCCAAATGACAGATATTTATACAAATAGTCAGGATTATCTTGGCCGAACGATTTCCCTAGAGGGCTATATGTTCCTGGAAAGTCCGGAAGCAGATGTAATTGGCGGAGTTGTACGTGATACGCCGGGATGCTGTGGGGACGATGGAATGACGGGCTTCCTGTACACATGGTCTGGTGCAAAGCCAAAGGAAAATGAGTGGATTCGTGTGACTGGAGTATTGACAGAACGTGAATCAGAGGAAGCGACACCGTATTTTGTTTTGGAAGCGAGTGCGGTGGAAGTGTTAGAGGCGCGAGGGGCGGAGTTTGTGACGCAGTAGAGGGTGAGAATGGAAAATGCAGCAGGAGATGAGGGGCTCTTTGCTGTGTTTTTTTGTTTTTTATTTTATTGCTAAAAATGGAGAGTTTATAACCAGAGTAAAGAATCCTCTTGTATAATACAGCTATTTGTATTAAAATTAATAAAACATGATATAAAATGTTAATACAAAGGAGGAAATGATTATGTCACATGTAATTAATGAAGAATGCGTAAGCTGTGGAGCATGCGAAGCAGAATGTCCACTTGGAGCAATTTCTCAAGGAGAATCTTACTATGTAATCGATGCAGATTCTTGTGTAGACTGTGGTGCCTGTGCATCAGCCTGTCCAACAGGAGCAATCGTAGAACAATAAGGGAAATAAAAAAGACTTGTTCACCGTTAGGTGAGCAAGTTTTTTTTATTTCACAGGAAAGTGCTCCTATGAAAATGTTTATTTTTGAAAAACGTAAAAAAGTACATGATTTGTAAAAAAAATGAATTCCTTTTTATATACAACACAACTAAAATAAAGATAACGAAAAAATCTTATAATTTTTCAAAAAATCAAAAACAAAAAATTAGGAGGATGTAATCTATGAAGGCAAAGAAAGTAATTAGTAGTTTGATTTGTGTAGTAATGTTAGTAACGATGGTGGCATGTACGAATGCGCCGCAAGAATCAGAGACACAAACAGAAGAACAAGCGGTAACAACAGATGGGGGCGATGGAGCATTGGCAGATGCAACGATTTCTCTTCTTTCACGCAGTTTTACTCAAAATTCTATGTATATATTTGAAATTGCGCATGATCAGTTAACGGAATGGGAAGTTGAAAACCCTGGTATTACAGTAGTAAATGATTCGGTTTTTGATGAAGATCAATTTAACAACAAATTTACCATTGCGGTTTCAAGTGGAGAAATTCCAACGATTTTCTCTCATTATGGTGGGGGTCCATTTAAATCATATGTGGAAAGTGGTATGGTGCTCGATTTAGAACCTTATTTAGAAGCAGATCCAGAATGGAGAGATTCTTTTATTGAAGGCGCATTTGCAACCACACGCTATCCTGATATTGAAGGTACATATGGAGTGCCAATTGATATGTTTGCTACAGGCATTTTTTACAATAAAACTATTTTTGAAGAATGTAATGTAGAAATACCAGAGACAATTGAAGAGTTTGAAGCAGCTTGTGAGATTTTCTTGGAAAACGGGTATATTCCAGTAGCCTTTGGTGATAAAAATAGTTTCAGAGGCGGTCATTTGCTTGGTGATGTATTGATGAAACGCTATGGTTCTGATTTTATGCAAGAGCTTGCGGCGGGTGAACGTAGTTATACAGACCCTGAGTTTATAGAAGCACTTGAATTAATGAAAAGTTGGCAGGAAAAAGGCTATTTTGGAGATAATGTAGTAACCTTGGATGTAGATGGAGAACGTACACTATTTAGAACGGGAAAAGCAGCAATGGAACAACATCTTGTGACTCAGTATGCAAATATTATGACAGATGGAACTTTAAAAGATGAGGAAGTTGGCTTCTTTCAATTCCCTTATTTTGAAGAGGCACCAGAGCATAAAAACGCGTGGCATTCAGGAACAAGTCTTCTACATTCTATAGCAGCAGATGCATCTGAAGACGAAATAGCAGCAGCGATTTCGTTACTAAAAATGCATACATCTTTGGATACGGCAGCGAAACAAGTAGAGGCGGGAGAGGGAACTTTCATTTCGGCACTCAAGGATGCACCAAGACCAGAGAATCCAGTGCCAGCACTTGAAGAGTTTATGGCAGTCTATCCAGATGCTACAGATACAGGAAAAGAACCAGGTGAATATGAGGTGAATCCAGCTTTAAGAAATATTATCCGTGATCAAATTCAAGCGATGTTTGCAGGAGCATCACCAGAAGAAGTTGCAAAAGTAATAGAGGCGGCAAAATAATCAACATAAATATAAGAATAGTGAAGTAAAGATTAGGAAGAGAATGGAAAAAGGAGGGCGAACAGCTTGAAAAGTAGGCGAAAATATGCTGTTGCTACTGGATTGATGGCTCCTGCATTAATCATTTATACAGTATTTTTCATCTTACCCATTTGGGATACGATTGTTTTATCTTTGTATAAGTGGAATGGGATTCAGATGGTTCAAAAAGTATTTGTAGGAATTGATAATTATAAAACATTATTTACAGATCCTGGATTTTTAAATAGCTTGTTTAACAGTTTTGCATTTATAGTGACAACAGTAGTAGTAATTATGCCGTGTTCTTTCTTTTTGGCATATATCATTTTTTCAGGACTGAAGAAGGCAGGATTCTTTAAAACGATCTTCTATTTTCCGACAGTTTTGCCAATAACGGCAATTGGGCTGATGTGGAGTATAATGCTATATAAAGATGGCGGCGCAGTTAATACAATATTGGAAATGCTGCGCTTACCATCCAATATAGACTGGCTAGGTAATCCGCAATTAGTTATTTGGACAGTCACTTTAGTAAATGCGTGGATGTATATTGGACAAAATATGTTGTTTTTCTTGGCAGGGTTAACGACCATTTCGAAAGATGTTATAGAAGCTGCTAGTATTGATGGTGCGAATGGATGGAAAAAGTTACGCTACATTATTCTTCCAGGAACGAAAGAAAGTTTTAAGTTGTTTTTGGTACTTGGCATATCAGGTTCGCTGAAAGTATTTGATATTATCTATGTTATGACAAATGGAGGGCCAGGAAATGCATCAGATGTTCCAGCAACCTTGTTGTATAAGAATTCATTTATTTATAGCCAATTTGGATATGGTTCAGCCATAGGGGTATTTATTTTAGTGAGTGCAGTACTTGTTTCTTACATATTAACAGTATCATTTAATAAATTAGATTAGGAGGAAAAATATGAATAACCTTAAGCAATCACGCACTTACAGCATTGTGATTCATGGCATCGCAATTTTGTGGGGATTGGTTTGTATTTTTCCGATGTTTTTTTCAGTGATTAGTTCTTTCAAAGATAATACGCAGATATATGGAAATGCTTTTGGACTTCCTGAAGTTTTTTCGTTGGAAAATTACAAATATGCTTTTGAACAAGCGAATATTTTAAGAGGAGTGTTTAACTCATTTATTTATGCAAGTCTAGCGACAGCGATTATTGTGTTGTTAGCACTTCCAGTTGCATATGCACTTACACGAATGAGTTTGCGCTTTTCAAATTTAATGATGTTCTATTTTATTGCAGGACTTACGATTCCGGCACATGCTATGTTGGTTCCGCTTTCTATTAAGATTACAAATATAGGGTTGCGAAATACTGTGACAGGAATTGTACTAGTGTATGTTGCTATTAATTTTTCTTTTGCAGTATTCACCATTTCAAGTTTTATGAAAGGGATTAGTAAAGAAATGGACGAAGCAGCTGTTATCGATGGATGTGGCACTTTACGTCTGTTATATCAGATACTTATGCCATTAACGGCACCAGCGATTGCGACTTGTGCAATTATTACTTTTCTACGTGTATATAATGATCTGATATTTTCGGTAGTGCTTCTTAGTCGAGAAGAACTAGCTACGGTCTCCATTGCATTAATGGCATTTAAAGGAGATCAGACAATTAATTATGGTGGTACATTTGCAGGGATATGCATAGCGATTATACCATTGTTGGTGGTTTATATTGTATTTCAAAAGAAGATTGAAATGGGACTTGCAGAAGGTTCTGTAAAAGGTTAAACAGGTATGAAGATAAGATGAGGAGGTTTAATGATGAAAGATACAAAACAACAGTGGTTTAAAGATGCAAAGTATGGGTTGTTTATTCATTGGGGATTGTATTCTTTGTTAGAAGGAGAATACAATGGTGAAATGACACCATTTAATGCAGAGTGGATTATCAATCATATGGATGTGCCGATTGAAGAATATGAAAAATTGGCAGAACAATTCAACCCAGTAGAATTTAACGCAGAGGAATACGTGTTAAAGGCAAAAGAGTGGGGGATGCGTTATATTGTGTTTACATCCAAACATCATGATGGGTTTGCGATGTACCATTCAAAATGTAACCCATATAATGTGGTAGATGCAACACCATGTAAAAGGGACATTTTGAAAGAACTACAAATAGCTTGCGAGAAGCATGATATGCGACTTGGATTATATTATTCGCAGGCACAAGATTGGCATGATCCAGATGGTTATTCTTTTGGAAAAGATAATAGCAATAAAGATTTTGGTGCGTATTTAGAGAGAGTTTGCAAACCACAACTTAGAGAAATATTGACAGAGTATGGAGAAATATCACTAATATGGTTTGATACACAGCTAACTATGACTGAAGAAGAAAGCAGGTCTTTAAGAGAGTTGGTGAAATCACTCCAGCCTAATTGTCTTATCAATGGACGACTTGGCAATGGCTTAGGTGATTATATGACAACGAGTGATAATTTGATTCCACTACTTCCTTATGAAGGTGATTGGGAAGTTCCGGCTACATTAAATAATACTTGGGGCTTTAAGAAGGGCGATGAAAATTGGAAAAATCCAAATGAAATCATTAAAAAGTTATTGAAGATTAATGGCCGAGGAGGAAATTATCTTTTAAATATCGGACCTACGGCAAGTGGTCATATACCAGAAGGTTCCATAGAAATTTTAGATACAGTAGGGAAGTTCGTGACAGATAATGCAGATGCTATTTTTGAAACAAAACCATTGGCTTATTATCCATACGAATTAGAATGGATGTTATTTACAAGGAAAGACTACAAACTGTTTATTCATATTTTAGAAATGCCTGCGCGTATGCATGTAATTAGTCTTGGAAATACAATTAAGAAGGCGTATTTTTTACATTCAGGAGAAGAAGTGAAATATGTTGAAGAACTCAGTTGTGAAAATGAAGGTTGTTGGGAATTTGAATTGCCTGAATCTGAAAAAGGTAAGAAGAATATTACCATTTGTGTAGAACTGAATGAAAAAGATATGATAGTCGAACCATTATTTAGTAAAGCGTAATTATATTGTAAAGAATTTTTAGAAGTGCTTGTATAAGAAATGAGATAGAGAATGAATCATAGCAATTTGAAATGGGGGTAAAGAATCGGATGTTAGAACGAAATTATGTAGAAGATATATCCATTTCTGGTCGACGGGCAGAAATAAAATGTAAACAAAATCGTATTTATGAATTACTAGAAGAACAAAATATGGAGGCATTATTATTACGAAAACATCCAAACTTTAGTTGGATTACTGCTGGAGGAAAAAATTTCATTGCAAATTGCTTTGATGAAGGTGCTGTGGCGATTTTGGTTACGAAAAAAGGGAGTTATGCCATTTGTAATGTGATTGAAGAACCACGAATTGTTGATGAAGAGAAACTCCCAGAATTGGGATTTGAGATTGAAGTATATAAATGGCAGGAAAATGGTTTGGAAGACATTGTGAAAAAATATGTCTTCGATATGAACAAAGTAATATCAGATGTTCCTTGCGGGAGTGCTATCGTAAAATCGGAATGGATTATGTCATTGCGTCTGCAATTGATGGAAAACGAAATTGCAAGATATGTTTATCTTGGGGATAAAATGAGTGAAGTACTTGAAGAATATATGGCGAGCATTGTACCAGGGATGACAGAATATGAAATTGCGGGAGGGATTTCCAAAGCACTTTGGAAATATAACATTGAGCAAGTCATGCACCTAGTTTCGGTAGATGCACGTGCAGACAAATATCGACATGCCTTACCCACTGATAAAAAACTTGAACATAATGTAATTGTATCCATTAATGGAAGATATAAAGGATTGATTACAACCATCAGCCGGATGGCGTATATTGGGAAAATTCCACAGCAATTGGAACAGCAGTATTGTGATTGTTGTGAAATGGAAGTGCTAACAGCGTCAAAGGCGGCTATTGGAGTGGATGAATTGGAATTGTATAATACGTTACAACAAGCATATATAGACAAGGGATACGAGGCGATGTTTGATAAACATGGACAAGGGGGATGCCAAGGATATTGGCCAAGAGAGTATATGATTACACCTACTTGTCACAACCGTATCAAGAAAAATCAGGCATATTGTTTCAATCCAGTTGTTGATGGAACAAAATCAGAAGACAGCTTTATTGTTACAGAAAAAGGACCATTATTAATTACGAGGCCAATTTCTTATCCAAAGTCGACATATAATATTGGAGAGATTTCTTTTGAACGCCCTAATATTTTGAGTTTGTAAATATAAAATATATAAATCGTTAGAAAAGTGAGGAGACATATGAATAAACTTAAAGTTGGAATTGTTGGAATGGGGTTTATCGGAATTAGCCATGTAGATGCAATTAGAAGGATTAGTTGTGTAGAACTAATAGCAGTAGCAGATGCTAATTATGAATTAGCAAAGCGTAAAGCTACAGAGTATAATATTCCAAAATGTTATGGAAGTATCGAAGAGCTTATTGATGATTCTGAGATTCAAATTATACATAATTGCACACCCAATAATCTACACCTTAGTGTCAATAAGCAAATTATAGAAGCAGGTAAACATATATTTTCTGAAAAACCACTGGCAAGGTCAGCAGTAGAGAGTGAGCAACTGGTAGAATTGCTTGAAGAATATCCAGATACAGTAGCGGGATTAAATTTCTGTTATCGTATGAATCCGCTTATTCAAGATGCGAAAAATCGTATTGCTGTGGGAGAAATAGGAGAACCACTTTTGGTACATGGTAATTATTTACAAGATTGGCTTTTATTTGATACAGATTATAATTGGCGTATGGACCCAGAGGTGTCGGGAGAATCTCGTTGTGTTAGTGATATAGGTTCTCATTGGATGGATACAGCACAAATGNTAGTGGGCTCAAAAATTACAGAAGTTTGTGCAAACTTAGTAATTGCACATCCTGTGCGAAAAAAACCAAAAGGAGAAGTAGAAAGTTTTGCTAAGAATACAAGTACAGAATATGAAGAAAAGCAAATTACAACGGAAGACTATGCAGGAGTCTTGGTAAAATTTGAAAATGGAGCTTCTGGTACATTTCAGTGCAGTCAGATTAGTGCAGGACGTAAATGTTTTATAGATATTGAAGTGGATGGCACACTCGCTTCTTTTCAATGGCAACATCAGAATTCCGATCAGATGTGGAAAGGAAATCGTGATACAAATAATGAGCAGATTATGCGCAACCCAGTGCTGATGACAAAAGCAGCAAAACAATATAGTTACTTAGCGGCGGGACATCCAGAGGGATGGAATGATGCTTTTAAGAATAATTTGCAAGCGTTTTATGACTTTATTTGTGCAGGAAAGAAAATGAATGAAGATGAACATGATTTTGCGGATTTTTCTGAGGGACATTATATTATGCGTCTAACGGAGGCAATTATGAAAAGTGGACGTGAAGGGCGATGGGTTTCAGTTTCAGAAATTTAGAGCAGAAATTAGCATGATGGAGTTGGGTAAACAAATATTTTCATATTTATATAAAAATGGATGTCGCATTTTGTGACATCCATTTTTGAGGCTTGTTATGAAAATTCAGAGGGAGAAACACCGAAATATTGTTTGAATCGACGACTGAAGTAAAATACATCATTATAGCCAATTTGATTGCAAATTTCAGTCAAACGGAAACGACCAGTTTTTAGTAGGCGTTGTGCTTCTAACATACGACAGCTAGTAATATATTGCACGACAGAAATGCCACATACTTTTTTAAATAAACCACTGAGATAACTTGAACTGCGGTTTACTTGCTGAGAAACGAAGTCTAAACTGCAATAGGGATTACAATAGTTTTGATTGATAACGGCTTTGGCACGCTGGACAATTTGATGCTGAATAGAGTTTCTATTTTGATATTTAAGACCATATAAAGAGTCAAATGTCTGGATGAACCATCTGGACATCTCACAGAGAGTATTGTAGCCTTCAAGAAATAATTGAAAATATAAGCGATTGGATGTTTGCAACACGGTATGCACTTCGTCATTGTAGAGAATAATAATATTGTTTAACTCGTTGATGAGCAAAAGCAAATTGTTATAAGAAGGGTAGTCTGTTTGCAAAATATCAAATTGAGTAGTAATTAAGTTGTGTACTTGTTTCTTCTGCCCGCCATGTAAAACAAGGAGAAGGTTCTCGTGAAAAGTGTGTAGAGGCAAGATAGCAGAACTATGTTCTTTGAATGCATGGTTATATGACACAGATCCATATGGATAAAAGATACTTTCTTGAACAGCAAATAACGCCTGTCGATAAGCAGACTTGATTTCTGAAAAATGGAGAAAAGCATTACTTGCACCTAGCCGAATCGTCCTAGAAACATCTTGATGAAACTCCCGAGATAACAAAGGCTGCAATTGGTTGAGTACATCTTCAGATGAAACATCTGTTATACCACAAAGACATAGACCAAGTAAGGAATCGGTTGGCTGAAAAAGAAAGCAAGGGCTGTCAACAAACAATTCGCTTACCAAGGTAACGATGTTCTTTTTTAATTCGCGAAGGGTTGGTTTGTCTGTTACATTGAGTAACAAAAATATACCTTGACGTAAATAAGGTAGTAGTTCATTAATTGGGTGAAGCAACTCTTTTGGAGGAGTGCCTGTATCAAATAGAAGAAAATTTAGACTGTCACTTTGCTGAAGTTGATAAAGTTTAAGATGATTTTTAAGGTGTGAACTCTGTTTCATGAATTTATCTTTTGCTTGATTTAGAGCCTCAATTAAATCAGGAAGATGAATGGGTTTGAGTAAATATCCAACAGCACCAAAGTGCAGAGCTTTTTGAGCATATTCAAATAAATTGAAACCAGTTAAAAATATAATCAACATATCAGGGTAACGTTTGTATATAATTTCAGCTAACTCAAGACCGTCCATTTCAGGCATCTTTATATCAAGAAGTAAGAGATTAGGTTTGAGAGTGGCAATAGAATCAAGTACTTGAGTGCCATTTTCGGCTTCACCAACGATAATGAAGTCCATAGCATGCCAATCAATACTTTGTTTCAAGCGTTCCCGAATATAATATTCATCATCAGCTAACAGAATTCTGATCATAATGCTCCTTTCTATGCTCTTCAAAAGGAAGTCGCAACAAAACCGTAGTGCCTTTATGTAGTATAGAATGTACTTCCATGCCATAACTTGGACCGAAATATAGTTGTAAGCGCCGATGAATATTTCTTAGACCATAGCTTTTTGGCAAATCGGTGTTCTCTTCTGACTTTTCAAAAACAGTGCTCAATTGCTTTGCGGTCATACCTTTACCATTGTCAATTATTTGCAGTAAGAGGAAATTGCCCTGAACTTTTGCAGTGATTTTGATATGCCCATATTGTGGGAGGGTGGCAAGTCCGTGGTAAACTGAATTTTCTAAAATAGGCTGTAAAATTAGCTTGATACAGCTATTAGAGAGGAATTCATCTGCAACATGAAAACTATAATCAAAGCGAGAATGAGAGCGTATTTTTAATATACGTAAGTAACTATCAGCAATTTCTAGTTCGTTTTTTAAAGAAATTCGGACAGTACCTTTACTTAAAACGCCACGATAAAAACGGGCCATATTGTTTACAATGTCAACGAGTTCATTGTGCTTCCCTAAGATAGCTAGACTAGATATATTTTCTAATGTATTATACAAAAAATGAGGCGAAATTTGTTGTTGGAGGAGTTCAAATTGAAATTTGCGTTTGCTTGTTTGTTCTTGAACCAATTGTTTGGAGGCTATTTCGAGTTTATTAAGCATATTATTAAATTCGGTACAAAGGACATTCGTTTCATCAGAAGTAGCTATTTGAGGAAGGCGTTCTTGTAAATCTTGAATTTGTCGAACAGATTCAGTAAGCAATGAAATTTCATGAGTAACAGTTGTGGCAGTTTTTCGAGAAAAAACAAAGCTAATACCTGTTATACCGATACCAAAAGCAAATAATGTCCATAGAATTTTATGGATAGGTTCAAAAATTAATATGCTAGGAACAGTGCTTTTTAATTGCCATGTTGTATGTGGATTCTTTTTTCCGAGCGCATAAGTATTATCGGAATGGTAAGGAATGTTATCTTGCAGTATAGGAATAGAATCAATTGTGTGCAAAATAGATTTGTTGGGATGGGCAATGATTGCATTATTGGAATCCACAATATAGAATGAGCGATGTGCGCCATTACTTAAGAAAGCCTTCGTAAGATTAGACTCTTGTACCATGATTTCAACAATTCCGATTTGTTGATAGTTATTGAAATTATAGATAGGGCGACGCATAGAAAGAACTTGTTGCTGTTCTTTGCTTCCAGAGTGAAGGTAAGGAGCGGTATGTGTGGAGACCCAAGAAAGTTTATTTACTGCTGTGTATAGTGTTGTATCGTCATCTACTAAAGCAATGCTACCAGAGTCATAGACACGATTATTGGTAGCATATATTATCACGGCGTCTATATAGCGATTAGAATTCATATAACGACCAATTTGTTTACGCATCTGTTGGGACTCAATATAGTGATTACTATTGGGGTGAATCAGAGTCTGTTGAATAATGTCATCAGATACAATTGCCTTAGAACTATCTTCGATTGAAGAGAATAGGACTTGCAAACTTTCCATAGTATGCTTTAAACTAGAATATTCTCTATCTAAAAATTGTGTTTCTTGTGCACGGCTTGTGTAAATAAGGGTAACCAACAGATAAAGTAACAACATAGAACAGGATACACCTAGGATTCCATGACGATAGCGTATTGCAATGGGAGTCAACTTTTTTGCTTTCAATTGAGATGTCTTTCCTCCTTTATATCGGTAGACTTTTATTATCTCTATTATAGCAAAAATGGACAAAACGCACAATGTTTTCCGCGTGTATACTACATTTTTGTGGAATGTGCATATGTATAATTGTGCCGGGTAGTACTCTAATAAAAAACAACAGGATAA
>JGI994J12354_10001052_pt1 | contig 28047 bp, 23 predicted proteins | sample IntmicLarv3ML3BL_FD_12354 | JGI IMG/M metagenome (IMG submission 12354) | reverse complement strand
ATCACCATCCCGGATTCCGTGACATCCATCGGAAACAATGCGTTCTACGGCTGCTCCGGTCTCGAGTCGATCACCATCCCGGATTCCGTGACATCCATCGGAAACTATGCGTTCCAAGGCTGCTCCGGACTGACGTCGATCACAATGCCTATTGACGCGACCATCGGAACCAATGCGTTCCAAGGCTGCACAGGAATAATGAGCATCACGTTGACCGGCGGTACTACAGGCGCCGGTGTCGATTATGGCAACACGACAGCACAAAACACCCCGTGGTACGTCAACAGGAGCAACACAGGTATCGAAGTGACGATCGCAGACAGCGTGACATCCATCGGAAACTATGCGTTCTATGGCTGCACCGGACTCACGTCGTTCACCATCCCGGATTCCGTGACATCCATCGGAAACTATGCGTTCCAAGGCTGCACCGGACTCACGTCGATCACAATGCCTATTGACGCGACCATCGGAACCAATGCGTTCCAAGGCTGCACAGGAATAATGAGCATCACGTTGACCGGCGGTACTACAGGCGTCGGTGTCGATTATGACGGTTATACATACACCCCGTGGTACGTCAACAAGGGCAACACAGGCATCGCAGTGACGATCGCAGACAGCGTGACATCCATCGGAAACAATGCGTTCCGTGGTTGCACCGGATTGACGTCGATCACTATCCCATATTCCGTGACATCCATCGGAAACTATGCGTTCTACGGCTGCTCCGGTCTAGAGTCGATCACTATCCCATATTCCGTGACATCCATCGGATTACAAGTGTTCGAAGGATGTAATGCGCTCGGAGCCATCGCAATTCCCGGAAGTTTCACTATGTCCGGGTACTCTGGAAAGGTCATTGTGTACACCGGAGATGCATTGAGCGCAACAGCGTCCGTTTCAGGTAACAATGTGACGCTTACGGTAGTTCTCGCTGACGGCAGGATCATCAGCGGTGTGACGGCCGGAACCGCATCCGGCGGGGACAATATCGACGTGGAAGAGAACGGGAACGTGTTGAAGTTCACGGTCTCCGGAAATATTGCGTACGTGAACATCACCGACAGGGACAGATACGAGATATCCGCGGATATCGTCGGAAGCGAGTACGGAAAAGTACAGTACAAGACCGACAGGGACAACGAATTCAAGGATCTGACCGACGCGGTCTTCGTTGGCGGGACCGTCAGCATCAAGGTAGTACCCAAGGACAATAATTACGTGATAGAGTCTCTGTACGTCAACAGCACGAAGAAGGACTCGGCCGAATTCACCGTTTCCGGTGCATCGGTCATCAGCGTGACCTTCTCAGCTCAGAAACACATTGTGTACGGAGCGCCAGGATCGAGCGATGTTGTCATAAAGGACAGCGGCGGAGATCCGCTCACTGGTTCCGGAACTGAGAATGCAACGTATGGTTCGCCGTACGAGTTCACGGTCGAAAGCAAAGGTCCTGTTTACGTAACGGTGAGTATAGGCGGAGGGGACGCAGTGAAATTCGAACCTGTGCACGATAATACTTACGTTATCGACGGCGACATGATCACGGACTACGTGATCATAACCGCGGTCAATTATCTGCAGGCCGGAGATATAATCGTTGAGGTTCGTTACGCCGGATCGGAAGTGACCGTCTTCGGTTACATAGACGGAAACGGAAACTTGGATATTCCCGGAACATTCAATATCGGTGACAGTGCCACGTACACCGTCACGGCCATCGGAGAACTTGCGTTCACCAGCTGCACCGGACTCAGGTCTATCACTATCCCAGATTCCGTGACATCCATCGGAAACTATGCGTTCAACGGATGCACTGAAATTACGGCACTGATAATGCCTATTGATGTGGTCATAACCAACGGTATGTTCAGCGGTTGCACAAAGATATCGAACGTCACATTGACCAAAGGGGCGGCAGGCGCCGGTGTCAATTACAGCGGAACACAAGAATACACCCCGTGGTACATCAGCAGGAACAACACCGCAGGTATCGAAGTGACGATCGCTGACGGTGTTAGATCCATCGGAACCAATACGTTCACCAGCTGCACCGGACTCAGGTCTATCACTATCCCAGATTCCGTGACATCCATCGGAAACTATGCGTTTGCTCTTTGCACCGGACTCACGTCGGTGACAATACCGGATTCCGTGATATCCATAGGAACACAAGCGTTCGCCGTCTGCACCGGACTGACGTCGATCACTATCCCGGATTCCGTGACATCCATCGAAAACAATGCGTTCCGTGCCTGCACCGGACTGACAGAGATAAACGTGGGAGCAGACAATCCCAACTACTCTTCGGAGGACGGAGTGCTGTTCAGTAAAGGCGGAAACACACTTCTGATCTGTCCCGTTGGGAGGACAGGAGAATACCCCGTGCCCGCCGGTGTGACATCCATCGGAGACAATGCGTTCTATAGCTGCACCAAACTGACATCGATCACCATACCGGATTCCGTGACATCCATCGGATCAGAAGCGTTCTACTATTGTACCGGACTCACGTCTGTGACCGTACCGAGTTCGGTGACATCCATCGGAAGCTCTGTGTTCCAAAGCTGCACAGGACTTAAGTCGGTGACCATACCGAGCTCGGTGACATCCATCGGAAACTATGCGTTCAATAGCTGCACATTGTTGAGCGCGATAGCGGTTCCCGGCGATGTCAGTGTCGTTGGGTTCACAGGTAAGGTCATCAGGTACGCCGGAGACGCGTTGAGCGCGACCGCCTTTGTTGAGAATGGGAATGTGATGGTAACATTCACCGTTGGTGCCAATATGATCATCAGCAAGATCACCGGCGGGATCGATGCGTTCGGCGGAAGGGACGCGGATCCGGTGAATACCGGAAGCGCATGGAAGTTCACCTTCCCTGCCGGTAAGGACGTGATATACGCCCAGGTGACCGAAGCCGGAGCCATTGATGTGACCGTGGAAGGGAAGGATAATGGTATGTTGTACTACTCCGACGGCGTTGACACAGGGATAGATATACCGACTGACGGAAAGATCCCGATCACAACGAGCATAACGATCACTGCAGAACCGAATACCGGTTATGAGGTGAAGTGGTCGGTCACACCTGCGGATGCTGATTTCGATGTTGATGGTAACGTCATCGTTGTCAGGGAGGCCTGCACTGTGACTGCGGCCTTCGTTCTCATGAAGTATGAGGTCAAAGCGTTCGCCGAGGACGACATCACGATAAAGGAGAACGGAAGCAAAGTGATCAGCGACACGAACACCGGAGAGGCTGCGTACGGTAAGGATTACGTCTTCACTGTGGAAATAGCTGACGGTTCAGTTTACGTTACGGCGAAGATCGAAAACTCGGTGTTTGAGATATTTGATTCCGGCGACGGATACGTGATCCCCGGGAACCTTGTTACCGGTGACGTGGAGATATACGCAGTTGCGGCGTACTCTGTGACACTTGACGGTTATCCGGATGAGAACGGAAGGATATGGTATCAGAGAGCCGGAATAGATCGTGGGCCTCAGGAATATCAAGGAACGTTCGTCGGTCCGTCAGGAACGGAAGTTGTGATCACGGTCGAATCGGATGACGGATACGTCATCAGATACCCCGGCGGGTTACTGACAGACGGCACGACATTGGTGTTCACGTCGGCTGCAGGCGATATCCATCTGTCCTTCGTGACCGAACGCTTTCTGACCGTTAACATAGACGGTTCGAACGGAATCGTATGGGTGTCTGTCGGAACCGAAGACGGATATGAAGTGGATGACGGTGACGTTATACCGTTATATGACGGAGAGAGCGTGACAATAACCGCGACCCCGTCCGATCACTACGTTGCGGTGATGACCCTTGACGGAAACGACAAGACATCTCCCTTGATCATCAGTGATGCGGGCACGGTCCTTGTTACTTTCTCTGCTAAGACCTACTCAGTGTCAGTTGCATCCGGATGTGAAGCGACCGTAAGGGACGCTGACGGAAAAGATATAAGCGGTACGGAGCACAGGAAGGCATCCTTCGGTGTTGATTATGTGTTCACTGTTACTGCAGGGTCCAAGATCATGGCGGTGACCGTAACGGTGGACGGTGCAGATGTACCTGTCGCTCTGGAAGACGGGAAATATACCATACCTGGAGCCAGTATAGTCGATGACGTTATCATCAACGCGGTTGAGTTCAAACTGATCGTAGGTACGATCGAACTGTTCGTTGAAAGCAACGGTTCGAACACTGTTTCTGTCGTCGGATACGAAGGCAGTATCAATGAACTCACGATACCTGATGACTTCACAGTGAACAGCGTAAAGTACGAAATAACGAAGATAGGGGACAATGCGTTCGAGAACTGCGCCGGACTTGCCGAAGTGACCATTCCCGGGTTCGTGATATCCATAGGAGGCTTTGCGTTCTCCGGATGTCATGATCTGGTGACGGTGACGATCCCAAGATCGGTGCTTACGATCAGCGAGACCGCATTCGACGGATGTGAATGCATCGCATCGATCATCGTCTCCGCTGACAATCCGAACTACTTCACTGATACCAGTGCACTGTTCAACAAGAACATGACAGTTCTCATGAGGTATTTCGCATCCGCTGAGACGGAATATGAGATACCTTCGAGTGTTACCGTCATAGCGTATCGTGCATTCGAATACCGCAGCGAACTGACATCAGTGACCGTTCCGAGTTCTGTATCTTCCGTCGGAGACAATGCGTTTGATGGCTGCACCGGGATCGATATCCTTGTGATCCCCGCCATTGCCGATGTCGGCGATGATATCTTCGCCGGCAGGATCGTAAGATACACCGGAGCTGTAAGTGCGGTTGCAGAGGTATTTGACGAAAGCGGAGACGATTGGGTAAGGATACGGTTCGAAACCGATGCGGACGAGATCCATGATGTTGTATCCACAGCGGGCGATCAGCCCGTTAAGGACGGAGACAGCTGGATATTCGCGTACGAGGAGGGAATAACGGTTACGGTTGTAACATCCTTCACAGTGAACGTCACAGTGGAAGGAGAGGCCCGCGGACGTCTGACATACAGCGTCGGTGCCGGTAATCCGACAGCTCTGCCTGAGGACGGGGTAATCTTCTCACCGGACGGTGACGGCGTTACGATATTCGCGGTACCTGCCGCTAACTACAAGGTCACTTGGACAACGGTTCCGGGAGGCGCGGGAGAATCAGGACAGGATTCGATAACTTTGAACATGTCATGCAGCCTGGTCGTCAGGTTTGTTCCCAAGACGTATGATGTAACAGCAGAACCCGGCGACTTCACGGTAAAGGAAGGAAGCAAGGATCTTGCCTCATCAGCAGGAGAGGCCACATACGGTATCGATTACGGATTCACTGTCGAGGGCGGAAAGAAGCTCGCGGAAGTGACCGCAAAGATAAACGGCAACGATGTGTCGGTGACCTTGGATCCCATCAGCGGAGTGTACGTCATCTCCGGCGATCTGATCATCGGTAATATCGTTATCTTTGCGGCTGAATACGAATGGGAGGCAGGTGGCGTGATCCTGAACGTGGAATACAACGATGACGATGACGGTATCACTGTTGCGGCGTATGTGAGCGGTTCCGGAACACTGGATCTCAGTGCGGAACACACGGTAAACGGTGTCAGATACAAAGTGACAAGGATCGCAGACGGTGCGTTGGACAACTGCAATGAGATCACGGTGATAATCATCCCGAAATATTTCCTCGGCAGTATCGAGACCGCCATATCATCCTTAACGCTTACTTCCATAGATGTGGAGGACGGCCATGCGGCATATTCCTCCGTGGACGGAGTACTGTTCAACGAAGGAGCAACAACACTCATCAGATATCCGTCCGGGAACAGCAGGACAGCATATAGGGTACCGGATTCCGTTACGGTCATAGGAGACAATGCGTTCGAAGGCAGTATCAACCTCATTTCGGTCAGTATGCCTAACGTTACGGTCATCGGAGACCGTGCGTTCTACGGCTGCACCGGACTGACGACCGTTACCTTTGGCACACAATCTGCCATGACGTTCGGAATGTTCATGCTGGCGGCGGTGAAGACCATTGAAATAGGCGATAATGCATTCGAGGGATGCACTGACCTGACGACCATTGACCTGACCGACGTTACGTCGATCGGAGAAAATGCGTTCAAAGGATGTACGAACCTGAAATCGCTGACAATTCCCGATTCCGTGATATCCGTCGGTCCCGGAGCATTCGACGGCTGTGACGGACTCGTTCTGATAGTCGAGGATGATACGATCGTGACATACCACACGGGCAAGATCATACGTTATGGAGGAATGCCGGTGACGGCATCCCTCGCAGACGGCATCATAACGTTAACGTTCACGCCGGATGCGGGAATGGTGACGGGCGACGTCATCATAGGAACGGTCAAGGACGGGAACGATGTGACCGTTTCGGGATCAGGCAACGTACGCACGTTCGATGTCGGGACTGGAAATGAATTCTTCATGGCAGCAGCAGCGGTCGAGACAGATGACGGCGACGACAACGGAAACGGTTCCGGCGGAGGAGACAATACAATGATCTTCGTTGCTGTCGGTGCCGTCGCTGCAGTGATCGTACTTGCCGCGGTGTACTTCCTGTTCATCAGGAAACCCTGATCGGAGACCCGAGAAACTTATTACGCCTGCGGGGTTCGCCCGCAGGCTCTGTTTCACAAATCCTAAATGAAATGTCCACAACTCCCACAGTAAAATGTCCACAACTCCCACAGTAAAATGTCCACAACTCCCACAATTATTTATTTCTGGACAGTCATTGCAGATCTAATGAAAGAATACAACCAAAGGTTGGCGGACAAAGAACTCAAAAGAGGGCTGGAGGCGTTCGGAGCAGTCCTCATAGTGGGGCCGAAATGGTGTGGCAAGACCACCACGGCAGAACAGGTTGCAAAAAGTGCAGTTTACATGCAGGATCCGGACAAAACCGAGGACTATCAAAAGATCATCCGGATGAAACCATCTGCTCTTTTGGAAGGCGAAAAACCGCGTCTGATCGATGAATGGCAGATGGCACCGGAACTTTGGAACGCTGTCAGATTCTCAGTTGACAGAATATCCGAAGAGGGTCTTTTCATACTCACGGGATCGACAGCAGTGGATGGATCGAAGATAGTCCATTCCGGTGCAGGGAGGATAACAAAGATGAAGATGCACACGATGAGCCTGTACGAATCCAAAGATTCTGAAGGCAGTGTATCTCTGTCCGATCTGTTTGCAGGAGAAGAGGTCTCCGGCAGGTCTGTTCTTACGTATGAGGACATTGCCGAACTAGTTGTCCGCGGAGGATGGCCGAAGTCCGTCGGAAAAGAAATGTTCATAGCACGGGAACAGATCAGCGGTTATTGTAAAACAATATTGAACTCAGAGGTAAAGACCACGGACGGCATACGTCGTGATAGTCATAAGATGCGCCAGATCCTCAGATCGATCTCCCGGAACATATCAACAACAGCATCAGACACCACTATCTTGGCCGATATCAGAGAGAAGGATAACACCTCGATGCACATCAACACTCTGAGGGAATACAAAGCGGTGTTACGGGATATATATGTGATCGATGAACTTCCTGCGTGGGCCCCGAAGTTACGCTCAAAGGCCACGATCAGGACATCAGATACGATACACTTTGCGGATCCTGCGATCGCCGCATATTTTCTCGGAGCCTCAGCAAAGGATCTCATATGGGATCCGAAGACATTTGGCCTCCTTTTTGAATCAATGGCGGTCAGGGATCTGAGAGTATATGTGAATTCGTTAGGCGGTGAAATATTCCACTATCGGGACAGTGATGGTCTTGAAGCTGATGCTGTAGTACATCTTCATAATGGAAAATGGGGCGCTGTGGAAGTAAAGCTCGGAGCGGGGATGATAGACGATGCCGCAAAGAATCTGCATAAGATAAAGAATAAAGTGGAGAGTGATGCCATGGGTGCACCTTCTTTCCTTGCGGTCATCACCGGAACCGATTATGCTTATACAAGGGATGATGGAGTACACGTCATACCTCTGGGGTGTCTCAAGGATTGAGGCATATAGAAGATCGACGATGTTGTTGTCATCGCTTACTTCGATGTGTTCCACTGTCGATTAACATGTCAAAGCACATCTTAATGCCGAACGCATGCAGGACTCCGTCCGCATGCGTTCCATTTTCTTTCACGCGCATGAACACTGAGCCTGTTACGCGTATACGTGCATAACATCAGCGTACACGCAGTGCTGGTATTGCGTGAAATAAATGGAGATATACGATACAGGAATCGATATACGATCGTCAATGAACACAACGTCCCGCCACTGTTCTGCCAATAGGCCTCATCTTTTTCTACTGCTTTCGCTATTCCTGTTCTGGGGTTTTCTTTCATTGTTTTGACCAACTAGCGACAGAAGACCCCAATTCTTAACTCGAACGTTGCCTCGGGCTCGCTCGCCCGTGGTAATGTTCACGATGTTTGCAGATAAGAGAACAGGGGGTAAAGACAATAAAGCTTATCTAGTGAGTCAGTATTCAACGGCTATCACATGCAGGGGTAGTCAAGTCTGGCCAACGACGCAAGGTTGAGGGCCTTGTCCTTAGTGGTCCGAGGGTTCAAATCCCTTCTCCTGCACTATCTTCCTTCTTCCAGCATTCAAAATTTTAAAACTTAATTTTCAAATGCTCGTCTGTATTCTTTGTCTGAGAATATTTCCTTCACGATGTCCGAGATGCCGTCCTTGTCATAGAAAAGGATGCGGCAGTCGGGGTTGATGTTGCGGACCGTTTGAACTGCAGTTCCTTTTTCATTCTTATTGAGACCTTCGGAGAACGTGATGACAACAACATCAGATTCATCGATCTGCTGCCATTTCTTCAATCCTGCTGTCGTCCTCTTGTCAATGCCGTCATATATAGTACGTCCGTCGACCACGTTGAAAAGAGGCGCGATATCCATTTTTTCCTTTTGGAATGCGATAAGGGGATTCAACAGCGGAGCGGAAGTCTCTTCGCAAGTGCCAGTGGTCTCAGTTATCACAAGATCGAGATCATTGTTCGCAACGAATTTCTCTAACGTTCCGGAGAATTGTCTTGCTCTCCCGCATGGTGCGGTAAGCGGGAACGATACGACTTTGACGTTAAACCTTGACGTCACTGTCTCCAAGGATGCGATATTGTTCAGTATCACTCCCGTCCTTTCCAGATCATCCATGCATTCCAGCAGGGACATGATGACAACGGTCTTTCCGGAACCGCGGAGTCCTCCGAATGTTGCTATCCTTATCTTGTGCGTGTTCATTCTCTGATCTTCCTTTCGTGCGTGTGGTATGATGCGGTTGCAGGGTTATACTTTCTTCGTCATCGTATATGTTTGATTCAACAACAAGCTGAACAGGATTCGTCATCAGAGATGGATATTCCGGTGTAAACATTCTAAAATTTAAAGTACATTAATTTACATTATAGTCAAGCGAACGTTTTGCAGTGATGATATGAGTGTCCAGGATGACGAATGCCCGTGTAAACATTACCGATACGGAATGGTCAGATTATGTGAAGGCCGTTCGATCATGCTCACGCCGCATGATACTGTGACAATAAACATGGATAACGTGTGCAGGACATTCAAGGTGATATCCAGAGTGGAGAACGAATTCGTGAAGGTAGATTGGAATGGTACTCCTGTTACGATGTACTGTAAAGGGAGCATGTTGTTCTATCACCTTGACGACAGGGACACCGCAGAGAAGTATGCAACGGACATCCTCAACACAGACGGTGTCGCGTTGACAGAATGTTCGTAGGGGGTATACGATTGAGAAGTGAAGAAGAGATAGCAAAAGGATTCACGGAAGGCATTGACTGTGCGATGGTCACATTGCATGAAATAGCCGGGAAGATGGGAATATCCGGAGAAGAAGCATACAGGCTGGCAGGGTGTTTTGGAATCGGTATGATGCAAGGATCCGTCTGCGGAGCGATAAGCGCGGGATTCATTGCGATCGGATACAGATACGGAAGCACAGGGCCGGATCAAATGGATCAAAGAGGTCTCATGATAGCAAAACGCGAAGAATTCCTGAACAAGTTCAGAAAAGAGTTCGGTGACGACATCACATGTCCGGGAATAATAAAATTAGATCTGAGAAAAGGCGAGGACATGAAGAAAGCCGGTGAAACGGGTGTCTTCTCAAAATTCTGTCCAAAACTATGCAGACGTACCGCTGATATCGTCATCGGGCTGCTTTGACGGCATCGGTCATTATCTTCAGTCTCTTAAGTGAGAGACCGCGGTCAACGGAACATGATGGTGAGAACACAAAGTTGCCGTTGAAGCATTCAAGATAATCCGAAACATCCTTCTCGACCCTTTCATCCGGTCCTATGTATATTGTCGTAAAAGTATCGATGCCTCCGCAAAGAGAGCATTTCTTCGAAGCATGATCCAGCATTTTCACCGGATCGATGGTCTCACCGTAGTAAAAGCAATCGAATTTCATATTGATCATATCATCAAGTATCATCTCTCCCGTAAGATCTGCGGTGAATCCTCCGTGGGGATGGAACATTATAGGTAATCCAAGATCGTGAATGAAACGTTCCGAATCCTTCAGACCCGGGAAGGAGAACTCTCTGAGCGCATCAGATCCGACCATGTCCAGATTGTCGTATGCTGCCGTAAGCAGCACGGCATCAAGTTCGACGTTCTGAGATACACATTCTATTGACGTTCGCATGACGTCGGACCCGAATGAAATGAGATCGTGTGAATACTTCGGCTCAAGTATCAGGTCCATAAGGAAACGCTCTAAACCTCTCATTACCATTGCAGTGCTCATCGGCGCGGGAATGTTCATCAGCAGACCGATATCCTTTCGGGACCTTATCACAGTGAATGATTCTATGGAACCTTGTACATGATCGGCGATCTCGTGACCGCTGTGCTTGTAAAGATCATCAGCATCTTTGAATGGGGCTTTGGTCATGTACGGTATCCCTCTTTCTGGATACGCCATTTCACCTCCGAACGCCTTCACGTCAATGGATTGGTATGATCCGGAAACAGCATCATGACCGAGATATTCCTGAAGTGCCAGTATGCACTTTCCGCCAAGTTTCCCGTTGAACCCGGAACGGTAGATATCCGGCGTAGGGACATCCAATACATCTGCACCCAAAGACAGATCGAACAGGAACACCGGAACTTTATCTGCAGGTTCCATGTTCATGCATGCCTTGAGTGTTTCTCGGCCGTTCATTTCATCTCCTCTGGTCCTGTATCTTCATTATCGGTATTGGTATTTGATGTGTTCCTTCTGAACTTACTGAACCTGCCCTCTTTGACCATCGGTGTTTCGATCTCTTTGATCTCTGGTTCACTTTCAACATCGACCGTCCACATGAGGTCCCTGTTCAGATCGAACCTTATCGTTTCGTTCTCGGCATAGATGGTCCTGGTGTTCACAGATATGCTTATTTCAATACCATTACATTCCACAATGTACTCTGATTTCACTCCCAGATATGATACTTTCTTTACGATCCCTTCATACTCTCCGGTATCGGAACAGGTTGCGGCCTCAGGTCTTATGGTAAGCAGGATATCTCCGTTTTTACATTGCATTTCAAACTTCCCGAGTGCAGATTCCACTATTCCGTTATTGCCTGTCGCAGGTATGAAGTTCTTCCATCCGAAGAATGCCGCCACTTTCTTTGATGCCGGCTGAGTGTAGAACACATCAGGAACGCCATATTGGACTATGTGGCCGTCCATCATCAATGCTATCTTATCTCCTATCGCAACAGCTTCCTGCTGGTCATGTGTAACGAACAATACCGTAAGGCCGAGGCTCTTGCATACTTCCCTTATGTTCTTCCTCATCTCCACTCTGAGTTCAGCATCCAATGCACTAAGAGGTTCGTCCAGCAACAGTAATTTTGGGTCTGTCATCAACGCTCTTGCGAGAGAAACGCGCTGTTCCTGTCCCCCTGACAGTTCTGTTGCTTTCCTCTTCTCATAACCTTCCAGCTTCACTAATCTCAGCAATTCTGAGGTTCTTTCAGCAAGCTCTGCGGCACGTGTCTGTGATCTGACCCTGGGTGCGAAGTTTACGTTCTGTTCCACTGTCATGTTCCTGAACAGCAATGGTTTTTGGAACACCATTGCTATGGGACGTTTTTCAGTTTTGATGTTATCCATGCATTCTCCGTCAATGAACACGGAACCGGCATCTTGTGATTCGAGTCCTGCAACGATCTTGAGTGTGGTCGTTTTTCCGCATCCCGATGGTCCTAACACTACAACGATCTCGCCTTCTTCGATGAAGAAATCAAAGTCCTTGAGACAAGGTGATGTTGCACCTTTGTACGTCTTCTCAATTCCGTTCAGTTCTAAGGATCTCATGTATTCCCTCCATTGTTCTTTGTGGATTCAGTAAGCATTTTTGATGATATGAAGAAAACGAACAGCGACGGAAGTATGAACAATATCGTCATCGCCGCGATCAGGTTATTGCTGCCTCTCATTTGTATCAAAGGAACAAGTTCTGTAGCAACGGTATCGAAACCGATGGGTGCAAAGAACGCTACAATAAGATAGATCGACCAAGAGACCATGAACGTGTACATGCACGCTACGGCAAGTCCTGATTTCACTGCAGGTATCGTTATGTGAAGTAACGTATTCAATTTCCCGATGCCCAGTGTGGCGGCCTGTGCTTCGTAATCGGTATCATAGTTCCTGAACACCGGAAGGAGAAGCATGACGATGTACGGAAGACAGAAGACCACTTCAGCCATTACAAGTGACGGATACGTCAGATAAATGCCGAGACGTATGAACACATATCTCAGACCGAAGAGTATCGTTATACCGGAGGCCAGAGCGGGGAGGATCATAAAGATCTCCAATGTCCTGCGTCCTTTGAACTCCACGGTCCCCAACGCCTTCGCAGCAAAGAATCCCACCGATAATGAAATGATCGTGACTATCAAAGAAAGGAAGATACTGTCCTTGATGACCTGAACGTAGTATGGATCATTCAGAACGCTCATAAGACGTTCCGTTGAAAAGTTATCCGGGAACAGGTTCGGCCATGTCCATGACGTGGAGAACGCCCACCCCATCAGAGGGATCAGCGGCAGAAGGATCAGGATAACCATGCCTATGAGTATCAGAATACGCGGAATACCCTTCATTTTGAAACTCTCCTTTTCGGGGTTATGATCCTGAAATAGATCACAGACATCACAAGCGTGACCAAAGTGATGAGGTTGGATATCGCATATGCTTCAGGTTTTCTGTGATCCATGAACGGCATATTGAAAATATCGAATGATAGCTTGGCGAGCGTGTCACTTTCTCCCAGTATCAACGGAACTTCATATGAACCGAATGCGAATGCGAAACAGATGATGAATGATGCTACCAATGCAGGTTTGATCATCGGCAACAAGATGTAAACGAATCGTCTGAATGGTCCTACACCAAGCGTTGCTGCCTGTTCCTCATATTCAGGTGCTGCCGCTTGCAGCACAGAAAGAACAGAAAGTCCGATGAAGGGTGCGAATTTCCATGCAAATGACAGTATAACGCCGACACCGCTCTTACTGCGTACAAGAAGAGGGAATTCAAATGGTGAACCGATCAATCCCAATTGAGCTGATAATCCGGATATGAATCCTAACGGAAGTAAGAGGAAAAGCATCATTGCCGCTACGGAAAGATGGGGGATCGAAGCATTCATCTGAAACAGGAAAAGAGACAGTTTCTTACCGACGAACGTTTGTCTCAATGCCATCGCAACTCCCAGCGCAGCTATAACCGCAAGAACTGTGGAGAAAAGCGAGATCTCAAGAGTGTAAAAGAACGCATCTGTGAATTTAGGGTTGTTGAACATCGCTTCGTATCCGGACAATCCGATGTATTCTCCGCCGGTGGTCGTAAGACTTCTTTCGACGGATATGAGCATTGGAATTACGAAAAGAAAAAATATGACGGCAGCGGCAGGAAGAACAGCTAATATCGCTTTCGTTTCCTTCTTCAACCTGCCACCGCCTTTAGGTTTGGTGTTTAAGCGTAACCGCGGTGTGCGTCCCATATTCCGCCAAGCGTGATATAATACTTGGACGGGTTGGCGCCTACTGCGGTCTTGCTCAGTTCTTCCGGATCAAGGTATGCCCAGCTCTGTTCAGAGGTTGCCCAGTCATCCAAGAATCCGAAGTTCTTGTTATACTGGTCCTCATAGTAATGAGTGGTTCCCTTTCCGAGAAGCTGCTGATATTTTTCAAGATCAAGGTTGACGATCTCTCCGGTTATCTGGTACCACTGAGCCTGCATCTCAGGATCCTGCAGAAGGTTGGCAACTACCAATGCACCTGCTTTAGAGTTGGATTCCTTGTTGATGGTCCAGCAGTACTGTTCCATTATGCTTGTATCAAGTGAGTAGATGCCGGTGTTGAATCCCGCATCGGTCAGCCTGTTGTACTGTGACGTGACAACGCTGTATGCAAGCATAACGGATCCTGTCTCAGGGAGAGCAGGGTTACCGCTGTATCCAATCATCTTCCTGTACAGATCGTTGCTCAGGGTAGGATACCATGATTTACTGTCCTGTTTGTGAACGTATGGGTCCAGAGCATCTAGGTACTTGAACAGGTAACCGTATTTACCTTCTGAACCTGCTGTTGTGCTGAATGCTGCCGCAAGTCCTGTTCCCAAGGTTGCGAGGTCTGCATCGATCGCTTTCGCACGGGCCTTTATGTCACCGCTGTAAGTTACCCATCCGGATTTGTCAAAGTTCCAGTCCAGTTCGTATAACGCACCGTACATGAACGAGTATCCGATGTAATAGCTGGTGGCGTCCCATGTCGGGTCGCAGTATGTGAACTGTCCGGGGTAGATCTTGGCCCATTTGAACACTTCATCATAATCTGCGGGCAGACCGAATTTAACGTCCTTGTAGGTCCTGCCTTCAGTGCTCTTCAGGAAGTTGACAAGCTCAGTGGATTTGAATGTGCCAGTTCCTGCATTTGCCCATGTCATTGCGGTCGTGCTACTGTCGTCCAGATCGACAATGTACACAGTGTTGTCGGGGCCCGTAAGCTTTACTTGGTTGTATTCGACGTCCGGACTTTCGGTGTCGTGGTTATATATCATCACAAGCTGTCCGCCGCTGAACTGTATCTCGTTACCGACGTATCCGTCAAGTGTTGAGTTTATGGCATAACTGACCTGTTCATCGGTGTTTTCCGGAAGGTATATCACATTGGGGATCACACTCTTCCAATCATCTGCCCACCAGATGCTCTGGAAGTTGACGTAACCGCTTACTCCCATCCAGTACATGTCATATGTCGGTTTCCCGCCATCTGCCATCGCACCGCTGTCTTTCATTGCGCCTATATACCCAAGATCGGCACCATAGGTCACGTTAACGCCAAGTCTCTTCGCTGCAGGTATCAGAACCTCGTCAAAGAACTGGTTGTTGTATTGATCCTGGTAGAATGAAAGATGCACATTCTGTCCTTTCGCCTCTGCAAGTATATCCTGCCATGACATGTCCGAAAGGTCGTCATCGACTGTGGAGCCGCTGTAACCTCCCTCTTTAGCATCAGGCAAAGCAAGATATACCACCGCTGCCGCCATGAGCGCAAATGCGACCAAAACGACTGCTATTTTCTTGTTATCCATTACAATTTCCATTTTTTCACCTCATAAAGAGTTTGTTCTCATAAGATATTGAATATCCAATTTTATCCGGGAACCATTCGTTCCGATGATATTGTCGAAGCCGGCATCGAACAACATTTTCCTGCAGTCCGATATCGACATCCCTCTGTTCTTCTCTGTCTCAGAACTCCTGTCGCGGGGATTGCCGCCGTATTCCGCGGATAGTAAGTATGCTCCCGAAAAGAAACCGAGCTGACACGGTTCGTGTACATTGACACCGGGCAGGGGTTTTCGGGAAGCCAAAGCAAGTGAGAATATCGAAGCCATCTGAGTAAGGCGTGCTTCCGTGATGTGTCCGTGTATCGATAACGGAGTGCCGGGAACGGCTACGCGTCTCATTACTGCGAACGTTTCGCAACCAGCATCAAGACCTTGGAAGAAATTATCAACGATCTCTTCAACGCTGTGTTCAGGACCGATCGGTTCTGTGCATGTGGAAACGGGAAGTCCCGCATCCATCATGTTCCTCATCGTCTGTAACCGAGCTTCGGGACGAAGTCTTGTATCCGTCCCTTCGCGTAACCTGCATACGTGGTATGCTTTGTCAGCACCGGCCTTCTTGAACTCTTTACACGTTTCAAGATCAACGTCTCCGATGTTGAGGCTGATGATGAATTCCTTAGGAACGATCGTTCTCATCAGTTTGATCTTATGGACCATTTCATCAATGTCAAAAACATGCATGGTCATGAGGTTCATCGAACGCACGTCACCGTGTTCTGTGATCCCTTTGACCTTATCTTTGAATTCGTCATCGTCCATTATGAACGGTTCAGTGGAAGATTGTGATATCCCGAAATTGCAGAACTTACAATCTGCAGGACACGGGTTAAGCATAACGCCGATCTGCGAGGATATGACCGCAGAGTTACCTGTCGTTTTCCTGACAAGCTGATTGGCAACATTACGAGCAACGGATATCTCAGGGGATAAGGGATCGAAACCCATCATGAAAACGCATTCTTCTTTGCTCACAGGTTCTCTGTTCCGCCCTCTTTGGATAATGTCAAGTGCCCTTTTGTCGAGACTTGCATATGCTGATCCATCGTAATCCGTACTCACTGTGACACCAGTCTGAAATATTTTTCACACTATTTAACAATTGCATAGATTATTTGAGTAAAAAGTACAACAATGATAGAGCAATATAGACAACGTTGCAAAAATGCTGCCTTTGAGGTAACAAGATCTGGTACGAAAAGATCATTCTCTGCTGTATGTTCTTACAGCATTCACCATCGTTCTCACATTTTCTATCGACAGACCTCTGTTGAGAGAACAGGAGCACATGAACACGTAATCCTCTTTGGAAAGTACGTCCATGAACCTGTGCGTATCGCGTACGATACGTTTCTCAGGTCCGAGCAGTAACGTAGTGAAAGCATCCACGCCGCCCATTATCGAGCATCTTCCCTTTGTACCTTCAAGTATCCCTTCAGGTTCATTGCCTTCCGCGAATTGGAAACCGTCGATGCCGGTGTCAACGGACATCTTCAGTACGTCCTTACGATCTTCCGTAGAGAACACACCATGAGGATGGAATATAACAGGAAGTCCCAATGAATGTGAATGTTTGACGTTCTTCCTTATGCAGGGTAATGAAAACCTTTCAAAGCCTTCGGGACCGAACATATCAGGATTATCTGACGCAGATGCAAGGAATACTGCATCAGATCCCTCATGCAGTTTGTCTATTATCGTTTCCATCACGCCATAACTGAATTTCATGATCTCATCTGCAAGTTCCCTTTCGGTGTAAGTGTCCATCAGGAACTGCTCAATTCCTCTCAGGTTGCCGGCAGTGTTCACCGGACCTCCGACGTTCATCACGACAGCAAGTCCAGGAGCCCTCTCTTTGATAATCCTGTATGATCGATACATGCCTTCAAGAAGTGCATCATCGATATCAGCTGGCACATAGTCATCCATTCTGCTGACATCTGCGAACGGAGGAACAGAAAGATATGGTATTCCGAACTCAGGGTATTTCGTGACCCCGCCGAATGCTTCCAAGCTGTATGTATGAATGCAACCCACGACGGCATCATGGCCGATCATTCTCTGCAACGCAAGAACAGACTCCGCGGATGCTTTCGGATCATACTGTCCGCTGAACACATCCGTTGTACGCATTCCGGATGCGTCCAATCCCAATGTGAGGTCTCTGAGGAACACCGGCGTATATTCAGAACCTTTGCAACGGACCGCAGACAGAAGATTCTCTTTCTGATTCATGTAACGGATCCCTATGGGCTTAAGAGTATAAGATTCGCATCATTCCGGTACAGGTGTTCCGGTCTCTTCGATCAGAGTACGTATGCTCCCCTGTCCCGCAACCACTTCCACATCAAACCGGTCATCATTCCTTTCCAATGAAAGGACCTCTTCCGGAGTCATGTGAGAATACTTCGTTCCCGGAATATGTTTGCATGCGGCCTTCTGCGCTTCTTTCATTTCCTCAACGGTGGGTCTGCGGTACGGCTGCCCGGGAACGGGGATGTACCCCATGATATGGAATTTTGCACCGAACTGGGAAACGAACTCAGCTACTGCTTCCACTTGATCAATATCTATGAGATCAGGAATGTAAATGACATTCGCAGAAAGTTCCATCCCTCTTTTTGCGGCTCTCTCGAATTCCCCATATATTCTGGATTTTTCGATTCCCGTCATTTTCAGATGGACGTCCTCGTTCCAAGCTTTCAGGCCGACGTTCGCCGCATCAAGGTTCTTCAAAGAAAGGTTGCTTCCGTTAGTGTGTCCAAGCATCGTTTCCGCTTCAAGATCGTTCTTCACGAAATCCAGGATCTCCGGAAGCATCTTTGATACTGTGGGTTCACCACCCATGAAATGCACACATTTCGGCGAGATCGATCTTAACGTATCCTTTATCTCATCCGCCTTGAGATACTTCACGGGTTTCGGATACGCAAGTCCGGGTATCCCGTCGGCACCGCTTCTCAGTTTGTAACTGCATATAGGGCAGGAGAATGTACAACCATAGTTGTGGACAGTTGCAAAATCATGTTTCCTGTTGTACGTGATACGATAGAATGCCATCTCAAAATTGGCAGTGGTTTTGAAGTATATAATAGTGTTATTACCTTTTTCGAAAGCGTGTTACTGGGATAACATGAAAATGTTACTATTATCCTCTGTGTATGCGCTTTTCTCTGTTTGTTCTGAAGAATATGATGCTTTAAAGTATCCTGCATGTATTCTGTTCCTTTGTAACAGGTGCTGCCGTGCTGACTGAAGAACAGGTCATAGAAGGGTTCGATAACGGACTGGATTGCGCTATGCTGGTATTGCGGGACGTTTCCGATAAGATAGGAATGTCTGAAGAGGAAGCGGTGCGTACGGCATCATGTTTCGGCATGGGTGCGATGCAGGGGCTTTCGTGCGGTGCAGTGACCGCGGGACTGATGGCAATTGGCTGCAGATACGGCGGCAACGCCGAGGATTTCTCCGAAAGGTGCATACTCATGGCAAAGCGGGATGAATTCATCAGCGGATTCCGAAAGGAGTTCAAAGACCTGCTTTGTCCGCAGATATTGGGGTTGGATGTCCGTGACCCCATAGACATGGCGAAGATCGCAGGGCAGGACCTTTTCAGAAAGGTCTGTCCGAAGATATGCAGGATCGCATCGGAATTGCTGCATAAAATATTGTAACTAACCAGAAAAAATTAATTACATTTGTTCATTCAATAATGTAACGTTTATTCGATTTTATTGTTCAAAATGTTCCTATTGTATCTATTTTTTATGTCAATTATTAGACTTAAAACTAAATCAATAAATAATCGTACTGATTTATTCGGCTGACGACGGACTTGAAATGGATGGCTACTTCGTAATCCGTGGTGATCGCAGATATTTCCTGAAGATCGCGTTCATTTCACCCTTGCAACATCCATGAGGACACACGGGTCCGTCGTCACCCTTTTTTTTTTGATACGTGGGATGTGTGAATTCGAAGTACCCTTCTGAAAGGTGAAAAAAAGCAGGAGAGGGAGGGATGGAAAAGTGGGATGGGGATCCTCCTCTCTCCTGGAAAGACAGATGCTTGGGGATGCATTCTTTTTGTCTTCATACTGTTCATGTCACGGACGGTATATAACCGAAAGCGGGGGAGGTCCCCGAAAGTGCGAAAGTGCGGAATTCATGTTATTTCGATTTATGGCGTACTTTGACGGCGATACCGCGTTTCATATCCATCATCTCTTTTCCGGACATCTGGGCCACGCCTATTGCTTTCACGTCCCCGTTCATCGTAACGACCGTTTCGTCACCGATCCTTATCGAGCGGTCAGCATTCGAGACTCCGACGGCGAACACGTTGCCTTTCAATTCAAAGTCCAGCATCTCTACGACGTTGATATTATTTCTTGCAAGGATCTCGGCACCTTCTGTCGTGAACGATACCATCTGTCTTTCCGGCGTAAGCATGCCGATCTGCGTCTTGCCGTTGATGATCTTCCAGTATGGGAACTTCCCGGTCACGTGGGATCCGTCCATGATAATATCAGCAGCATCGGGATCGAATTGTAACGAGAGTATTGATCTCATGGTCTCCATGCGGTCGATCATGTATGAACGGTCCTTCAGGTCTGAAGCGGCCTTCCTTACAGCGTTCTCCAGATTGCTCAGTGAAACCGGGGACGTAGGATCGCCTACGCAGGTTTCGATCATTTCGCAAAGATCGGAGATCAGTTCTGTGGTCTTACCAAGATGCGAGATCACAGTATCGTATCCCTGGTCTATTATGTTCTTGACCATTTCCCTTATGAACGCCTTTTCCTGACATTTCCATTCACCTGTGACCGGTATGTCATATGAGTTCGCAGGATAGAACACATCAAGTTCTCGCGGAACGGTTCCTAACGGGGATGTCACGATGACCTCATGAACGAAAACGTCATGGTCTGCTGTGTGAATTGCAGAACTGAATGCCTTATGTGATTTTGACGTGTGATATGGTTTCCTTGCGGAGCAAGGCAGAAGAACGAGTATTTTCTTGTGGGAAGGTTTCCTGTAATCTTTCAGTATCTTTTCCCGGAAGCGCTTAACTTCCGGACGGAAGAGGGACTGTGTGGTGTTGCAGGCGAACTTCTCTCCGACGGTCGGACACGTTTCTTCCAGATATTCGAAAGCAAGATCGTCCGTCAATCTCAGAACGGCCACTGAAAAAGGAGACGAAGGCGCACGCTGATCCGCTAATTCCCGTAATCTTCCGGAACCGATGAAGTCGGCAACCTTTTCGCATTCCCTTGAAAGTTCCTGTACATTGTATTGAGATTCATCATTTCCCGTCAGGATGCGGCCTTCGGGAATGCATCTTATGCCCTGCATGCCGTATGCTTTGCACAATACATCATCAACGATGTCCACTCCCATATAGACGAGGAGCGCAAGTGTCGAGGGTTCAGCGATACCAGATGCGTAGAGAAGTCTTCCGTATCCTGCAGCTTCCCTGATCTTTGTGATCATACCGATCAGTTTTCTGGCGTCGTTCCGGAATTCGAAACAGTTCGGGATCATTATGATATCGGCATCATCGTCTATTTTGATATCGTCAATGGAACGTATCACACAGACCTTATGCTGGCACATCATATTTTCAGTTGAGTGGGAGGAAGGAATGAGGATCCTGTTTTCGATCTCAACCTCATTGTCATTCATCTTCAAGGATCTCCTGCCGTCGCATACACACAAGGATATCCGATCGTCCGTATTGGATGTGATGACGTAAGGGGTCCTGAACGAAACGTCTGAGTTGTACTCGCAGACCCTTGCCCTCTGGGATCTGCTGATGATGTCAAGCATAATTTTCCTTAAATGCTGAAAGTAGATAATCTTGGCGCAGAACCGATGCACGGAAAGAACATACGGAACGTTATGCGAAGTAAAAGGAACAAAGAAATTAAATCATAAATTTCGATACCCTTGTGAGCAATATGAACTTCTACGACAGGGACATCGTTTCCATAAGGGACTTCAGTAAGAAGGAGATCGAATCCATATTGGACCTTTCTGAGAAGATGGTCCCTTACGCCAGAGGGGAAAAAAAGGCACGTCCTCTTGAAGGCAGGATATTGGGAAATCTCTTCTTTGAACCTTCTACAAGGACAAGACTATCATTCGAAAGTGCGGCACACCGTTTGGGTGCTGAAGTAATAGACGTTTCGCAGATGTCGATGACATCCATTTCCAAGGGTGAGACGTTAGCGGATACGATACGAATGGTCGATACGTACTGTGACGTCATAGTTCTAAGACACCCTCATGAGGGGGCTGCAAGACTTGCAGCGAAGTTCTCCGAAAATCCCGTGATAAATGCAGGCGACGGTGCCGGTTCTCACCCGACACAGACCCTTTTGGACCTGTTCACGATACGCAGGGAAAAGAAGAAGATCGACGGTCTGAACATAGTTCTGGTGGGAGACCTGAAATACGGGCGGACAGTACATTCTCTGGTGGATGCATTGGCCGAGTTCGGCGCAAACCTAACGTTCGTTGCTCCCGAGACGCTTCAGATGCCTGATGACAGCCTGAAGCACCTGAAAAAGAAAGGATGCGAACCTAAACTGACAGACAATTTGGGAAATGTCATAGATGATGCCGATGTCCTTTATGTTACAAGGATACAGAAAGAAAGGTTCCCCGATCCGTCAGAGTACAACAAGGTAGCAGGTACATACCGCATTGATAATGAGATGCTGAGGGAAGCGAAAAAGGACCTGATAGTGATGCACCCGCTTCCGAGGATCGATGAGATCGCACCGGAAGTCGATTCCACTCCGCATGCAAAATACTTCGATCAGGCGTTCAATGGCATTCCCGTGAGGATGGCTTTACTCTGCTCTGTTCTGGGGGGAAAGATATGAAGGAGATCAAGATAGCCCCGATCCGTAACGGTACGGTGATAGATCACATAACATCCGGCCAGGCGCTGAATGTTCTGAAAATATTAGGCGTAAACGAAACGAACATCGATTCCACAATAAGTGTAGCGATGCACGTAGCCTCCAAGAAGGGCGTGGGTTGGAAGGATGTCGTTAAGGTGGAAGACCGTGAACTTGACCCTGAAACAGTGGACAAGATCGCGCTGATAGCACCGGATGCTTCTATCGTGATCATTCGTGATTATTACGTTGCGGAGAAGACCAAGGTCAATCTCACCGATGTGATAACAGGGCTGGCAAGATGCAGCAATCCTAATTGCATAACGAACATGGGAGAGCCCGTGGAGCCTCAGTTCGACGTCGTGTCAAAGAACCCGCCGACGCTTAGATGTGCATACTGCGATCGCACTCTCGTGAACATCTCAGACAACCTGCTGTGATCCGATGCGTCTTATCGTGATAACCGGAATGCCCGGTTCGGGTAAAGAAGAACTGCTTAACGTGGCGTTATCAATGAACATCCCGTTCGTGAGGATGGGAGATGTCGTCCGTGAGCATTACGGAAGATCGGATAAGACATTGAACGTAGGGGAGTTCGCAGGAAAAGAACGTGAGATACATGGTTCCGATATATGGGCAAAAAGATGTGTGGAAGGGGCATCTGGCACTGTGTTTCTCATAGACGGCTGCAGAAGTCTTGATGAAGTGAAGTCTTTCAAAGGCATCACCAAGGATGTTACGACGATAGCGATACACACTTCCAGGAAAACAAGGTTTGAAAGACTTGTTGCAAGAGGAAGGAATGATGCTCCGACAGATATGGAAGAGTTCAATGAACGTGATGAACGTGAGATCAAATGGGGCATCGCTGAAACCATCGTGCTGTCAGATGTGATGATGATCAATGAAAGCACGTTAGAAGATTTCCATGAAAAATGCGTGTCGATCCTAGAGGATATGAGATGAAATTCACTACCACAAGATTATGCGGAGGACTTGCGATCATGGCATCTCCTGTCCAAGATGCTGATATTGATATGTCGCATGCATTCTCAGTGCTTTCCGGCATAGGAGAAGTGAAAGAGCACGATGACCTGATGATAGTCATGTCATGGAACGGAATGGATGTTACCGTTTATCAGCAGGGGAAGGTGATGTTCCATCCTCTCTCCGATAAGGCCGAAGCAGTGAAATTGGCAAATGATATCGTTGACATGATAATACACGTTTGATGATATTTTTGCACATAGGTCACCATATCCTGCAGACATGGTGGCTTGAAAAAGTAAAATGTTATTTAAGAGCAAAGTATCCACAGGACGATGGAACCGATCGCAGAGGCTGTAATAACGATCGCAGTAGCGCTGATACTTGCGGTCCTTTCGTATTACTTGGACCTGCTCACAAAATACGGAGCGGTCACGTCAGTGATCACTGGTGCGATCGTGGGAATATTCGGTTCACTGTCATGGTTCATAGTTCTGATATTGTTCACTGTGGCGGGATTCGCAGCAACACGCATCGGTTTCTTCAGAAAGAAGGCTCAAGGGTTACAGGAAGGTGTCCGCGGAGAGCGCACTCATATGAATGTACTGGGCGTAGGAATAGCGCCGTGTGTGTTTGCCATGATCCATTTCGTACTTCCGGATGAATATTCACTTCTTACTTGCATCGGATTCATTGCCTCAATATCGGTCGCTGCCGCTGACACGATCGCGTCCGAGATCGGTGTGAAGGATAAGAACGTGATACTTTGCACCACATTCAAAAGAGTTCCTCCGGGAACCGACGGCGGCATATCCGTGTTCGGAACGCTGGCTGCGCTGGCAGGCGCTGCATTCGCATCAGTTCTGGGATGGGTCGTGATCTATCATGATGTTGATATCCTGGTGCTAATTCCGATAGCCGCGGGGATGGTCGGCTGTTTTATGGACAGTATCTTCGGAGCTACAATAGAATCATCAGGAAAGATATCGAAATACACGAACAACGCTTCAACGGGAATAATCGGAGCATTGTTTGCGATGCTCATTGCATATCCGTTATTGTTTTGAAGGCGGAGAAAAAAGAAAGAGATTTGAAAGGAAGAAGTTTCAAAGCTTACAGAGTTTCTGGAGCCTTTCCCATTTCTGGTCGATGTTCGCCTGCATCTGTTCGACGATCGGCGCCCATTTTTCCTTCGTCAGGTGTTTGAACCTTCCCTGAGCGTTGATCCAGTCGATTATTGGCTTTTTCTCCATCTTTCCGTCAGCGATCTTTATGCTTTCCGCCGTTAACGAGAACTTTCCGTTCACCACTTCATACAACGGCCAGACGCACGTCTCGACGGCAAGCTTTGCCATATCGATCGTTTGGTCGGAATTACATCTCCAGCCTCTCGGGCATGGGGAAATGGTGTTCAGGAATGCAGGACCGTTCGCTTCAAATCCCTTTTCGGATTTGGCGATCATGTCCCTCCAGTTGTGAGGGGATGCCTGTGCCACATACGGAATGTTGTGGTCGGCCATGATCATCGTCATGTCCTTAGGGAAACCGATCCTTCCGGGGACTATTGAACCGGCAGGCGATGTCGTTGTCGATGCTCCGAGTCCGGTCGCACTGGATCTCTGGATACCGGTGTTCATGTACGCTTCATTGTTGAAACATACGAACATCATCTTGTGACCGCGTTCCATCGCTCCTGACAATGCCTGAAGACCGATGTCGTATGTTGCACCGTCACCCGCAAAGGTGACGAACCTCATGTCGTCAGTGATCTTTCCCTTTCTCTTCAGCGCAACGTACGCAGATTCAACACCTGCACCGGTCGCGGCAGCGTTGCCGAACGCAGTGTGTATCCACGGAACGTTCCATGCGGTGTACGGGAATATCGTCGTCGAAACCTCGAAACAGCCTGTTGCGTTCGAGACCACTACCGGTTTGTCGGTACCCATGAGCACCTGCTTTGCAATGATACCCTCACCGCAGCCTGCGCACAGTCTGTGTCCGCAGGTCAATTTGCCGGGCATCTTTGTCAATTCTTTAAGTGATCTTGTGCTCACAATTTCACCCCCAGGTAATTGATCTTGTCAGATTTCCCTTCTATCATTTGGTCGAACACTTTCCTGAGATCGGAGACCATTGCGTCACGTCCTCCCAGTCCGTAGATGTAGTTATACATCTTCGGGGCATCCTTCAGATCGCTTACTGCAGTGACAACCTCAGGGAACATAGGTCCGCATAATCCTATGGATACGTGTTTATCCATGACGGCTACGCCTTTCTTTCCCTTCAGTGCTGCTTCTAATTTCAGGAACGGGAACGGTCTGTAGACGCGGGGCATCATGACACCGACCTTCTTTCCTTCCTTCCTGAGTATGTCGACAGTGGCCTTCATCGTTCCGAATGTGGAACCGAGACATACTGCAACGTAATCAGCGTCCTTGCACTGGTATTCTTCTACCAGACTGTATTTTCTGCCGCTGATCTTCTCAAAGTCCTTGAACGTGTCTTCGAATACCTTGAGAGCAGCATCCATTGCCTGCACAAGCTGGTATTTGTGTTCGTAATAGTACTCATGACCGTCCATCAGCCCGTGTGTGACCGGGTTCTTGTGGTCCAACAACGGATGCACCGGTTTGAAATCACCGACGAATTTTTTTACGTCCGCGGTCTCAAGAGGTGACATCCTCTCTATTGCGTGCGTCAGTATGAAACCGTCAAGGTTGGTCATTATAGGTAATTGTACATCAGGGTGCTCTGCTATCCTGGGTGCGATTATCGCGTTGTCATAAGCTTCCTGAACATTTTCCGCGAAGATCATCAACCATCCGCTGTCCCTTGATGACATCGCATCACCATGATCGCAGTGGATGTTGATCGGTGCGCTCAGGGCACGGTTCGCAACCGCCATTACGACAGGTGTCCTCATTCCCGATGCGATGCTGAGCATTTCCCACATGTATGCCAATCCTGCTGACGCGGTCGCAGTGAACGTCCTTGCTCCGGCAGAGGACGATGCGATACATAACGTAAGCGCACTGTGTTCCGATTCCGTTGTAACGAATTCTGTGGACACTTCACCGTCTGCAACGTAGTCGGAGAACTTCTCGACAATGATCGTCTGTGGTGTGATAGGGTAGGCTGCGCAGACATCTGGGTCTATTTGTTTCCATGCCAATGCGATCGCGTTGTCACCGTTTATTGCTATGTCTGTCATCTTTACTCCTCCACCATTACTATTGCTTTCTTCGGGCATACCTTAGAACATATCCCGCAGCCTTTGCAGTGTGTCATTTTGATACCGGACATCTTCATGTCCTTAACGATGATGCTGTCATCCGGGCAGTATATCCAACAGGTCATACAGTCAATGCATGATTCCATATCCACAACGGGACGGAATGACCTCCAATCACCGGTCTCGAATTTAGCCGCGCTTCCCGGTTCCAGGACGCGTCCGCCAACCACAAGTTTGCTCATTCCTGTACCTCCGTGTATGCTCTTTTGAGAGCTGCAAGGTTCTTTACGATCACTTTATCCGGAAGTTTTCCGGTGAACTTCGATGTCATCTGATCTTCCAATGCGTTGTATGATACCATAGGAGATATCTTCGTCAATGCGCCGAGCATGGACGTGTTCGCCATCGGTTTTCCGATCTCTTCAGAAGATATCTTGGTTGCATTCACGGTATAACATTTCCTGTCCGTGTTCAACGCTTTCTTCAATTCCGCCGGTGTACCGGGGTAATTAGCGAGAATGACGCTGTTCTCTTTGAGACCTTTGGTTATGTCTACCTTTCCGACAAGTGTCGGATCCAGGACGATTACAATGTCAGGCGCATATACCTGGCTGTGTACTTTGATCGGATCTGCTGATATTCTGGTGAACGCCCTTATGGGAGCGCCCATTCTCTCCGGGCCGAACTCAGGGAACGCTTTGACATACTTTCCTTCACGTATCGCCGTTTCAGCAAGTATCTCATTAGCCGTGACGACCCCTTGTCCGCCTCTGCCGTGCCAACACAATTCCATATCCATGGGAACCCTCTGCATCGCTTAATACTGTCATATTTCTTAAAGCCTTGTGTCCCAAACCCGCTGAAAATGCTGTATTCATCCTAATTTTGATGTAAAACGTAGAAAAACTACGAAATAAATACGATTAACGAAAGTATATGCATGGATATCGAAGTATCTTTGCAATTGTTTCGTAAATGTGTCTTCTCACAGAGTTCCTGACACGAGGGAAAGCGGTACTTGAGTAGTATAGATAAAATAAATAGGGGCACGTGCATCAGTACCGTAACAGCTGTCTGCGACAGCATTCAAATTCCATTCACAGAAGATTTGGGGTCTACCGATGAAGAGAATCGCTGAGATAAAAGAACTGTCCGTGAACGATATCCCGTACGTCGGAGGT
>JGI994J12354_10001051_pt1 | contig 28062 bp, 29 predicted proteins | sample IntmicLarv3ML3BL_FD_12354 | JGI IMG/M metagenome (IMG submission 12354) | reverse complement strand
GACTTTCGAACCCGAGGCGTCTGGCTTAGAAGGCCAGCGCTATATCCTGGCTAAGCCACGGGCCCCGCCACCCTTCATCTACTACTATCATTTAAAGGTTTACATCCTGACCTTCGCCTGTACGTCTCACGTGAATAAGTCATACAACGATCCATAGCCAGCCAGCATCATTACCGCTTCCGCAATGCAAACAAGACCCAACACAAGTAGCAACGGCCACCAGTTGAGCAACTTGCCGAACAGCTTTATTATGCTCTCTGCGAAGTTCGTGAGCATGAATGCTATCGCACCCAGCACGAAGGCGGCTATTATCCTCGGCCATCCACTTGCCATGAACTCCAGAACAGTTCCGTCCAGTTCACCCAGGAATAGATATGCCAGCACCATGACCAGTATCGCCAATATCGCTGCGAAGGATATGTTCCTGAATGGTCTTATGACCATTGTGAACCCTGCCACCGCGATGATCACCGAAGCGAACCACGGCCATTCCGTATAGGATGATATGCATAATACTATCATCGCGATCCCGAAAATGAACCCCAGCGCCATGAAAAACTTGTATTTTTTTGAGGATTCGTTCTTGACATAGGTTATCACTATCGCCAAAGCCATCAATCCTCCGACAAGCAGGATCAATTCCGGGATGTGTCCGGTTACATAATCCGTGATCGAACTCGTATCCATGCTCTGTGTATTCGCTTCGATACAATATAATGAATGCGGAAACATTAACTATTCTGAAGATAGTTGAATGAAGGATAATATGAAACTTGCGGAAGCATTGAGTCTGAGGGCAGACCTTCAGAAAAGAATAGCTCAGTTAGAATCGAGACTGAGTAGGAACGCCACCGTACAGGAAGGAGAATCCCCTGCAGAGGATCCAAAAGAGCTCTTGATAGAACTTGATACTATGATATGTCAGCTTGAAGACCTCATTTGCAGGATCAATATCACCAACTGCAACACCGTCAAAGACAAGATGAGTATCACTCGGATGATAGCCAAACGCGACGCTTTAACGATCAAAGTGGACTGCCTGCGCGGATTCCTCCTCGATGCAAGTAATATTGCAAACCGCGCAATGCTCACCGAAATAAAGGTCCAGCCGACGGTGAATGTGGGAGAACTTCAGAAAAGGGTCGATGGAATATCCAAGGAGATACGTGAAACAGATATCAAGATACAAGAATTAAATTGGACAACCGAACTTGTAGAGATATGAACCGAGGTTGGTAGTCTCCAGAAGCGAGTGTAAGCCATGTGTCTTTAACACATTTTGGGGCAAACGGGGCAAGCCACATCTTATTGTTATGCCCATCAACGTTATGCGCGCAATGTGATCGAGTATCGTTCTTACCATACACTGATCGGGAGATGAGGGCGGGAAAGGGGTCCTCGGTTCTTAATTTTTGTAAAAAATGGTGGACAGGGCGAGATTTGAACTCGCGGCCTCTACCATGCCAAGGTAGCGATCTTCCAACTGATCTACCTGCCCACTGAATCATGTGAATGAAGAGCCATTATTAAAGATTTGGCTATGATGCTGCTTTGGATCATAACGTGGCGTTTCTCTCTATCGCATGCAGAATGTTTCCCTCGGAATCCATGAACGAAGTGCAAACTCCCATCGGTATCCTTGTCGGATCTTTGACGAATATCACTCCCTCGTCAATCAGACGTCTGTGTAAGTCATACGGATTCTTCACGCCGATGAATATGCCCGTGTCCTTTCCCGCTCTGTCGGAAGAATACAGCAAAAATGTCACTTCCTCCCTGCGAAGTACCGCCTCCCTCTCCTTTCTGTAGAGAATGATCATGTTCAATATCTCGGTGTAGAATGAGATTCCTCTCTCGATATCCCTGCACGGTACCGCGACCATGAATATCGATTCCGGCAGTCCTTCGTGGGTATAATCGAAATTTCCTCCTCCGGGATCTCCTAACGGCATAGACCTTCATATCCTTGGAAAGATAAATCGGTTCCGATAATCCTATATCAGAACGGAACATTGTGGGGTCAGGAGTATGACCGAATGGCGAAACCGATGATGAGCGGAGAGGATATTGAAAGTGAAACAAGACTGCGCGACTCTCTTGCGAAGATCAAACATGTTGTGATCGTTATGAGCGGTAAGGGAGGTGTCGGAAAAAGTACGGTATCGTCCAATATCGCACAGGCCCTCTCTGTAAAGGGATATCAGACCGGCCTGATGGATCTCGATATCACAGGACCGAACATTCCAAAGATGTTCCACGTCGAGGACGACAAACTGACTGTGGAGGACGAGAGACTCATACCCGTACTTGTGCCTCCGTCCCTCAAACTCATGTCCATGGCATTCCTTCTGCCTGAGAAGGATTCGGCCGTCATGTGGAGAGGTCCGGTGAAAATGGGTGCCATAAGGCAATTCATCGAAGATGTCAACTGGGGAGACCTGGACTATTTGATCGTGGATATGCCCCCCGGAACAGGTGATGAGGCCCTTTCCATTGTTCAGTTGATACCGAAAGCGGACGGAGTCGTGATTGTTACAACTCCTCAGGATGTGGCATTGTTGGACAGCAGAAAATCGATCACCTTTGCCGCACAGACCAAGATCCCCATAATAGGACTTGTGGAGAATATGAGCGGCTTCATTTGTCCGCATTGCGGCGAGACCACCGAGATATTCGGCGCCGGCGGAGGAGAAAAGACCGCGGAAGGCATGAACGTACAGTTCATGGGGCGCATTCCAATCGAACCCCAGATAGTCGCGTCCGGAGATGCGGGAATACCCATAGTCATTCGAGCTCCCGATTCCGTGTCCGCAAAAGCATTCAACGAAATAACCGAAAAACTGATAAGAACGGTCGAGAAAAAATGAAGATCGGCGTAATTTCGGAAGGTGATGATCTCTCATCCTTCGTAGCAGAGGATTTCGGGCATGCCCCATATTTTCTTATCGTTGATTCCGAGACGCTCGATTATACCGTGATCGAGAACGAATTCATCAACGAGATGGGTGCAGGCATGAAGGTCGCCAATGCAATTGTGGGACTCGGAGTGGATGCGGTCATTACTGGAGGCATCGGATCGCACGGCATAGATATACTCACAAAAGCGGGAATACACATCGCTTACGACGAAGAAGGCACCGTGGAAGAGTGTATCGAGGATCTTAAAAGAAGAATGGCGCTCAGAGGACCTCAGACCGCCCTCTGATCTCCCCATATCAATTTGTGAAGCTGAGGAAGTACTCTTACATTGAGCCTTCGTGCCAAAACTTCTTCCGCCAGTGGCCTTAAATTCATCCCCCCAACGGGAGTAAAGATGATACTGGCACATACCTCATTGTTCCTCACGAACTCCGTAGCATATTCCAGATCCGACTTATCGCCGATCACGAATTTCAATTGGTCTTTTTCTTTCAACATGGGAACATTGGAGTACAGCATCCTGTCGTTCATTCCCGAAGAAGGACACTTGATGTCCATGCTTATGATTATCCTCTGACTTTGAGGTATTTTTGACACATCGATCGAACCGTTGGTCTCTACCGTTATCTTCTTTCCGATCGCGACCAATCTTTCCAACAAAGGTATCGTATCTTTCTGCAGCAACGGTTCTCCGCCGGTGACACAGACGTTCTCTGTATTTCCTATCACGTTGACGATCTCCTCGATCGACATCTCCATACCGCCTTCGCTGGCATATCCTGTGTCGCACCATTCACATGTAAGATTGCATCCCACGGTTCTGATAAAATGTGTTGGGATCCCCATCATGAGGCCCTCGCCCTGCAGTGACCTGAAATGCTCGCAGATCTTCACAACATCACCTGTACTCGATCTCGTCCGCATATCCTGCCTCGGAGAAACCCTTCAGCCTCAGCAGGCAGGAGTCGCAACGACCGCATGCCTTGTTCTCTCCTTTGTAGCACGACCAAGTCAAATGCAGCGGCGCCTTCAGTTCCTTGCCCAACCTGACGATATCCGCTTTTGTACAATGAAGAATTGGGGCCATTATCTTCGGAGGATTCCCTTCGACACCGGCCTTCGTACCTTTGGAAAGCATTGCCTCGAATGCCTCGAAGAATTCCGGGCGACAGTCAGGATATCCCGAATAGTCAATGGAGTTAGCTCCGATGTATATCTGATCGGCATCGAGGGATTCGCATAATCCCGCTGCGATGCTCAGGAATATTATGTTCCTTGCGGGGACATAGGTCACCGGGATCTCAGAATCGATCTTCCTATCCTCTGGTACATCTATATTGTCTTTTGTCAGTGCCGAACGGAAAGAGGTCAGATCTATATCCACGACTGTGTGCGCAACACCATAATGATCACAGACTGCTCTAGCGGAATCCAACTCTCTTGTGTGCCTCTGCCCATATCTGAAACTCAGTGCAATTACCTCGTTTCCCTCCGATAACGCCTGTGCCAACGTTACGGTGGAATCCAGCCCTCCTGACAAAAGGACGACCGCTTTTTTCATCATAACACCTTGGTGTACCAGGCCGTCTGACCTCGTTCTTCGTCCAATCCGACGGATATACTTCGGACATTCTTCGGAAGATCGATATCCTTGGCCAATCTCTCGACCATTAGCTTGGACATCTCCTCCGCCGTCGTGGTGGTGACATCCAGAAGCACGACATCCTCCAAGGGAAACACGTACTTCTTGTTACACGACTGTACTTCCAGATGATTGTCCGATTTGGTTATTTTCACTATCTTCGATCTCGACGGCAGAAGGATCATGTGGTCCATCTCGTCTATCATGGATCTTAATTTCTTCTTCAACACGACGAAGTCCATCACCATTCCGCTTTCCTCGTCGATCTCTCCTTCCAATCTAAGTCTGACTATGTAGGTATGTCCGTGAAGCCGCGAACATTTCTCGTGCATAGGTATGAAGTGGCATGCTGAGAAACGAATGCCCGTGTGTCCTCCATCGATCTCCAGAATCATCTCTTTCCCTCCGCTAATTTCATTGCTAACATGATCGAATCCATGTAATCCGATTTTACCCTTGACGTGTCAACGAACACTTTGTCCATATTAAGGACGGGCGCTCCCAACGCGACTGCTCCACCGATGAAATGCAACACTCTGAATATCAGATTCCCGGTTATCCCGTCCGGAGCTATTATTAGATCCGCATCCTCCACCGCCGATTCTATCAATATCTCTGCGTGATATGCGTCGTATCCTTCTTTCGAGAGTAGTGCAACCAACTCCTGTGCATCATCTATAGATGCATCGACGACTTTGTTCCTTCCCACATCCTCTTTTCTTCCGCCGGACATTATCGCTATCTTGGTGTCTGCACCCAGGTCTTTCATGAGATCTATCGACCTTATTGCCAGATTGTACTTCTGTCTGACGGTCCACCCCTCGTCTATCCCGACAGGCGCCAAAAACACGGTCTTTCCTCTGCTGGGCTCTAGTATCGCGAGTCTTTCCAACTCCTCTATGCCAGCCTCTTTTTTCAATATGGGTAAAAGCTCTGAGGATGACATGTCCCCTCTTACCGCCGCATCGATCTTTCCAGACAGAAGATCGTCCACTAGCAACAAAGGATCTTTGTATATCGTCACATTCTTGCTTCCAAGAGCATGGACGGATCTTTCCACTGTTCCCGAACTTGTGCCGCAACCTATCCCAACACGAACGTTGGGAACCTCGCTCTGAAGAAGATCCTTTGCTGTGAACATCGAACGTTCATTAATTTCGCCCTTATTAAGGATTCGTTATCTCGTCGAATCTGTAATCGGACCAATCTCGGAGACCCAGTGCGATCTCCGTTTCCGTGAGTGTGAGCATCGGCCTGGAATACTTAGCGGAATCGTCCATTGCTATTCTCGGACATGCCGTGTTGACGTACACGTCAACGTTGTAAGGCATCAGAGCCTCGGGGCCGATCTCGTCCAGGGTTATCCTGTATGCCGTCTTTCCACATTTCCTTATTTTTTCGGTGATCGCTTCCGCTTCGTCAGACCTGTTCTGACCGACTTTTGTACAGGATATCACCAAGAATGTATTCGCTGTTTTCGATATCTCGATCGCCGCGAACCGTTTTCTGAGCATTCTGTCTTTGATATTCTCGACGGATCGTAATTCGCCTGTCACCGGATTCAGTACGATTATCTCCTTTTCGATGCCGAATGCAGCAGCGAGAGGATGAAAATCACCTTCTCCGATGTACAGGAATGCGTCCACATCAGGTTCTATGGATGATGCCGCACTGCAATTACACCCCAACACTTGTCCGGGGTAAGATATCCTTCTGTCGCCCTTCCCCAGCAGTACGGTCTTTCCGAAACCTTCCAAAAATTCCTTGGCATCCGATAAAAGTCCGATATATTGGACTGTTGCAAGGATCCCCACCCTCTCGGGAAGGATCTTCGCGACGGACATCATCGCATTCTCGATATCCAGGTGTACTCTGACTTCCACGAACCTCACGTCGGGATCGTTTCCCAATGCGGGGATGGATGAATGACCATAATGCACCAAAGCATCCGCCACTTTCTTGTAATCAGCGTAAAGATCGCAGGCACCGTAACAGTGTGTACCCAAAATGATAATCTCTGAATTTGTTTTAGAATGTAAATCGTTTGATATCCGTAAAGCACTGGTCTTGAGACCTTCGGGAAGCTGGATCGCAACGGAAACGTATCCGTTGGCAATGATCCAATCAGCTGTACCATCCAGGTCCAGGTCGAACATTTACTTCATGTATTCCTGACCCTTCTCTACATCGACGTAGCAAGGGGAGGGGAACTTCATGGATGCTTTCCATAGGGCTTTTTTTGCAATGTCGGCCTTGTCCGCTGCTACCTGTACCGTAAGGATCGCCTGGTTGCGCTCAAGTCTAGCCGCCGTTCCGACGGTCTTACCAAAAGCATTTCTCATTCCGCTTGACACACGGTCAGCTCCTGCTCCGGTAGCCAACTTGTTCTCTCTGAGAACGCAGTGGGGATATGCTCTGACCTTAAGGTGATAATTTGCGACACCGGCCTGTCCCGAAAGACATTTGTTGGCCGCGATACGGCCTGCCTCGAGGGATGTGTGCCTGACCTGTACACGGTTCTTGACCCTAAGGGTCAGAGTTACAGGGAACTCTCCCTGGAGGTTTCCCATGTCGAACTGACTGATCCTGACTGCGGGGACTCCTCCCATGTATTCACGGCGTGTATATGCCTGTCCTGTAATTCTTCTGTACATTGATGCGGGCTTTCTTACCATTTGCGCCACCTTTGTGGATTATAACAGAGTCGACAATCTCCAATTTGTATAAAAGACTGTTGCTTCTATTCTTATAATGTCCCGATACCTATCTATGATATAATGTTTGCCACGAGTCCAGAGAATTAAATATGCACACCACGATACTGAGGGCGGTTAGGGATGGGTGCGTTCAGCTTCAAACTTGTACCCGACGAAGAAGACGTCAGGGTTCCGGTTGCGGTCGTAGGCAGATTGATGGTGAATATTCAATCGCTGTTATCTCATATCGGCAGATATCTTGTGACGAATGAATTGAGCCTTCAAGGAACGATATCAAAGAACTTTCTCTCGAGATTCATACTATGCGTTGATGATACCGACGGAGTCATTTCTTCATCGGTGGACCTCAGATACGAATATTCAGGAACATTCTTGGATGATGCGCTTGCGATACTCATCAAGATAATGGACATTGCGTGTTCCTCGTCGCCTGAGGACATCTCCGACATCATTCGCAATCCGAAACATATGATCCTTGTCAAGGACGATCTGATCAAAACGTTCCGGGATCTGGAGGACTTCGAACTTATTTACGGTATCGACGAGGATCTTCGAACTTTCAATTGCAACTCCGATTCATTGGGGGAAATGATCGGTCTTTCCTTCGAAAATGTGGTCGGCATTATATGCAGGGATCAAGAAGGATCGATACAGCTTTTCAACAGAAATTCCAACATACCTCTGACACTGGACGATACTCTTTCGGAAGAAGAGGTCGCACAGTACCTGAGGAAGGAGGTATGTGTGGTAAGCGGGACCGTTGTTCGGGGAAATGATTGTGAGATCCGAGAAGTAACGAACGTTTGCGCTGTTTCAGAACTTCCGTATCTGGCATTTGACCGCATTATCTCTGCGGAAAGGGATTTCAAACTGACCGAACCGATCGTTGCAAACTTGAACTTCGACCGCAATACCCACACATGGACATTGAGCAGCGATCTTCTGGGAGTATCCGTATCGAAACACGACTGGGATGTTGCCGTGACTGAATTTCACGACCACATCGTATTCCTCTGGGAGATATATGCCGAAGAATCGAAAGAAGACCTGAGCGACGAAGAGATCGAGATAAGGGATCGTGTTCTGTCTTTGAAGCCGCAACACGTTCAAAACAAGTGATAGTTATTATATATCGGGGCTCTAACTCTCAACGAGGCGTGCCATGTCAAAAAGACATCTCTCGAAAGACACAGTGACCAATATCGGCAGAAGAAGGATCTCGATTCTGACCGAGTTATCAAAGGACGCTATATCTGAGGGAAACACGGACAGAGCACGCAGATACGTCACACTGGCAAGGAACATCGGCATGAAAACGCGGACCGAGATCCCCAAGGATTTCAAATATTGCAAAAAATGCCTTGTTCCGTTGTTGCCCGGCACCAACTGCAGAGTCAGACTTACAGGAGGAAAAGTTGTATCTACCTGTGGCGAATGCGGAGCTATAAAACGTATGCCTTACATTAAGGAGCGATCACAATGACAGAACGGGAAGCAAAAAAAGAATTGATGAGACGTGCGAACGAACTCAGCCCCACCGTCCATGTAGGAAAGGACGGACTTGACGATGGCGTACTGGACGAGATCAAGATGCAGCTTAAGAATGCCCGTTTGATCAAGATCAAAGTATTGAGCAACTCAGACGGCGACGCCAAAGAACTGGCGACAAAGATCGCCGAATCCACGAATTCTGTTGCGGTAGACGTGAGAGGCAGTGTCATTGTTCTCACGGACAACAGAACATGGACCTCACTGAGTCAAAAGAAATTCTGAGGCGTTTAGATGTTGGATGCGAACATTATCAGAGCGGATCCTGATGCTATCAGGAAGATGATGATCGATAGGAACAAGGATCCTTCGATACTCGAAGAATTCCTGTCTGCGGATTCGGAATGGAGATCACTTACCGACGAGAACAACCGTCTGAGGAAACTCAGGAATGAAGTTTCCCTGAAGATCTCGAAAATGGATAAAGGCAGCGAAAAGGATTCCGCCATATCAGAAATGAAACAGGTTTCTGATAAAATCAAGGATAACGACTCTCGAATGGCCGAACTCGAGGATATCCGTTCAGATCGTATCCTGAACATACCGAACATACCTCACGGATCTGTACCTTTCGGCAAGGATAGCAACGACAATGTCGTCGTATACGAACGGGGAGAGAGAAGAAAGTTCGATTTCACCCCCAAAGAACATTGGGAGATCGCAGAAGCCCTGGATATAATAGATTTCGAAAGAGCAGTGAAAGTGGCCGGAAGCGGATTCTACTGTCTCAAAGGAGACGGGGCAAGATTGGAGCGTGCTCTTGTCAGTTATTTCCTGGATGTTCATCATGATCAAGGATACACAGAGGTCTTTCCCCCAGTGGTTGTCAATAAGGCCGCACTTACCGGAACAGGACAATATCCGAACCTGAAAGAAGACATGTATCATATGGAAAAAGATGACATGTTCCTCAATCCGACCGCGGAGGTGCCGGTAACCAATCTTTTCATGGATGAGATATTCGAAAAAGAACAGCTCCCCATCCTGTACACTGCCTACCTCCCTTCTTTCAGGAGAGAAGTCGGAAAGCACGCTGACACCAGAGGGATAATCAGAGTTCACGAATTCAACAAAGTAGAGATGGTGAGATTCGTACTTCCCGAGACCTCGTACGAGATCCTTGAAGAGCTTAGGGGCGATGCGGAAGAGCTCATCGTCGGCCTTGGACTGCCGTATCGTGTACTGCTGCTCTGTACTGGAGACATGAGCTTCTCATGTTCCAAATGTTACGATATCGAACTCCATGCTCCGGGAAAGGATGTCTGGCTTGAGGCATCCTCGTGTTCGAATTTCACGGATTTCCAATCAAGAAGGGCAAAGATAAAGTACAGGCCTGAACCGCATCTGAAGAGCGAGTTCATACACACTCTCAACGGATCGGGTCTTGCTCTCCCCAGGACCATGGTTGCCATTCTTGAGAACTACCAGAACAAAGATGGAACCGTGACGATACCCGAGGTCCTCAGAAAATACATGAAAGGACAGGAAACCATCGGTTGATTATTCAAATATGCGATCGAATCCGTTCAGGATCTCTCTTGCATTTATTCCGCCGCCCGAACTTTCCAACTTCTTTCTCAATTCGTTTTCTCCGTCGGAAAGCGATTTGGAAGATACTCCGTAATATCTCGATACACGAGCTTCAATGTATGCTGCCATCAGATCACAGGATTTGATATCTTTGCCTGTTCTTTTCTCCCGATCGCCGTCATGATCTGAGAAGGGCTCGTAGACCATGTACCTGAGTTCGTCTCTCCACGGTTCCGGGACCAACGGCATCAATTTTGATTCTATCAATTCTTTCTCGTAAGATTCCAGAAGCGCCACCAGCCCGTCCACGTTCATCTTTATCGGAGAAATGACATCTCTTGTCAGAACTTCGGGGAGATCGTGGAACAACGCGGTGTAATAATTGTTGTATATCTGTTTGTCTCCCGCCTTACGATCGATATCGTTAAGATAAATCATGTCCGCCACCATCAATGAATGACCCAGAACAGTCGTCTTTGGGATCCTCGGCGTCCTTGCCCATCTTTGTTGGAATCTCAGCTGTCCCAGCAGGTCAACGAAATTGAATGCTGTTTTATCCTTTATCAATTTCTTGACTCCGACAAGATCCACGTGCTGCATGATCTGATCCTCTATCTCCTTGCTTGTCTGATTGATGCCGTACATCGACTTGTTGGCATCCTTTATCATCTCAAACTCCCATCTGGTGGCGAGGTAGTGTGCCGCCCTTACAATATCGTCCTCCTTGGAGGATCTGTCCGATATGAGGTACTCTTCCAGTCTTTTTCTGAATCTTTCGTCCGAGTCTGGAACACTTTTGTCGAAACAACTCAGGACATATCGGTTCACCTCCGCAGATTTCTCGGCGATTATCCTGTGAAATACCTGAGGTTTAAGATCGGTCATCACCAGTCTCTGGATGAATGAGAACAACATGTGTTCTATCAGCAAATTCCAGTTCAAAGGCTCGTTGCCTCCGGTCTCCTCGTATTTCCCGAGGACCCATGCGATCGCAGCTTTGTGTGCCTGCTTATCCAACTCCGTGAGTTCGATGGTCCTGAGATGATCGTTCCATCTGTGCATATTGGCAGAATCGAAAAGAAAATACAGAATGTCCGCATTCAACGCTTTTTTCCCGCCCATTCTACCGCCTTGTTCAGTAATTTGGTGTTGCTTCTTCGTCACAAGATTCGTCGTACGCTGCTTCGCATCCGCATTCCTGATCGTTATCATAGATAATGGCGCGGCTCGGTTCCGCCGTGAGATCGATGACATAACCGCTTTTCAGGTCGTTCGGAACACTTGCGGAATCGTTGCGTATCTCCATGAGTCTCTCATGCTCCGCGACCTCCTTTACAAGCTTGTTCATCTCCAAGCGAATGAATATCGTAGCCTCGACTATCAAGATCGCTCCCATTCCCAGAATAACCGTTGAGACTGCATCTCCCAGCGAAAATACGCCGATATATCCCAGCATCCCTACAAACAACAGAACGATCCCCAAAACACACAGGATCGCCCATGCCGTAATGCTCTTGATGTACATGCCAAGATATTATCGCCATGTTTAATAACTGTACCGCACCGATTATCGTCGCATCTTTCGACATGGTGATCACACGATACCTGTCTTGACAAAGCAATATATCGAATGCGAACGATAACCCTTCATGAAAGTATCCGGACGACTGGATTCCATCCCGATGTCGGGAATCAGAAAGATGTTCGATCTTGCAGGTCCAGACTCGATCAATTTGGGTCTGGGAGAACCGGACCTCGATCCTCCGAAAGAGGCGATAGAAGGAATGTCGAAAGCTGCGTTCGACGGCCTTAACAAATATGGTCCGACAGCAGGAATTCAGGAACTCAGAGAGTCGGTTGCAAAACTGCTCTCAAAATACGGTGAACTGCAGGGAAACAACATAATGATCACACCAAGCGGATCATCCGCTCTCCTAGAGATCACTCAGTCGTTCGTCGATAACAGCGACGAGGTACTTGTTCCGAGCCCGGGTTTTGTTATCTACAGTCCACATACGAAACTTGCGGGAGGAGACCCTGTCGAATACAGACTCACAGAAGGGGATTTCCAACCTGATATCGAAGATATAAAATCACTTATCACGCCCAGAACGAAGATGATCGTTGTGAACAGTCCCTCGAATCCAACGGGAGGTGTGTTGAATGAAGAATCACACAGTGCTTTGTTAGACATTGCGGAGGACAATGACCTCATCATACTTTCCGACGAAGTGTACGACGCGTACATCTACGAAGGAGAACACCACTCGTTCATACCTCATCTTGACAGGGCCATCGTTGTCAACGGTTTCTCTAAGATGATGGCCGTGACCGGATGGAGAATGGGCCTAATATGCGCAAACGAAGATGTCATGCCCGATCTTATAAAAATGCAATACCACTTATGTGCCAGCCCTAATATGCCCGCTCAATACGGCATATTGAATGCATTACCGAATATCGATCCTTATCTCAAAAATGCAAAGAAGATCTTCAAGACCCGAAGAGACCTCATATCGAAAAGGATCAACGATATCGATGGGATGAGTATCACCCCTCCGAGAGGATCGTTCTATGCGTTCCCGTCATTCGACCTGAAGATGAGTTCGGGAGATCTTGCAAACGAATTGGCAAAGAACGGTCTGATATGCACACCGGGATCCGCGTTCGGGAAATACGGTGAAGGACATCTGAGATTCTCGTATGCCGCAGACGAGAGAAAGATCAACGCGGGAATGGATATTCTTGCAAATACAATGAAAAAACTGAGAAAGTGATCAAATGAGTGAAAGAGTAAATTTTGACGACCCCAATGCGGACCTGTTCGGACGAAACGATGAAGAGGAATCCGAAGAAGAACAGGCATTCAAACAGATATACGAAAAGAATCCGAAAAGGGTGACCGCAATAGGCGACCTTTGGTACGAAGAGATGATGTCTGAAATAGAAGGAATGGAAATTCCCGAGGAAGCAAAATACAAAATGATATTCAGCATGGTTGCCGGAAGTGTGCTCGATATGATCGCAGATGCAAGCCCGACCGATCTGGCACTTGAAACCACGTTCTCATTTGACATATACATGGGAATGGCGCTCACCAACAAAAAATTCAAGGTCGATCTATTCAAGGAACACCAGAAGGCCCTTGCGGGTATTGACAGAGACAAATTCTCCTCGGACGAGGATTACGAGAATGCGATCATAGAGTTCGAAGAGAAATGGTGGGATATTCCGCAACCTCTCTTGGACAAGAGAACTCCCAATGATGCGATAATGGAATCATTAAGCAAATACGGACTGACAGAATGAAAGAGGTATCCGCTTCCGCGCCGGGTAAGTTCGTCATACTCGGAGAACATGCCGTTGTCTACGGAAAGCCTGCGATAGCGCTTGCCATAAACAGATATTTCAACGTCACAGTGCGGAAGAACGATGAGCTCCTGATCAACAACGATGTCGGGGACCTCAAAGGAAACCCCCATCTGAAATACATCATGGCGCAGAATGACATGCTTCCTCTTTCGATACGTACGGACAGCCGAATACCTACGGGATCGGGATTGGGTTCGTCTGCCGCATTGTCGGTCGCTCTGTCAGCGGCGATCCGCACCCTTTACGGAAAATCCAACAACACGGAGGATGTCGCAAGGGAGGCCTTCGAGGCCGAATACTTCAGTCAGGGAAGAGGAAGCCCTATGGATACTTCCGCATCGGCACATGGGCACGGCATAGCCCTCAATATACCGGGGGATCCTGACGACCATCTTTGGGATATCTCGAAGAACGAACATAGCTGGAACATATCCAAGATCGACGTCCCCAAGATGACTTTCGTCATAGGTAACACCGGGATCAAAGCCGCCACCGGGCCTCTGGTGGAAAGGGTCAGGAAATACAAGGACAGCAATGGATTCGCCGCAGACATCGTGAACGAGATCGGTTCCATCACCCTGGAGGGCATGGATGCGATAAGGAAGAACGATGTTGTGAAACTCGGAAAGTTAATGACCGAGGATCATAAACTTCTCTCTATACTCGGCGTCTCGTGCAACGAACTCAACAAACTCGTCAATGCGACGCTTCCTTACTCATACGGTGCAAAACTGACAGGATCCGGCGGCGGAGGAAGCATGGCCGTTCTCACCGACGAACCCGAGAAGGTCTGCGATGCCATATCCTCAAGAGGCGGTGTTCCGTTCGTGGTACAGACCGGTGTCGAAGGGGTCAGAACATCTTATAAAATTTGAAAAGAATTATAAGCGGCCGAAGCCGCGTTTATGATCATATCAGATCTTCGAATCCTTCTACGACCGCAGGGTACTTGTCCTTGATGACCTTCAGAAGATTGTACACGTTGACTTCCTTTATCTCAGAACCGGAAATAAGCTTCACGAGTTCGTCGATGGTGTCATCGTCAAGCTCCGCGAGCCTCTCTTTGGCCATCCAGTTCCTGTAGAGCTTGTCTTCCATTCTGTCGCGCCACATCTTCTCGTAAGGCATCAATGCCTTCTTCGAGAAGTCGTTCTTCTTGGCGCATTCGATCAAGACCTTACCCGCATACATTCCTGTCCTGCATGCGTGACAGATGCCTCCCCCGGTTATGGGGTCGATGATCCTTGCCGCATCTCCGACAATAATTATGTTGTCATCAACGGCGCAATCCAGCCCGGGACACAACGATACCATCCCTGCGGCAACTTCCACAGCCTGGCTATTCTTGAACCTCGGGTCGGTGGCGATGAACTTGTCAAGGTACACCTTCGCATCCGCGTTGGTACAGAGAGTTCCGAGAACCCCTATTCCGACGTTCGCCACTCCTTCGCCCTTGGGGAATATCCAGAGGTATCCTCCCGGTGCAACGGATTTCCCGATATTGAACTCGCAGTACTCCGGATCGACATCGGCGTTGACCATTCTGTATTGAATGCACGAATCGATATCGTTCAACTTCAGATTGGTATCGATACCTGCCCATCTTCCGACCTGCGATTCAAATCCGTCTGCTGCGATTATCGCCTTTGCACGGATCTCGATCTCCTCGCCCATGCTCTTTGCTTTGATACCCACGAGCTTTCCGCCTTCCCTGATCACATCGGTACAGGAGGTTCTCATCATCAACTTGGAACCTGCCTTGACGGCGTCCCTTGCCAATGCTTTGTCGAAAAGGTGTCTCTCGAGAACGTATCCGACCTCTGAGCCGGCCTTGCTCTCGTCCAATTTGAATTGGTATCCCTTGGGAGACCTTATCACGGCACCTGCCATGTCCGCGCATATCCATGCCGGATCCGGTTCGATACCGACCTCTTCCAACCATTTCTTAGAAACGCCTTCGGCACATCTGAGCGGTGCACCGACCTCGGCTTTCTTCTCTATCATTATCGTCTTGAGCCCGCCCTGCGCACAGAACTTCGCGGCCATGCTTCCTCCGGGTCCGGCACCGACTATGACGACATCGCATTCGTATTTCTTCATATTCATGCCTCCATGGAGATAGCGTGCACGGGGCACAGCTTCACACATCTTTTACATTTCGTACATTTGCTGTTGAATTCCAAAACAAAATCGTTAAGGAATATAGCGTTGAACGGACAGGACCCTACGCATCCTCCGCAGTGCAGACATTTGTCGACATCAACCTTCATCTGACCCACCATTACCTTATATCCTTTGGTCCTCGGGGACCTCCAACGCAGCCTCCAGTTCGGCTGCGCCTTGTTTATTGTTCGCTTTCCATACATCGAGGGGGACAGAGAATTTCTTCTCGACCTCCGCACGATATTCAGGTCCGCCGTTGTATGCGCAGAATGGTATTACCTGACAATCCGGCGTTATGTAGTGAACACCGCAGCGCCTTACCCTCTCCACATCGTAGTTGAACGAATCCTGGAAGTGCATACCTCCGAAGAACATCATCTTCCATGAGAATGAGGCCAACGTTGTCTTCGACTTGTTGCTCATGACGTTCGACATCATCTTTGTGAACTGCTTCTTCGTCATTCCTCCGGGAAGATTCTCTTCTATCACCGACTTGTTCAGCAACTTGATCAGTTTGATAACGTGTATCTTTCTGAATGTTGCCTTTCCCGCCTTAGACGATATGTCCACCAATCCTTTGGTGAACACGTCGACATTGATTATCCTCGGGAAGGGTATCGCATTTCCCTTGTCGTCCATGAACATGTACGTGGCGATACCGCAGTGCGGATGTGTTGTGAACGTTACTTTATTCTGTTTCAGTATTATCGATGCGAAATCCGATATCGGGGCCACGACGGGGACCGGGAACCAATCATCTTTGGTCGCATAACCCGTCTGTTCCTGGAAGGAGGTCACCAGATCAGGCAACGTGAATCTTCCTTCGGACAGTTCTTCGTTCGTTATCCTTCCGGTGAATGCGACGGGCTGGAAGTTTATTCCCCTTACCACATCGGCATTATCGAAAGCGAAATCGACCATTCCGCCTATCTGTTTGTCATTCATTCCCTTCACCAATGTGGGAACGAGGACAATCGAGGGGCATTTGTCTGTCTCCTCTCTGAGTTTCCTGCAGTTGGCGATGACATCAAGTTTGACCTTGTACATTCTGCGTGCTCTTGCCTGGATGTAAACATCGTCGGTGACACCGTCGAATGATAAGTAGATCGTGTTCAGTCCCGCCGCGGACGAATCCTTGAGAAGATCGTAGTTGCGGGCAAACTCTATTCCGTTGGTCGCCACCTGGATCTGAGCGAATTGTCTGTCGTGAGCCGCTCTTATTATGTCGACGAATCTTGGATGTATCGTCGGCTCTCCGCCCGAGAACTGTACCGCGGTACATCTTATCGGTTCTTCGGATCTGAGAGCGTCCATCATCTTACAGAGTGTCTCATAATCGGGTTCGTAAACATATCCCTGCTGATTTGCGTTGGCAAAACATATGGGGCAATTCATGTTGCATCTGTTTGTTAAGTCTATGTTGGCGAGAGCGGAACATGTGAGCATGTCGATCCTCTCTCCGTCGATGAATACGTGTACATTTTCCCCATCCTTCAGTTTCTTGTCCATAGGATTACGGAGACCTATACCATCGTGTGCATATTCCTCGGCTTTGAGGAAAAGTTCCGTATTAGACCAATAAACATCACAAAACTTCCCGTGTTCAGGACAGGTTTTGTCCATGTATACCTTGCCATCCTTATCGAAAAGAGTGGCGTCAAGAATCTTACCGCATTCAGGACAAATTGATCTTGTCTCTTTGGGCAGACCTTTCTTGACCGCATAATTCTGCATTGTCGAAGCCATGGTACCTATTGCGAGAAATACTGGGTGCATATAATACTTCCCTCTAATAAGGCAGACAATTCGAGGAGTACTACATAGCTAACTGTAGCTTGCTCCTTATATACGCTCGCAGAGAGGATCCTTTCGCAGTGAGAACATGTTGAGAGGATCGAAGAAGATCAAAGTACGGAATGGTGGGCAGATGCCCTTTGCCATAATCGCCGTGGTACTCCTGATAATGGGGTCGGCGTATGGTGCAATCTCTGTTCTGGCCAAAGAAAGCGAGCAGAATTCCGAGAATATCATATCGGAACTTGGTTCCATAGATTCGATGATCGTGAGCACAGAGAACATGATCGAAAAGGGACTGGGGGAGATAATATTCCAGATAAGCACGGACCCGAACGGAGGCACGCTCACCGAGAGAAGGGACACTTTCGACAAAAAAGCCGCACAATGGATGTCGAAAACGTTTCCCAGACACGATAAAGGTGTCCTTGTCACACTTTTGGATTACAACGCAGATCTAAGCATAGAATCACTGAAACTTGCCAGCAACGATTCTCTCACCGAAGGATTCACACCTTCTTACCTCAAAGCCACAGGTCAATACACCGCAACGTTCGTCTCCGATTCCGGTACTTCCACGAGAACGACTAGCATCTCGACCGACGGAAGCTGTGCTCTCCCTCTCGTTGTCGAACAAGGATCGTTCTTCGACAATATGGTCATCGGCCCGGGATCGGTATTGTCTCAGATGATGTCGTATCAGTTGACATCGCTTGCCCAATACAGGGTACTGAACGGTTACGGAGCACTTGCGGAATACGGGAACATGGGCACAATGTCCATACTGACACATGCAGATGTCAATGAGGCATATCAGAATTCTCTGAAGATCATCGAATTGATGAGTTTCAAGAATACGTCTGACGAGAACTGGAACGATCTGGAAAAACTGGACCTCGCAGACATGCTGGTCACCAAAGACGGATATATCGAACTTGATATCTCGGCGATCTATTCTCAGGCACTGATGTCCATCATGGACGACCTGGTCCTAAAATGGCTGGACTACTTCTACGGGAATGTATTTCTGAATGTTTATGACACTATCTCGGATTCCGTCGGAGATGCCTTGGATTCTCTTGTGGGATTCTTCACCGGAAGTGACAGGAATACCGCGGCGCCCTACATCGAAGCCATACTCAAAGAGAATGGTTACGACGTTTCGAAACACAGATTCCTTATGAGCGGCATGACCTTCAAGGTCAATATCCCCCAATCGGTTGCGGAAACGAATATCGATGGAAGAATCGATCACATTTCCATACCCGGATTCTCGGTGGATGTTCCCTATCCGACTGTGGATCTTATGGATTGGGAAGGCGTCAAGAAATTCAAAAGCACATATCGGCACGAGACCAACGAAATAAGGGAATGGCTCAGGAACGTTGTGAACACAGCCGCGGTGGAAATCGGCCAATCCAAAGCGTTCGGAACGATAAGGGTCCATATCGATCCGGAAGATGAAGAATCTCTTCTTCAGACGGTCTCGGTTGCGATCAACGCCGCCCTCGATAAAGGTAACGACAGCGTGAACAGGATAATGACCAGCGCGATCTCGTCCCAGACGATAATCGATCCTTTTTACGCCGAGATATATCTGATGATCTCAAAGGATTCGAACGAGATATATGGCCTGTCCACCTTCGACAATGACGTAAAAAGACATCTCAGAACAGCTGTCGAAAAAGGATTGGAAGAACGTCTGGGAAGGATATTGGATCCGAATGTGATAGACAACATTGTCAACAAAGCGTACGAGAGCAACGAAATAAGCTCCGCTAAGAACACATACAGATCGGCAGTGAAATCCTGTATCAACGATCTTACTGTTCTGCAGAATGTTCCGGAAGGACAATCCGGTCTCCTGAAGAACATCGCGAAGGACCTCTTCAAAGCGGGACTTATAGTCACGAATACGTCCACAGATGTCCATAAACGGATCAGGACCCTCTGCGAGGAAGTACTCCGCAATGAGGAGATGGGGACCTACGAAGGCCTTATCCACCTTCCCGAGGGCAGGGATTTCATACTTGTGGACGGGAACGGCAATACTTCCATCGAGAAACTGACAATGGTCAAAACAACGTCCCCCGTCATCGATATCAAAGGGCCGAACAACAATCTCGGGGATTGCGTCCACTATGTGGGATTCAACGACGACACCGGCGCCTCCTACGCTACTACCTTCAGCCTGACACTGAAGGACACGATCGTATATCAGGCAACAAGCGCTGGAACATTGGAAACGGCGATGCGTACCCACGATTCCGCTTACAACGGTTCTGCAGAGGTCGATATCGATCTCAAGATAACGGTAGCGAGTGCGTGGGGTCTCACGGGAGTGAAGGATTACCAGGCAAGCAACACAATACTCGAGGACGCCTGGAACCTGTTGATCAAATTGTTATCGCCGATACTCGAACCCCTAAGGAAGATCGTTTCCATGATCTCGGATGCCCTGAGCATACTGGGTTCCGCTTTGATGGAGATAGCGAAGTACGTTGCGGCCATAGTCGAACGTTTGTACAATGCTCTGATGGAACCATTGGAACAGTTAAAGAATTTCATCGAACAAAAACTGGACCAATTCTTCAATGCCGCTGTCGAAAAAGCTGTTGAGGCTGTTCAGTGGATTGTCGGCATCGATCTTTCGAAACAAACCGTTGGGTTCTCCTTCATGGGATTCGCTCTGACCTTCACCACTCAGATGTCCTCGTGGGTGAACAATACCAAACATCTCTTCACCGTGAAATTAACGGGAACCATAAGCAATCTGACCTTTTCAGGTTCCGTCATTGTCAAGCAAAGGGGTTCCGGAGCAGATAAGGAAATGCTTTTGTCCGGAGGTGCGGAGATCTCGGGACAGAATTGGAACGTCAAGGCGGATATAGATCCGCTGATGAAGACAACGAAACACATGATCGCACTCAACGGTCACGTGAAAGGTGTCGCTTTCGATATACTGCTGCCGGATCTGATACAGTACCAGCAAATTGATTTCACACTCTCCGATGTTCCGGGACTTAACGCATTGTTGTCGAACATACCCATCCCGATCCCGGGAATGAAGGCGTCTATCGATGCCGGAATAAATCTGAAATATAACATACCGTTCGAAACGGGGATCCTGATCAATGAATTCGAATTGAATCCTCCCGGAGATGACAAGGGGAACGAATGGGTCGAAATATACAACGCGACATATTCCACCGTTGACCTAACGGGATACACCATCCACGCGGGTTCCGATCCTAAAACGAAGGTGTTTACCATACAGGGTTTGACACTTTCGCCGGGACAGAGGGAGGTCATCATCCTGCCGGGATCTTTCCTCAACAATTCCGGTTCGAATCTTCTTTCCGGCGGGGAATTCGTGATGCTCAACAACCCTTCGGGAGAGACCGTTGATGTCACACCGGGAAAGAAGGATTCGAAGAATGACGGTTACACCTGGCAGAGAGTAGCTGACGGAGCCATCGACTGGACCTTTGCCCAAGGCACTCCGGGAGGAGGTAACTGCGGAGGACTCGTAAGCGGAGAGATGGTCAAGACCCAGATGATAAAGATATTGAAAGATTCTGCAGTGAAGACTATGGGAAAGATGAAAAAACTCACCAGCGTGGACGATCTTTCCGAATTCTTCAAGATCGCCATCCATGACGCGATAACCGTCGGGATCGAGATGATCGCGGGATGTCTTGTCGAGGCTGCGATTTTCATTTCCCTCGACATCACGGATGCAGGCTCCACCGCCTGCGTGGGGTTCATGATATCGCTGTTCATCAACTCGGGATTTGTCGAAGAGGGATTGAAATATCTGGTCGGAGAGATCGAATCCATACTCCTGAACATAGAGAACCCCTACGGTCTGAAGTTGAGATCGGTGTTCACGGACAACATCTACCTTGGTGTGACGGTGTACACTGGACTAACGACACCGAAGTTCCTGGGAGACGTGGCTGCCTATCCCAAGGTGAAACTCGGCGTACATATCAACACCAATGTTTCCGGATTGATAAGACTCATCGGAGGGAACGACGGCACGTGGAAGGTCACGGCGGGAGTGATCATAATGGATTGTCCCTCCGCCCTCCTTCCTTCTGCCCTGAAAGCCGACAAGACCCTTAGTTCAGACCTCTGGCTCGTCCGAGCCATTTTCAGACCTGCGTGAGTTTCTGCACAGGACCAAACCCCTTTTTTTAATACTTCAAGTCTACGTTTATTATACCTGATTCCCATCCCCTTTCATGGCTGGAATGAGTTACAAGATCCCGACTGTCCTCTCTTCCGAGGAACTTATGGATAAAGCATTCCACAGAGCATCAAAGATCAGTAAGAAGGGCAATGATTTCCTGGACGGAAAGAAAAAAACGACCCTTGCGAAAGTCACCGCTTCTGGAGACATCATCGTCACGACGTTGAATGGGTATGTGAAAAAATTCCCTCGAATGGAAAAAGAGGACGACTTCATACCCGAACTTGTGGATCTGATCATCGGCATCGATCAGTACAAAAAATCATTGGGCGCGCTCAACTGGGCCTCCAACCGTACGGAGAAACTCAAGAACGACAGTTTACGGGATATCAGGAAAACCAAAGACCCCAATATCATCGAGAGCATCAAGAACAGTTTCTACGGCAGATTGTCATCGTATATCCGTCAGATCAACGATGACTTGCTCTTCCTGCAGGAAGCGAAGAACAAATTCAGGAAACTTCCCGCAGTGGACCCGAAGGTCCCCACCGTTGTCATAGCGGGATTCCCCAACGTCGGTAAAAGTAAATTAGTCACCGAACTTAGTACGGCGGCACCGGAGATCGCACCCTACCCGTTCACAACCAAGGGAATAGTTATAGGTCACATCAAAGACGATTGGAGAATGTTCCAGATCATCGACACACCCGGACTTTTGGACCGTGAATTCGAAGACAGGAACGATATCGAAAAGCAAGCCGTGCTTGCATTGAGATACCTGACCGACGTCATGTTCTTCATCATAGATCCGTCCGAATCGTGCGGATTCAACATGGAGAAACAGCTCGCATTACTGGACACCGTGAAAAGGAATTTCAGCGAAGTCCCGATCCTCGTCGGAGAAAGTAAAAGCGATCTCAAGACCACGGACAGCGGCAACATACGCTTCTCGGCCGAGACGGGAGAAGGGATCGACGAACTCAGAGAGGTCATCCTGAACCCGCTCAGAAAGATATTCCGTGAAAGGGCGATTTCCGAAGAGGTACGGGAATGAGCAATGAACTTGCTGCCAGTGAAGGAATGCGGAATTATTTCAGATTACTTTCGGAAAAGAACAGGGTCTGCTACGAGATAGCGGAAAAAGCAAGAGCACAGGGGAAGGATCCCGAAGAGGTCGTGGAAATACCTCAGGCAGAGGACCTCGCCTCGCGTGTCGAGAAATTATTATCCGAATACAACGTGGAAGGTGTCGCGGACGACATCAGAAGACTTACGGAAGAGCATGAAAATCGAGAGATCGTTGCTCTGATGATCGCAAGAGAGATCGCGAACCGACCTGCCGAAAGTTTGGAACAAGCTGTGGACAGAGCGGTCAGAGTGGGGCTCGCAGTGCTTACGGAAGGCATATTGGTCGCACCTTTGGAAGGGATCGCTCAAACCAAGATCAAGACCAACACCGACGGGTCCAATTATATCGACCTTATGTTCGCGGGGCCCATCAGGGCCGCAGGAGGCACTGGTCAGGCCATGAGCGTTCTGATAGCAGATATGGTCCGCCAGGAACTGAACATCGGAAGGTACATACCCACAAAGGAAGAGATAGCCAGGTTCGACGAGGAGATCCCGTTATACAAACAATGCCAACATCTTCAGTTCTCGCCCACTCCCCAGGAGATAAACCTGATAGTGAGCAACTGTCCCGTCTGCATCGACGGGGAAGGTACCGAGAAAATGGAGATATCAGGGTACAGGGATCTGCCTCGGATAGAAACCAACAGGATAAGAGGCGGTGCGTGTCTGGTCATTGCGGAAGGTATGTGTCAGAAGGCCGCAAAACTCAAGAAACACGTCGATAAATTAAAGATCCAGGGGTGGGAATTCATCGGCGAGTATATCGAATCCCACAAGGGTAACGATGACAATAAAGATGACAAAAAGGTCGTACGTCCTTCAATGACCTACCTGAAAGATCTTGTTGCGGGAAGACCGATCTTCGGACATCCCTGCCAAGTGGGCGGATTCCGTTTGAGATACGGAAGAGCAAGAACGGCAGGTCTTGCCGCTCTGGCATTCAATCCCGCAAGCATGTATGCCATGGACGAATTCATGGCCTTGGGAACTCAGGTAAAGATAGAAAGACCGGGGAAAGCCTGCGTTGTGACTCCGTGTGATTCGTTAGAGGGGCCGTATGTCCTGCTCAAGAACGGAGATCTTGTCTATTGCCAGACCAAAGAAGAATTGCTCGCTGTGAAAGATGACATCGTGGAGATCGTTGATAACGGGGAGATATTGATCCCTTACGGCGAATTCTGTGAGAACAACCATTCTCTGGTTCCGTGCGGATATAGCGTTGAATGGCACAGAGAGGAATTATCATCAAAGGGAGAACTACCGGAAGATTGGGCAGATCCCACTTACGAAAGAGCAAAGGAAATGTGTAAAGATCTCGGAGTTGCTCTGCACCCGAAATATAACCTGTTTTGGTATGATGTCGAAGTGGACCGATTGAAGGGATTACGATCCTATATCGCCGATAAGGGAAAGTTTGATAGTAATTTGAAACTGCCTTTAGAACCGAACATTAAACGAACGTTGGAAGACCTTTGTGCACCTCACAAGGTGAAAGACAATTGGCTTACGATCAATGACCAATACTCCGTGCCGATACTCGACTGCCTGGGTCTCTCCGTTGATGGAGAGAATATCAAGATCTCAAAGGAATTCGAAGGCCCGGATTCCCTCGCTGCGATAAGTAACACGGCGGGTTTCGAGATCAGAGCAAAAGCCAGGACAAGGATAGGAACAAGAATGGCCAGGCCGGAAAAGGCCAGGGAAAGGGATATGTCCCCCAAGGTACACGCATTATTCCCTGTCGGAAAAGACGGACAATACGGGAACGATATAGCCTCCGCGATCAAAGCCTCGAGAATGAAGACGTTCACTTCCAGTTCATCAACCTTGAATATCGAGGTCGGAAAAAGATTGTGTTCGAAATGTGGGGAACAGACATTCCGTTCCTGGTGCAGGAACTGCAACACCCATACTTCGGGATCCAGTGGTAAAAAAACATACGGGAACAGCGGAGAGATGAGTATCAATGTCGGCGACGAGTTCGATGCCGCATTATCTCACCTAAAAGAAAGGACGGTCGAGGTAAGATGCGTAGAAGGTCTAACCTCAAGATCAAAAACCCCCGAAGCTTTGGAGAAGGGGATCCTCAGATCCAAAAACGATGTATCGATGTTCAAAGACGGTACGATACGCTATGATATGACCGATGTTCCGCTGACCCACTTCAAACCGAGAGAAATAGGACTCAGCGTGGAGAAAGCCAAGGAATTGGGATATACGCATGATTGGAACGGTGCTCCCCTTACGTCAGAGGATCAAATATGCGAGTTGAGGGTACAGGACATCATCCCCGCAAAGGATTGCGGAGATTATCTTGTCAAGGTATCGAAGTTCCTTGACGACGAACTTGAAAAACTCTACGGATTGGACAGATACTACAACGTTAATTCAAGATCAGACCTCATCGGTCATCTGACCTTTGGTCTTGCCCCTCATACTTCCGGATGCATCCTGTGCCGTATCATCGGATACTCCGATATCAGAGGATGCTACGGTCATCCTTTCTTCCATGCCGCAAAGAGAAGGAATTGCGACGGGGACGAAGATTGTATCATACTGGCTATGGACGGTCTTCTGAACTTCTCAAGATCGTTCCTTCCGGACAGAAGAGGAGGATTGATGGATGCTCCTCTCGTTCTCACGACAAGACTGGATCCGAACGAGATCGACAAAGAGGCTCACAACATAGATTGTCTCAGAAACTATCCTTTGGAATTCTACTACGCGGCGATGGACATGAAGGATCCGAAGGAGTTGGAGAAGATCATGGACCTCATATCCGGGCGCATCGGCACTCCGATGCAATATGAAGGGTTAGGTTTCACTCACGACACCCGAGATATATCCGAAGGGCCCAAGAGTTCCGCATACACCACATTGGAGTCGATGATGGACAAAATGGATGCTCAGCTCTATCTCGGAAAGAAGATACGTGCCGTGGACGAGAGAGATGTCGCCATTAAGGTGATCAATAAACATTTCCTGCCCGATATGGCCGGGAATCTGAGGAGTTTCAGCACCCAGACGGTAAGATGTACGAAATGCGGTGAGAAATACCGCAGGATACCTCTTGCAGGTGCATGCAAATGCGGTCATCAACTGACCCTTACGGTGCACGAGGCAAGTGTGAAGAAATATCTTGAAGTGTCAAAAGAGGTCGGGCAGAAATACGAACTCGACGATTACACCATCGAGAGGATAATGATCCTTGAGATGAGTATGAACTCTGTTTTCAATAACGATAAGGTCAAGAAATGCAGACTGTCTGATTTCTATTAAAAATTGAAAGGGGGCTTTACCCCCGTTTTATCTTAAAGATTTTCGATCTCTGAAAGCATATCGTTGGATTCCTTTGAAAGTATCTCCAACGCTTTGTCCAAGACCTGCTGTGCCGTAAGAGACCCGTCGGTCTCGAACTTGAAATAAAAGGTCTTGTCGTCTTCCATGTACTTGTACCCTACGCCGAAGGCCGCCTGCCATTTGACATGCTTCTTGGATGTTCCCATCACCGCCGTGGCGTAGATGAGTACCGCCTGACCGTCGGTGAGGTCAACGATGGGAATGAACTCATCGGCAACCTTGAGATCAGGATTACCCAGAGGCAGAAGGTCTCCGGAAAGCACTGTGCACGGTCCGATCTTATTCAGACTGTACATCAACGTGCAGCTGGGACATCCTTCTCCTCCGCAGAAACAACCGTCCTGATATCCGAACAGTTTGTGATCCGTAGGTACAGGGACCATTCCGAGTCTGTGAGCTATGATCTCATCGAACAGGGGCGTTACACTCTCATATTCCTTGTCGTCGACCATGATCGGTCCCAAGTGGAATTCGACCTTGTCGATCGCCATTTTCGGAATATCGGACAGCATTGTCCTTCTGAGGGCGTTTGCCATGGCAGGCGAGGAATTCTTGAGTATGAATGCTCCCTTCCTCTCTGACATTTCGACTATTTCTATATCCATGGGATAGCCTCCTCAGACCCTGCGTCCTCTGCGACCGCCCTTCTTCTTGGTACCGTCGTGAGGTATCGGCGTGACATCTTCGATGCGTCCGATCTTTAATCCGGCCCTTGCCAAAGCACGTATCGCGGCCTGGGCTCCGGGACCGGGGGAAGTAGATTTGTTTCCGCCGGGTGCGCGTACCTTCACGTGAATTCCGACGATATCCCTTTCCCTTGCGACCTCAGCGATCTTCTCTGCCGCTTTCTGAGCTGCGTATGGTGAAGATTCGTCCTTGGCCTGTTTAACGACCATTCCTCCGGTAACTTTTCCGATGGTCTCCGCACCGGTGATGTCCGTAAGAGTGATCATGACGTTGTTGTAGCTTGCGTATATGTTAGCTATTCCCCATTTCTGTGTTGCCATCAGATCTCACCATCCTCTGCTGTTATCCCTGCTTCCTCCGCATCGGCCTTTGCTGCATTGGCAGCTTCCTCGTCCGCTTTGGCCTTGGCCTCTGCTTTGACCGCTGCGTTTGCCGCTGCCTGCTCGGCGGATATCCTCATCGGGTGCATATCGTCAGTGAAGGGTGATGCCGCGTTGTAAACGACGGATGCTTCCTCTTCCCTTGTCACGATGTATCCGGGAACTGTCACTCTGTGCCCGTTTATGTGAACATGGCCGTGAGTGATCATCTGTCTTGCCTGTTTGATGGTGGTCGACAATCCTTTGTCGAACACGATCGTCTGCAGACGCCTGGAGAGTATATCTCCCTCTTTCAACAGAAGAACATCGTTGAGTGTTGCTCCCGTCACCGGAAGGATACCGATGCGGGAACACTTCTTGATGAGTGCGTCCGCCTCGATCTGAGCCTGAGCGTCTCCGGATCTGATCCTTGCCTGGAGTTCTCTCGACTGCTTTCTGAAGTTTCTGAGTATTGTCTGTGCTTTCCAGACCTCAGTTTTGTTCTTGAGGCCGTATTCGCGGACAACTTCTACTTCTGCTTTTATCCTCTCGCCCTGCCAAGGGTGTGAGGGTGTGTCATAAGACCTGCGTGAAAATTTCGGATCTCCCATTCATACCACCTCAGGATGATTTCCTCTGGACACC
>JGI994J12354_10001050_pt1 | contig 28064 bp, 22 predicted proteins | sample IntmicLarv3ML3BL_FD_12354 | JGI IMG/M metagenome (IMG submission 12354) | reverse complement strand
CATACCCATCAGCGGTCCTAGTGACGCCATTGCCCACGCCAGCGGACCGTCCAATATCGTATCTGCAAGTTGACCCGCCTTGCCAACTGCGCCAGGTACAAAATTCATCAACCCACCAATCAAGTTAAGCCAATCACCAGAAAGAACCGCTAAAGTCATAGAAGCTAGTCCGATCAGAAGCTGACCAGCGGGAGTGCACGCTTTTTCAAGCAATACAAAAAGTTCACCGAGAACGGGCACTTCTTTGACTTTATCAAACACCTTAGTTGCAGCGTTACCTTCCTTTACATCAGCTAATTCAATAGGAATATTAGCTTCGCTAGCCTCGGAACATTCCGTTACTTCACCTAATTCTTTTCGTATAATACAAGCATCCCAGAAGCTCGAGGTGATATATTCTGTGGTTTCTACGCCTTCGCTGGTCATTTCGCCTGCTTCGCCCTCTAATTTCATATCGACAGCAGTAGTAACAGGATATTCGTCATCATAAAGAAACACCTCTACAAACGAGCCTATATCATCCATATCTAAGTCACCAGCCATCATTTGGCTGGCCATGTTTAGGCCAGTCGCACCAGCTTTCATCGCTGGGACAACATTATTGAACCATGCGATCGCTTCACCGCTGTCGGCAAGGTTTTTAACAGCGCAGAAAATACCAATCACAATAGAAAGGACGCCAACGCCCTTAGCTACGTTATTAAAGGCGTCGCTAGATCGGATTTTTGTCTGTGTCTCTTTGATTTTAGCTCTATACGAGGTGTCGCCGCTAGACGAGGTACTGGCATTGGTTGTTAGAGCGCTGTTTATATTATCGGCGCTCTCTTGGCGGTTGGTATTTAATTCCTCAATACCTTTTTCTGTAAGTTCTGGGTCGCTCTTCGCGTCCGCTTCCTTCGTGCGCAACCCATCCCCATCATTTAACTTCTTGCCCGATCCGTCTTTTGCATCGTTACTGGCTAACCTATCTAAAAAACCGCCAATTTTATCAGTAGCAGCATTATTAAAATCTGTTTTTTTAGCATCAACCAGATGGAAAAGAGCATTAACATACCCCGCCTGTTTTGCCCACGCTCGTTTGCCAATCCAACTAGGCAAATTGCCAATATCCGCCAGTTCATTTAGGTTAGTAAGAAATTTTCGACCATTAGATTGACCCATTAAGGTTGTTTGTTTGGGCACTTCTATTTCAACAACAAGAGTATCTGTAGGTCCCCTTATATTGGGGTTGTCTGCGTTAATGGTTTTGCCCACTAGACCTACATTCTCCATATCGCTCGGTAAGTTGTTATTTGCTCGTTCGATAGCATTCCGACGCCTCCATTGTTCCTGTGGCGTCGCAGCATCAGCAGGATTTTTCAGACTATACTTTGAATTTCCCGTAACCACCGCTGGATCGATATAGGCTTTTGGACGACCAGCCGTATCAAGTTCTATGAAAATACCTTTTTTTGCCAAGGTGTCGGCATATTTTTTCGCTATTTTTTGATCAATAGCCCCAACACGACTATTGATTACACGTTGTCGATTAGCATCAGCTACGGAATCACCCCACGTTGCTTTCAGGCTTGTCGCCAAAGATTTAATATTGCGAGCCTCGCGCCACATATTAGAAAGATGATGAACAGTATTGTAAGTATCTTGAAAAAAATTATAGACCTGCAATAATTGCGCTGGTCCAGTTAATAGCCCCGCACCAAAAAACATACCGCCGCCCATTACTAATGCAATGAGAAAACCAATTGCGCCTTTCTTGATTTTGCCTTCCTTCTTTGAATTATTGCCTTCTCCGCCACCCGCTTCGGAAGGATTATAATTAAATCTATCAATGTTGGTTGGAGAATTTTCCTTTGAGCTAATATCACGTATTTTAGGATTGCTGCCACTACTGCTTTGCTGATCTGAACCGTAATTGCTTTGACTACTGTCGGCTTGCTCAGCGTTCTTTAGGCGACTGGAAATATCTGTGATTTTGGAATTGTGAGCATCGGCAACGTTAGGATTCTCACCACCGTTGTAGTTAAAGTCGTCGTCATCTGGCTGCAACGCCGACGAGCCGTATGTTCCTCCCCATGATGCCATATGATGAATATTTTAGCACAAGAGGGATGCGGCGTGCAAGAATAGATTCTAGTTGACAGTCAATAAGATTTAGAAGAAATAGGTGTTAATCCTAGTTTTTCCAGTAATTGTTTCGATGAGTTACCGCAAGAAAGTAAGGTTTCAGCCTATAAAGATTATTCTGGCATCACTAAGCTCGTAATCAACAAAGCAAATAAATATTTAAAGTTTAGTTTTCGTCAATATCAATGTTAGCTGTAAAATCGTCGCTTAATTTTATCGTCGTCGCCAACAAATAGTTGTTATTAAATATGTCGTTTCTATACAGCGCTTCGCGGCGACCATCGTCGAGTTCGCTGTCAATATCATCAAACAATAGATAAACTTTATCGCCTAATGTTTGATTCATAATTCTCACCATCGTCGCCAAGCACGCAAAAATTATTGTGCGGTTTTCACCTCGCGAAGCCGCCAACTTGGCGTCATGATTGTTGATTTTAAACTTTACGTCGTGAGATTGCGGGCCAGTTTTGGTATATAACCAACTATTTGAAAAGTCGGAGTTTAGCTGATCCAATATCTGTTGACGCGATTTCTGTGAAGCAATATATTTAACGTTAATTAGGTCATCGCTTGTAGCGATTTTTCGATATTCATCTGTTAAATTTTTATCAATCTCTTTAATCCACTTGTCGCGCATAATAATAATTTTTTCCGACAAATCAGCAAATTGCAAATCCCAAACAAACAACTCGTTGAGTGTTGCACCTTGCTTTAATAAATTATTTCGCTGACGCAAAACTCGTTCAAATTTTCGCAGATTACTTGCGTGAATTGGTTCAATTTGAGCTATAAACCGATCAATAAAATCACGTCTTCTATTTGGCGAGCCATATAGCAACTGCAGATCATTCGGCTCGAATAAAATAACTGGCTTTTTGGATTTTACAGGCAACCGCGCAGAAGTTTTTCCATCTATTTCAAAGGATTTTACACTGTTAATAAATTTTACAGTTCGCTTTTCGTTATCAGAAAATTCTAGGTCGATTCGCCACCAATCAGCATTTTTTTGACCATCATCTCGCAAAATTTCTGAGAAATTCGAACGCCAACTTTTACCCTGAAGAGCAACATAGACCGCTTCGAGCAGGGATGACTTGCCGCTACCGTTTTGACCAGTTATCACCGTCGCGCCAGCTTTGAAGTCCAGTGTCAAATCTGCGTGTTTACGAAAATTTTGAACACGTATTTTACTTAACATATATTTATTCTATCAAAAAATCGCCCCTTTGGACGATTTTGATTCATACTGAAATCTTGCTGCGTTCCTTATTTCGACGACGCTTCAAAACAGTTTGACCAGCTTTTGTGGCCATACGAGCACGAAAACCGTGCACTCTGGCACGTCTACGGGTCTTGGGTTGATGTGTTCTCTTTGGCATAATATATAACATTGTATCAGATTTAATCAGTTTTGCCAAGTCTCAGACATCATACCGTATCTTTTCCACTAAATTTTGCAAGATATCCACAGTTTTACAGATACAAAAAAGAACTGTGGAAAAATCTACCTATTCTATCTTTACAGATTGGGGGTTGTGGAAAAGTCAGGAAGTTTGCTATTATATTCAACAAAGGAAGGAAATTTTAGTGGAGAAAGAGCAAGAAGATATTTTGTGGCAAACCGTGCTTGGCGAGATAGAGCTGGCTTTGTCTCACGCAATGTTCACAACTTGGTTTAAACCAACAGAATTGCTTTCTATCCAAGACCAACATTTGCGGGTTTCTGTTAATAATGTTTTTGCAAAAACTCAGTTTGAGAAAAAATTCGACGAGCAAATCAAACAGGTCTTGCGAAAGAACGGTTTTTCTAAGCCAACCATCGAATATACAGCCGCAAAAGGCAAGCGCGCCGTAAAAGAAGAGGTTGTTGCAAAACCGACGGCTCATATCGAATCACTATCACAAGAAATACCAAAAAATCCAACTGGGCTTAATCCGAAATATCGTTTCGATAATTTTATTGTTGGTACTTGCAATGATTTGGCGCACGCAGCATCCCAGGCGGCAGCGGCGATGCCAGGGCAAAAATATAATCCTATTTTTATCTACGGCGGCAGCGGTCTTGGTAAAACCCACCTAATCCAAGCAATTGGTAACGAAATATTATCTAACAAACCCGAATCTCGTGTACTTTATGCTTCGGCGGAAACTTTCGGTAATGAGTTTATCGATTATGTTCGGTTTAAGAAAAATCGCGATTTTGGCACAAAATATCGCAATGTTGATGTCTTGATTATTGACGATGTTCAATTTATCGCTGGTAAAAAATCCACTCAGGAAGAATTTTTCAACACCTTTAATTCACTTCATCAACTCGACAAGCAAGTTATTCTGTCATCCGACAAGCCACCTTCTGAGATTCCTGGTTTGGCTGATCGTTTACGCAGCCGTTTCCAGATGGGTATTTCAATTGATGTTTCTTTACCAGATTACGAAACACGCTGTGCAATTTTAGAAGCCAAAACAACCGCCTTGGGAGTTAGTTTACCAACCAGCATAATTGAATTTTTAGCCGACCAAGTTCGTACCAATATTCGAGAATTAGAGGGAACACTAAATCAAATATTGGCATACTGCGAAATGCGTCGCGAAGAACCAACAGTCGAACTAGCGCAAGGATTATTAGGCGATATTAAAAATTCGCGACCAAAACATATCACGGCGCGCCAGATTATTGATAAAACAGCTAGTTATTTCGACCTGAAAGTTTCCGACATTTGCAGCCCAGCGCGCGATCGCCATATTGCCGAACCTCGCCAAATTGCAATGTATCTTCTGCGTAGTGAAATAAAAATGAGTTTTCCGAAAATTGCACGTGAACTTGGTCGCAAAGATCACACAACCGCTATTCATTCGGTTGATAAAATTGAACGTGAAATAAAAATCAATACTCGAATACGCGAGCAGATTACAACCCTCAGGGAGCGCCTGTATGTGTAAAACTTGTGAAAAATTAGGGCAAAACCTGCGAAAACTCCTTGGAAGATCCTTCTTTAATTTTGTGGAGAAAAACAAAACACACGCAACCTCGTGGAAAACAAGCTATTTATTAACTATTTTTACACAATTTACTACACAAACATTTTTACCAAGCCAACATCTGCAAAACAGAGAGTTTTACACACTTTACACACCAGCTACTGTAACTACTAAATTAAATAAAGGAGTAATATAGAATGAAAGTTACCTTAACACAAGAAAATTTATCACGAGCTTTAAATATAGTAAGTCGCATAGCAAGCGGTCGCACAACACTGCCAATCTTAAGTAATATATTAATGAAAACCGAAAATGGGAAGTTGATTTTATCAGCCACTAATTTAGAAGTTGCTGTCACGGAAGAAATTTCAGCAAAAATAGATGAAGACGGAATTATAACGGCACCAGCAAAACTGATGACGGAGTTTGTGGCGAATCTACCAAAAACCAACGTGGAAATTAGTACCAGTGATAATAAAATAACTATAAAGGCTGGAAATTATCGTTCAACAGTCAACACAACGCCCGCAGACGATTTTCCTGCCTTACCCGAACCGAAGAGTGGTGTGTCGATTAAAATCCCAACAGAAGACCTCAAAAAGGCTATTTCGGGTACTGTTTTAGTGGCAAGCAGCGACACAACACGTCCGATTTTGACTGGTGTTTATATACACACTTTTGAAGGTATTTTATATATGGCGGCAACCGACGGTTATCGCTTAGCTGAGCAGAAGATTTCTTCGCTCGAACAAGAAATTTCAGCGATAGTTCCAGCTTCGACACTGAGCGATGTGGCGCGAATTATGTCTGATAGTGTAAAAGAAATTAAGATTGACTTCAGTGATGATTATGTTAGTTTTATAGTTGGCGAAACAACTATAATTTCTCGACTAATTGATGGTAATTTTATAAATTATCGTCAATTAATTCCTACTAAAACAGAGGTTGAGGCGACATTGAGTTGCAGTGAATTTGTGCGAATTACTAAGATTTCTGAACTATTTGCGCGCGAGAGCGCAGGTTCGATTACACTTAATGTTGACTCTGAAACATCAACCTTAAGTATTCATTCAATAACTTCTGAATTAGGTGAAAACAACTCCGAAGCCGAAGCGACTGTAAAAGGCAATGGTGTCATTACGCTTAATTCTAAATTTCTACTGGATGCGTTAAATCAAATTAGTGGCGACAATGTAAGAATTCAATTTAGCGGCAAGTTAGCTCCGGCGCTGTTAACTTCTGAAAATGATGACGAATACAAACATATTATTATGCCAGTAAAATCGTAGTATAATAATATTTATGTTAATAAGGAAGTTTTAATGATTTCTCAAAAATATCGTTTTCACGGACATAATAGTCTTAAATATGTATTTTCTAACGGTAAAGTTGCGCGCAGTAAATTTTTCACAATTAAATGGATAAATAATAAATATCGTCATTATCCACGACTTTCGGTCGTGGTTAGTAAAAAAATATTCAAAAGTGCGGTTAAGCGCAATCGTATTCGTCGCTGTCTTTATGAAACCGCACGACCACTACTGGTTGATACGCCAGCTGTTGATATAGTTCTCGTGGTTAACACCCCTGAAGTTTTAGAAGCGCCACAGAGTGAAATTGCGATTCAACTCCTGCCTCTTCTGCATAAAGCTGGACTTAAAGGACGCGTTATTCACGAATAAGTCAAAACTAGTATTTTATTGTGTTATCTGATAATATATTTATATGAGTTTGTTTGATCGCGTATTAACGCAGCCTATATTTAATATTTTAGCGTTAATCTATAATTTTGTAGCGGACTTTGGTGTGGCTATTATTATTTTGACGATTTTGATTCGTATTCTTTTATGGCCGTTAGTTAAAAAACAGCTTCACCAGACTAAAATGATGCGCTTAATTCAGCCTGATCTTAAGAAGATCAAGAAGCAGTGTAAGGGAAATCGTATGCTCGAGAGTCAAATGATGATGGAACTTTATCGCGAAAAAGGTATTAAACCTTTTAGTTCAATGTTGGTTTTGTTAATACAGCTTCCAGTGTTTCTTTCGCTGGTTCGCGTTGTTCAAGTCTTTTCAGAGGCTTATCAACAAACACACGGTGTTGTTCCAAAAGATTTTATTTATCCGTTCTTAGAAAATATTGGTCGTATTCCAGAGTTACTAGCTAATAGCACGACACATCTGTTCGGAATAATTGACCTGACAAAAACTGCGAGCGATTATGCGCCAGCATTAATCATTGCCGTGTTAGCGGCAGCGTTTCAGTTCTATCAGAGCAAGCAAATTATGCCAAAACCTGCCGACAAAAGAAGACTGCGCGATATGTTTAAGGACGCCTCAGAAGGTAAGGATGTTGACCAAGCAGAAATGGCAGCTGCGACTACTGGTAAAATGATTTATCTTTTCCCAGTAATGACCTTTATGGTTGGCTTGGCGTTGCCTGCTGCTGTTATGCTTTATTATGCAACAACATCGCTGGCTGCTATTATTCAACAGTACATTGTCTTGAATAAAGATTTAGATGAAATGCAAGAGATTGCTGGAAAACCTTCTAAAAAATCTGGTTCAAAACGCGAAAAGAACGCGCGCGAAGCAGAAATCATCACTCGAAAACCCTCTAAAAATAAAAAATCTAATATCAAAGAAAAGCCAAAATCGTCCGGCGGCAAAACCGTAGTGCGGAGGATAAAAGCTAAATAAGGAGGATTATGAACAGAGAAGAGTCAATTACATTTGCTAAAAAATACATCGAAGATACATTGTCGTTTTTTGGTATAAATGTTGATGTTTATGCGACGGCCGACGAAGATGTTATTGAGTTAAATGTACCGAACACTTATTTGTCGAATCTGTTGATTGGCAAAAATGGTGACACTCTGCGCAGTATGCAATTTTTACTGCGAACCACTTTAATTCAAAAAGAAGCTGAACTGACGCGCGTAAATCTCGATATTGCTGATTATAAACGCCGCCACAATGATCGTATTGCCGATCAGGCCGAACAATGGGCAAAGCAAGTTTTGGAAACTGGCGAAACGATGAATCTGCGTCCAATGAATCCCGCCGAGCGTCGTGTTGTCCATAAAGTTTTGCAAGACTATTCAGCGCTCAGCACAAATTCCGAAGGTGAAGGTCGCGAGCGACACATTGTGTTAAAGAAAATCGCGGAGTAAGAGACAAATAGGGGCTTTTCAACAACTTAGTTACCTACGTTTTTGTCTTTTCCGTCCATCCAGGACGCGTTTTTTCCAGTTCTATTAGTATCTATTTTTGGCTGTATACTTTTATCTAACGCATTAATTCCTATTCGTGTAATAACACGGACTATTTCATTTGATGGCTTGATACTACTTAAGGGTTTTGCTTTTTCTAGATATCGATCCTCGACACCGGTATTTTTTAATTCGTTATCACCCATTATTTTCCTTGAATACAAACTTATTATATGTCAAATAATTCCAAATCAGCGATGGCACACTGGCGGTTACTTTTAGAATGTTTTTCATCCAGAAGTTTTGCCAATCGATATTAGAAAAAGAATTTTCGACGAGCCAAATTATTCCGCTCTGGATTACCCAAATACTGACAATTGTAAAAACAAAAAACAGTACAACTTCGCGCAGGTAATTTTTGTCTGTTGAGCGAAACGTCCATTTCTTGTTCATAAAAAAACTAAACAACATGGCAATGAAGCTAGATATCATATTGGCGACTGGCAATGCTAGCCCGAAAACTTTATTGATAATGTTATAAAGCGCAAAATCAATTGCGGTATTAGTACCACCCACAATGATGAAACGCACTCTCTTGTTATTGAATAGTTGTTTTTTGCTTTGCTTTGTCGCCATTGTTTACTACCTTTGCTTTATGGTATTTTTCGATTAAATACAGAGGACGATTTTTAGTTTCGGCGAAAATTCGACCAACGTATTCACCGATAATTCCCAAACTAATGAGTTGAACGCCACCCAAGAATAACACGGCGGCGAGTAAAGTTGGATAGCCGCCGAATCGATCTAGGCCGCATAATACCTGAACTACTTCAACTATGATATAAATAAAAGCCAAAAAGGCAACAACAAAGCCGAGAATACTCGCAAGACGGAGCGGAGCGGTTGTAAAAGAAGTAAACCCATCAATAGCTAAGTTAACGCGCGACCAAAACCCCCACTTTGATTCGCCAGCTTGACGTTTATCCTGATCGAAGAAAACCTCCTTTTTGTTGTAGCCAATCCAGCTAAACAGGGCTTTATTTTGGCGCTCAGCTTCACGAAACTCACGCAACGCTAGAATGCAACGACGCGAAAATAGACGAAAATCACCAGTATCAACCTGGATTGGTATACGCGTAGTTTTTTGCAATGTCCGGTAATATAATTGCGACGTTAGATGGTTGAACCGACCACCACGATAGCGCTTGCGACGAGCGTAAACATCGTCGTAGCCTTTTTCCCACCATTTAATCATCTTGGGAATGAGTTCTGGCGGCTCTTGACCGTCAGCGTCCATAATAACCACTGCGTCGCCGTTTGCGTGGTCAATACCAGCCGCCACAGCGATTTCTTTGCCAAAATTGCGTGAAAAGTTAATATATGAAATACAAGGATTGGTTTTTGCTGTTTGTTGTAAAATTGACAATGTTTTGTCTTTTGAGCCATCATTTATGAACAGAAGTTCAAAATTGTAGCTGCGATTTGTATTTACTAAGTTTTCCAAACGATCAAACAAAAGCGGCAAAGATTTTTCTTCGTTATAAGCCGGAATGATTACTGTGATCAATTTTTTCATACTTATATTTTACTCTACAGTGACACTTTTTGCTAGGTTTCGTGGTTGGTCGACATCGTTGCCGCGTGCCACAGTAACATAATAAGCCAACAGTTGCTGCACGACATTAAACAGAAGTGGCGTTAGTAAAGTTAGTTTAGTGTCGATTTTAATAATAGTTTCGGCATCGACTTCTTTGTTGCTGTCAGTAATTGCGATAATATGACCGCCACGAGCGTTAATTTCTGTTAAGTTAGAAATTGATTTATCAAACAGAGCGTTGTCGGAAATGTTAAAAACTTCGAAGAAATCATCGCTAATCAGGGAAATTGGGCCGTGTTTTAGTTCGCCCGCTGGATAACCATTGGCGTCGATATAAGAAATCTCTTTGAGTTTTAGCGCGCCCTCGAGCGCCACTGGATAAGCCGTATCGCGCCCCAAATAAATCGCGTGCTCATAAGAAGCATATTTCTTAGCGACTTTTTTAATCTCGGGCGCCAATCTTAGGACTTTCTTGATTTCGACTGGCAGCTGATTTAGTTCGTCAACATAAGCCACTGTGTTGCGCGGATTGATGCTTTTTGCCTGGGCAACCATAATGCCAAACATCAACATTGCAGAAACTTGGCAAGTGAAAGCTTTAGTGCTGGCAACTGAAATTTCTGGTCCAGCGTGAATGTAAACACCGCCGTCCGATTCGCGCGCAATGGTCGAACCAACTGAATTAATAACTCCGAGTACGCGCACGCCACGCGCTTTGATTTCGCGCATACAAGCCAAAGTGTCGGCGGTTTCGCCAGATTGACTGACAATTAGCGCCACGGAATTTTTGGGTAGATAAGATGATTTATAGCGAAATTCAGAAGCAATAACTACTTCCACGGTGATATTTTCGACAATTTGACTAATGTAGTAGCTCGCCAGTAGTCCAGCATAATATGCCGTGCCACAACCAACAATCACAATATGTTGGACGTTGCGAAGTTCAGTTGGCGACATATTGATTCCGCCAAGACGGGCAGTTTTTTGATCAAGATTTATACGACCGCGCAAAGTTTCGGTCAGACTGCTCGGCTGCTCCATAATTTCTTTCAGCAAAAAATGATCATAACCTTGTTTTTGAATCGCCGCTAGGTCCGTCATAATGGTTTCGACTTTTGGCGTGATAGGGTGGTTATTCAGATCAGAAAGCTCGATATCGTTCGCTGTTATTGTTCCAATTTCACCGTCGTTCAAATAAACAGCATCTTTAGTGCGCCCAAGCAGCGCCGAAGCGTCGCTGGCTACCAAAGTTTCATTTGTGCCAACGCCAATAATGAGTGGACTGCCAAGCCGCGCCACGATAATCTGCTCGGGTTCGCGTGCCGAGAAAACGGCGATGCCATATGTGCCTACCACCAATTGCAAAGCCTGCATCACGGCATTAGCTAGCGAGGTTTCTTTGTCGTAGAACGAGTCGATCAGTGCAGCTAAGACTTCGCTGTCGGTGTCACTGACAAATTTGTACTTGGTTAGTCTAGCTTTTAGTTCTTTGTAATTTTCAATGATACCATTGTGGACCAGATAAATATCGCCAGCGCGGTGCGGATGAGCATTCTTAACAGAAGGTTCACCGTGAGTTGCCCAGCGCGTATGGCCGATGCCGACGTGGTCAGCAGCCTGATTTTCCTTAACGAGTTCGTCGAGAGAAGCAATTTTGCCCTTGGCGCGAAGCAGAGTAGGTTTGTCACCGAACGTTATTATGCCAGCCGAATCGTATCCGCGATATTCTAATCGTTTCAATCCACTAATTAAAAAATCTTGAGCATTCTTATTTCCAATATACCCAACAATTCCACACATAAGAACCTCCTAACTATTCAGTATCTATGTTATCATTTTTCAATAGCTTTTAATAGACGCTTGCAGTTCTGATTATCGTTGTAAAAGTAGAACGAACTGGCGCGTTTTTGGTATTTTGGTGATGTTTGAAAATTATTCTCGATAAGTTTTATTGTTTCTGTAATAGTTGATTCGTAATCATAAAGTACTGGTCCGAAGCCATCTTTTTCGGCCGAGATATAATTTTTAGTAAAGATGTGTTTGCCGCCGTAAACTTCATTGCAATCAAATTGACAATAAAGCACCGGCTTCTGCAAATATGCAAAATCAAATGCGACACTAGAATAATCTGTTATCAATAAATTTCCCTCAGCGAAAGCTTTGTTGTAATTATAGGGCGTTTGCATGACTTGAAAGACATTATTCGGTTTGAAATCCTTAATTTGAGCTTCGAGTGACGGATGCAAGTAATATTCGCCAGTAATGCCGTGTTCTTGCATAGCTTTTAGAATTTTTTTGTCATTAATCAAATTATTATAAAATTTAAAGTATTCGCTATTCGTGAAATTCGGATTGTAATTCCGGAGATTAGTTCGATGATTTTCCTTGCCGACTAGATCTTGTCGCCAAGTTGGCATAATTATAATTTTGTTAGCAGGATTATTTTCAAGCTTGTCGAATCTCGGTAAACCACATTTGACTAAGTTCTTTTCGGTATAGCCATACGGTGCGTCTAAAAAAGAATCGTATTCTTTTTTAGCGGAAGTGATTATTGATGAAAAATTCATCTTGTCTCTGCCGAGCCAATCCGACAAATCATTTTGCGTAATGCCGTGCTGTAAAAATATTAAGTCAATATTGATCAGGTCTTCGTAACAATTTTTTTTAGAGCCGTACGGATTAATAAAATATATTTCCGGATGGGATAAAAAGTATTTATCAGCCAATAGAAACAGTAATTTATGTTCAAAGCTTTTGATTTCAACAACTCGTCCAATCTTTTGTAATCGAGCAGCATCGGGAGAGTTTTTGTTAATAATAAAGACATGCTCGATGTCAGGGCGATGGAGAGTGCAATATTCGAAGAAAGCCTCAGCATTATCGCCGCCAGCATCAACTCGATCAGAGTATAGCCAGATTGGCTTTTTCTGGTCAAGGAGTATTTTATTGTAAGCAGATCGGATTTTTAAAGCTTGTAAACTTTGCGTAAATGACCAAAAAGGAAAGAGTAGCCCTTTAATGTTTTTAGACTTTAATAATTTAACGCTACGAGCTAATTGGAGGTCGAATAAAATTTTAAAATTGTTCATATTTTCTCTGTAGCAGTATAGCATATCGTAGCATCTGTGGTACAATAATTATCATGATTATGAGCAAAACCATTCTAAATGCCTTGAGTTTCAAAAACAGGATCCTGCTTAAAGAGTTGGTTAAAACTGATTTTAAACTGCGCTACCAAGGTTCTGTACTGGGTCATTTGTGGTCGATACTCAAGCCGTTGATGTTGTTCGCTATTATGTATGTGGTCTTTGTGAAGTTTTTACGATTTGGTGCAGATATACCTCATTATGCAGTTGCCCTATTGCTTGCCATTACGCTTTGGTCATTTTTTACCGAAGCGACAGGGCAGGGCATGCATGCTATCATAAATCGCGGCGATCTGGTTCGCAAAATCAGTTTTCCGAAATATATTTTAGTTGTATCTGCTACCGTTTCTGCGTTGATTAACTTAGCGATAAACCTTGGCGTTGTGGTGATATTGGCTATGATTAGTGGCGTAGAATTCCATTGGCATATAGTCTTACTACCGTTAGTCTTACTTGAGTTATACATTTTCTCTCTAGCTGTGGCGTTCTTACTTAGCGCACTTTATGTTAAGTTTCGCGATATTTCTCATATTTGGGAGGTCGTAATACAGGCAGCTTTTTATGCAACGCCAATTATATATCCGTTATCATATGTTGCTACTAATACAGCACCGATCTTTGCTAAAATATTGTTACTAAATCCGATGGCTCAAATTATCCAAGATGCACGTTATCTGGTAGTTAATGGCAATATTGAAACAGTTTGGAATTACATAGGCAATCCGCTGGCTCTTATCCCATTAATTATTGTCGTCGCGCTAGCTATTATTGCCTCAATGTATTTTCGTCACCACTCCAAGCAATTTGCTGAAGAAATCTAAACATGGCCATAGTATACGTGATATAATGATTGCGTGAAATTACCGCTTATTAGTGTTATAGTCCCAGTGTATAATACCGCTGAAGAATATTTGAGGCAGTGTTTTGACTCGTGTGCTAATCAAACTTATTTTAATCTTGAAATAATAATTGTAGATGACGGCTCTAAGCCAACAACTGCCAAGTTTTGTGATAATTACGCAAGAAAAGACAAGCGTGTTCAAGTCATTCACAAGCAAAATGACGGACTTAACAATGCACGCCGAACTGGCTTCGAAGCTTCCGCTGGTAATTATGTAACTTTTGTCGACTCTGATGACATTATCGACCTAGAATTTATAGAAAAATTATACTGGTCAATTGAGGATAATAAAGCCGATATTGCGGTTTCCGAATATGTAGAGTTTACTGATGTGGATAATATTAAAACAATACCGAATGCGCATAATCTACCGCTGTCGGCGGAGACAGACAAGAAGAGGTTGTTAGAATATATTGTGCGAGGAGCATATCCTAGTATGCGTGGATATAGTGCAGTGGTATGGTGCAAGCTGTACAGAGCTAGTCTTTTGCGTCAGATCGATTGGGACGCTAGTAATTACAGAATTAATGAAGATGAATTTTTTTCTCCCCAAACGCATTTGCTTGCAGATAGAGTGAGTTTCGTGAATGAGCAGCTATATCACTATAGACGTGGGCTGGAGGATTCATTATCTGTCTTGGTGAAAGACAACGAACACAATGGCGTAAAGGTGTCATATCTAGCTTTCGCCTATGAGCTCTATCAATATTGCGTGAACTTATCTGGTCAACATAATATCGAGATGAATGAGTGGTTGATAGAGAGATATTATAATATGTTGTGCAACAGAGTGCGTGAGTTGATGCAAATAAGCCAATTCTTGCCTTCATGCCAAGAAGAATTGTTACGACAATATAGCAATCTGCGTGACGAAATTAGTACTACAATGTATAGTGACAGTTACAAACTAATGTGCTGCAAGCCTAATACCCAAGTATCAATTATTGTACCCATATACAATACAGACGTAAAATATATGAAAGACTGCTTTGACTCAGTGAAGAGACAGACTTATTGGAGCGTGGAGGTGCTGTTGGTTGATGATGGCTCTAACAAAAAAACAGTAGATTTTTGCAAAAAATACATAGCTAATCTGCTTAACTGGTCTGTAATTAGTCAAAAGAATGGCGGTCCTTCGATCGCGCGCAATAGAGGATTACGTATAGCACAAGGTGAGTATATTCAGTTCGTTGACTCTGATGACATTATCAATGATGATATGATTGAAAAAATGGTGACTGAGGCTGAAGCTACTAAAGCCGACATTGTAGTGTGTCGCTTTAAATCATTTGATGAATCGCCTAGCAGAGTAATATATCATGAACCTTTGGTAGAGATTAGCTCGAAAGAGGCGTCTAAGTTGTCGGAAAAAATTCTCAACATCTCTGCACCGTCTGTTTGTGTGAAGATGCTTAACAGAAAATTTATATCTGTAAATGAGTTGCAATTCGATGAGTCATTAGCTAGGGGGGAGGATCTGCTATTTACCAGCCAGGCATTAACCATGTCTAATAAAATAAGCATGCTTAATGAATACCTATACAATTACCGAGTAAGCAACAGCTCAAGTATTATACATTCTGATAATATTGAGAACCTAACCACTCTTGATGCCTTGGAAAAGATTAAAGCTTTCTTGATTAAAGAAAAGATTTATGAAAAGTTCAAGGATAGTTTCATTAGGCGTGTTTTTGACACTATTTTGTATGATTATGTTGGCAGGCATGAGGCATTTATTGTCAAGTATTCAGAAATCAGAGAGTTTCTATTGGGCCTGGATGAGTACATAGCTAATAGACCACGCAGTTTTTTTAAGGGTGCTTACTCTGGATGGGCATCTTATGATGATGTTATGCGCATTATTAAATTCAGCCAGCCAATATATTATTATATAGATAAAAACGAATCACAGGCTAAGCAAATAATTAAACAAAATGATGATTTAGCTACAGAAAAACAACATGCGGCTAATCTGTACGAGGCTTTGCAATCTTCTATTGCGAGCAACAAGGATATTAAATCTGCAGAGCTTGGTATAAAATCTTCTACCAAGCAATTGGCTCGGGCGATTAAAAAACGTATGATATCATCACGATAGAGATGGAGTAGTTAATAATTTATTCTGTCCAAATATTCAGCTATGCTCTTGCGGTATTGTTCGGATGAAAAATCTCTCGAAACTATCTTAATAGCACCCTTGATTAACTTATTGCGTAGCTTCTCGCTACGCATCTTCTGTAATGCAGCGAAGTAGGCTTTTGAATCTGCATGGTTATTGACTAGCAGGCCACTTTTCTGATCGATTATAAGGTCGGGAATACCCCCGACCGCCGGTGCAACAATTGGCAATTCAAGCTGGATAGCCTCTAATAGCACATTGGGCGTACCATCACCAGTGGAAGTATACAGATAAACATCGTATTTTTCTTTGTTCATTAAAGTAGCCAGACCGTTTTTGTAGGATCCACGATAATTAACATTGTTCGGCAAGTCTGACAGTAAGTCTTTATATCTTTGTTCACAAGTTCCAAACATATCAATATCGGCAAAATTTTCGACTAAGCTAGCAATTTCTGGCACTAGACCGGGTAATTTTTCAGGAACTATGCGTGCCGCCCACAGAACTTTTAAGCGTCCGTTTTGAGGGAGGTGCGTTTTTCTCTTTATCGGGCTGCTTAGTTTAACTTCCTGCCGCTGTAAGAGCATTTTCTTCGGATCGAAGCCATACTCTTCCTTCCAAATGCGCAAGGTTTCTTTATTGTCTGTCGTAACGACTTTGGCGATGTCGTATATGCGTGGAGCCTCTGTAACTGTATATCCTATTTGGCGATTATTATCGATTAAGAGCCTATTGAATGATGTTGCAGACAAAACTTTTCCAGTATTTACTAAGTAATAACGATGGTTGTTGATGAAATCATAGCCCAATTTTGAGTTCATGACTTGAATGTGGGCTATTCCAGAATGCTCGACAAGTTGCTCCAGTACTCTGTCTATGACAGTAGGTAATATATTTATCGCTAGATTGCCTAGGTCGATGAAGTCAATTTGGTTGTTGAGTTTGGACGAGTAAACATTGTCTGCTGGTAACGTGGATATAACAATGATTTTTTTCTCAGGACGCATTTCCTGAATGGTGTTTATCATGGTGATAATATATTTTTCTGCTCCACCGGCTATCAGCCACGGTATAAACAACAGATAGTCGTAGTGGTCATAATGTAACTGATCAACGACTGCCTTATATAGAGCACCAGCCTGATCGTGTTCTATTGGTCGCTTGGTATAAGTTGGGATGAATCGTCTACCTTGCGATGGTGATATAACCTCGGCATCGATGGCGTTCATCTTGCTCCACTCATCACCTAGCCATTTAGGAACTTGAGTGGAGGGGGCTTTGCGTATAGCCATTCTGAAGCGGTGAAACATTTCGCCAGAGAGTCTATAAATTTTTTCTGGCATAACACGTTTAGCAAATCGCTTCGTTTGAGATTTTGAACCTTGACCACTAATAAAGTTGGGTTTTAGAGCATCTTGCATTACTGGTTTTAGCGAGCGAATATACGGCAATGATAATAGCTCGTTAAACTTAACGATTGATGTTACAGCTGTTTTTTCTTGTGATTCCGAGCCTGCTCGCTTGCGTACGAAAAAAACTGTTTCTGGTACGAGCAACTGCTGCGTGTCTGCGTGTATGAGCGTATTGCTGAGCCACCAATCCTCAAAACCATACCCAGGTGTATTAGATGGATAAGGGTACTTAACTAACAATTCTCGAGAAATTATAATAGTTGATGGCCACGGGCTAGAATACACGCTCATCAAAGCATCGTAATCAGAATCTATCGGACGATATTTTTCGACAATCAAATCATTCTTATTGCCAAATAACACAACATATTCTGGGTGAGCTACGATTTGCTTGTCGGGCTGTTGTTTTATCGCATCAAGAGAATCTATCAGCCACTTCTCACCCATGAGGTCATCAGCGTCTATTGTCGCAATATAATCACCAGTTGCTTTCTGGATTGCAAAATTACGCGACAGACTCGGATCGCCAAAGTTATTAGTAAAAATCTTTACATCTTTCAAAATGTCTTTTCGGTGAATCTTAATATAATCGTTTGTCTCATCGTCGGGGTTGTCGACGTGCAAGACAATCTCAAAAGTGTATTTGTTGCCCAACGCCTTTATCGCGCGACGAACGCTCAGCATTGTCCGATGTAACAAAATGCCTTCTTTATGTGCAGTAATAATAATTGATAAGTCTATTCGTTTAATAGTCATGTACGTCAACAATTCTATCATTTACCAGTAGTTTTTCAAAGTAAGCAAAACGCGGGAGGTCGAATCGGACAGCAATTCGCTACTTGCTGGAACTAAAATACAATTTAATTTCGCCCTGTAAATATCAGCATATGGTATAATAACAATATATGTCACACAATAAAAGCAAGTCGAAGGCAGAAATTGCCATAAAGGTTGACGACCTTAATAAGTCGTTTCGTTTGCCGACCGAAAAAAATGGCAGTATAAAACAAGTATTTCTGAACCTATTCAAGGGCGTCAAGGGATACAAGGAACAGAAAGTTTTAAAAAAAATATCTTTTAGCGTCGAAAAAGGAGATTTCTTTGGGGTTGTAGGGCGAAACGGAAGCGGCAAATCTACATTACTAAAATTACTGGCTGGAATTTATCAACCAACCAGTGGGTCTATTACAATTGACGGGTCGTTAGTTCCATTTATCGAACTTGGTGTTGGTTTTAATGCTGAACTTACTGGGCGTGAAAATGTGTATATGAACGGTGCACTGCTTGGCTTCTCTAACGAAGACATGGACCGAATGTATGACGAAATTGTTAAATTTGCCGAGCTACATGATTTTATGGACCAAAAGCTTAAAAACTATTCGTCGGGTATGCAGGTGCGACTAGCTTTCTCGATTGCTATTCGGGCAAAATCCGACATTCTTATACTTGACGAAGTGCTCGCTGTTGGCGACGAAGCCTTTCAGCGCAAATGTTATCAATACTTTGCAAAATTACGGCGAGACAAAAAGACGGTTATTTTAGTTACGCATAGCATGGACGCGGTACAACAATTTTGCAATAAGGCAATTATGATTCAAGACGGAAAAATTACTCATTCCGGCAATACCGCCAAAGTTGCTCAAGCTTATCGCGAGTTAAACAGCGAGGATGTAATGGTTGCGCTGAATGCAAAATCACAAACCAAAAAAGGTGACATTAAAGCAACTGTTAAATACGATAATTCTGGAGATAAACTAATTTTTGATGTATCTATAGAATCAAAAATTCAAATTGACAATCCCACAATTACATTTGTTATTGTGCGTGACACGGGGGAAATTGTCTATAGATGGGTTACTGATGAAAAAATTGCCGACATAATAGACATAGAAGAGAACGGAAAGTTGAGAATTAAATTGATGATTGACAATATATTTCCAAATGCTGGTTTCAGTGTTCAATTGGGTGTGAAGAAGCGAGATAGAACTGTTGAGTATGCTATCTTTGACGATATTGTAAAATTTGAAATAGTGAATAGCGGGTCCTATTCTGGCGCCGTTCACTGGAAACCGCACGAGGAGTTTATTTATGAACAGAATTGACATCACATTTGCTATTAACGATTCTTACATAGAACATTTATGCGTGGCGATTTTTTCTTTACTAACGAATAATAAAAAACATAAATTTGCTCTATATATTATTTCTGCTGGTTTATCGGCAAAGTCTAAATCAAAACTCAATAAACTTTTGACTTATTTTGAGAATGCGACAATTGAGTATGTGAACATAAGCGCCGAGAAGCATCGATTTGATGAATTGCCTATTACTATGGAGCATATAAATTCGCATACAACATATTACAGATATATTATATCGGAAGTGTTGCCTAATATTGACAAGATTCTTTATCTTGATGCGGACATATTAGTTGTTGATGATATAGCGTCGTTGTGGGATACAGCGATTGACGATTATTATGTGGCAGGGGCAGAGGGACTGTTCCGTAGAACGAAGCAATATAAAGAAGGATACTTCAATATATTAGGCCTATCTGAATCCGACCCATATATAAATGCGGGCGTCCTGTTATTTAATTTAAATAAGATTCGTGAGGATAATAAAGTTCAAGAATTATTCGATAACACTGTACGACACACCGATGTTAAATGGCAAGATCAAGACATTATCAATATGACCTTCAGAGGAGGTGTAAAACTTCTTGATGTAATATATAACTTTCCAGCTGCCAAAGAATATTATGATTGCGTGAAAGACAGAATGGATCAGGCAGTCATACTTCACTATATAACTGCTGACAAGCCGTGGAGTCATATTAATGAAGCCGAAGGATTTTTGCCTCATAATATATACAGCGAGTATGTTGATGATTATGATCGACTCATGAATGAACAGCTTGATAATAGAACCGAGAAATATGGATTATTTAAATACACAACAGAAAACATCGGCGATGATATCCAAAGCATTGCCGCAAGACGGTTTTTACCGCGTGTCGACTATTATATTGATCGAGACGATATCGACAATACTAATATGAAAGACGCTAGCGTCGTAAAAATAATAATGAATGGTTGGTATACGCATAGACCAGAAAACTGGCCGCCATTAGTGAAGAAAATTGATCCGTTATTGGTGTCAATGTATTTTAATGCTATTTCGTATGAGCCACGAACAAAACAGGCCGTATTATCACGTCCCGCGAAAGACTTTTTTGCGAAGTTTGGTCCTGTTGGGTGTAGAGACCTGGCGACGCAAAAGTTTCTAGCGGAAAACGACATAGAATCATTTTTTTCGGGTTGCATGACGTTAACAATAAAAAAGTCGCCTAAAATTAAAAAGAAAGATTACATACTGGCTGTCGACTTGCCTGATGAAGTATTAGCAGAATTGCGCAATAGAACCAATCGTAGGATAATAGTTGCTTATGCTGATATAACCACAAGATCAATGACGCTCGAGGAACGACTAAGAATGGGTGAGCTATACTTGGCTTTATATCAATCTGCTCACGCTGTCGTAACGACGCGTCTTCATTCGGTCTTGCCGTCACTAGCTATTGAAACGCCAGTATTGTTCGTGCAGAAAACTTCACACAGCGAAACGCAGAGGTTTGGTGGTCTGATAGATTTGGCTAATAATATGTCTCAAGAAGACTTTTTGAATAAAAAGAAAAAATACAATGTAGATAATCCACCGAAAAATAAAGATATGTACAAGAAGATACGCAAAGATTTGGAAGGCAGAGCAAAGAATCATACTGGCTATGATAACCCGAATGGATTTTTGACTGACGAATCAATATTGAGTTATTTTGACAATCTTGATATGTTACAATCGATGCTGAACGCGCTGGCCGGCTCTTGTAGGGCGGATCATATGCGCAAATTGCTGGAAAATAAAACGGCATATACGATTGAACCCGCTGAGGCAAAAATACTTGAATTAATGGCAGTTTCGAAAAAATATGATGACCTAAAAGCCCGTTGCGAGCAGATTACTGCTTCAGAATCATATAAGGCGGGCCTAGTCATCACTGCTCCTGCTAGATTCCTGAAGAGATTTGCGAAGTCGATAGTCGATAAAATGTAGCCAAGAAATTAGTGCGTCTATCGAATATTTTCGAAAGGTATGACTTTTGCGCTGTCGTTGTTTGTGTCATATGCAGAACGCAGGTAGGTTTCACTGTCGATTACAATTTTTGCATCAAAGAATATCTCCCGATTTTGCACAAGGATCTCCCCCGTAGTCCCAAAGGTTAATAAATCGGTTTTTCTTAGGCCCTTCGTCATAGCTCCATATCTCGGGGTGTCCATAGGTATGAATAAATCGTTAATTTTATATCCGTTGGGATTACTATTGTCGACATCATATTTTGTAACGAAGTACGATATCTTATCCTTCACTAAGACGCTACCGCTAATCTCAACGTCTCTCCCAGCTTCTTGGCAATTAGTTACTTCTTTTTGCGTGTTGAGATTAGTCTTGCAGGTAGACTGTTGCAAAGTTATATTTCTTGACTCGTTCCATAGCTGTATGTATCCGTCGGTTAAGTTAGCAGCAGGGACAAACTTCATAATATTACTAGCCGACGAGTCCTCTCTGGTGCGATAATACCAACTGCCACTTACCAGGGTTTTATCTTGGATGAAATAGTTTACATTCCTAGTGGCAACCCCAAGGTTTTCTCCGGTGAACGGATCTACGAATCTCACAGTGTCATTTGTATAAAAATAACGCGGATCTTCCAATGATGCGGCTTCGAAAGGAGACAAGAATTTTTCATGAATACCCAGATTATTATTAAGTAATGAATCGTGCTCGGTACGATAATATGTGTCGTTATTCACAACAATTTTCCCAGTTAATTTGATAGATTGAGATTTCGGCAGTGCTGAAACATACGTATTCGTATTAGGTGTTGATTTATTACCTGCTATTTTCATTGTCATGACGATAGGCTCAATAATCTCATAGCTTATTTCACGAAGTTCACTCTGCGGAATACCTTGAGCTATATCGTTACGACTATCGTATTCCGTACGAAGATACCAGACATTGTTTACTAGAATTTTGTCTACAAATCTCAATTGCGTACTCTCTGATAAGATGTTACCGGATTTTTCTCCAGTGTAAATGTTATATTTTGTCGTAGGATTCGCAATCTGCATCCACCTAGCGTTATCTAAGTCAGTGAATCCGTTGGTTTGCGTCGATCCAAACCAACTCGTAAAATATAAATAGAAGTTTCGATTGCCGTAAGAAGAACAGCTATTTCCAGTACCATAGCCAGCTGCCAAAGCGGCATCATTCGGACGATATGGCGTATAGCCATAAAGGGAAGCGGTTGCACGATTCTGAATATTTACTCGGCTAGTTCCACACCCGTGATTTGGGTGCCAATAAATATTGTATTCACCAACCCAATATGGCTTATACCATCCTGGATTATTGTCTTGGTATGCACGAAACATTCTAGCGGCGTTGCGAACCTGATTTTTGAAACCATAATATTGTGCATCGCACGGAGCGGTGTCTGGACAGGCGTATCCAGTAGCGCTCCTGTATTGTCCAGTGCGCGGAAAAGTGTCGGTAATCAAACCTTGTTCTTTTTGCAAGAGGACCAATAGAACTTGTGGATTTATTGAATAATCTCGCGCGGCGCTCCAGATTATACTTGCAGAAGACTCACCATTGAAAGTTTCTTCAGCTAAGCAAACAAAACGTCCGTTGCGTACATGCCAACTATCACTTCCACTAGCGGTATATATATACTCGCCGCTTTGGTATCTATCACCGTATAATACTTTTCCTAGATTAGAATCATTACAAGCATTTTTGCTACGCATGAAATTATAAATTTCAGCTTCACTCATCGAATTTTTATTGGTCATGACATAATCACTCATAATATTGCCAGCGTTAAAGTTCCAAGCACTCACAGCATTCGCGGGAGTAGGTTTAAACAAGAAAAGTCCTCCAGCAAGTATTCCGACCAATACAGGTAAAGCAAGCCGCAATCTGATGAAATGTTGATTTGAGTTACGAGTAGATAATGTCGTTAATCGCACTACTCATCCTCCGGTATTAAAAAATTAGAACATTCTGCGTCAATACAATTTGCGTTACCGTCAAAATCAGTCTGACCTTCGTATTGCACAGGGGTGCCATCTTCGTTTTCTACATATGATTGCTCAGGATCTTCGGCTGAGTCATCAGAGGTTTCATTCTGAGTTTGGGTTGTTTGGTCGTTGTGAAGTTCGGTCTCATTAGCTGTTGATTCTTGCGACCAAAGGTATATGCCTACACCGATAGCTAACAAAATGACTACGGCAAACACTACATAAATTTTTCTATTGTTTTTATTTTTTATAATTTTCATAATATTATAAATTATAGCAAATAATTTGAATAAGGTCAAGCTTTTTCTAAATACATAAACTGAATCAGCGTGATATAATAGTTAATACAGAATAAGGAGGTTGAATGAATATATTGCTAACTGGTGGTGCAGGATATATTGCGTCACATATCATTATTGAACTATACAAGAATGGTCATAGCGCAGTAGTTGTGGATAACCTAAGTAATAGTAGCGAAGAGGCTGTTCGTCGGGTGGAGAAACTTGTTGAGCAGGAAATTCCCTTTTATAAGTTTGATGTTCGTAATAAAGAAAAGTTAGAAGAAGTTTTCAAGGATCACCAAATTGATAGCGTAATTCATCTAGCGGGTTTAAAAGCGGTCGGTGAATCAGTTGCAAAACCCCTAGAATATTATGAAAATAATATTGATTCGACATTTACACTATTAAAAGCTATGAAAAAAGCAAAGGTTAAAAATCTTATTTTCAGCTCTTCGGCAACAGTCTATGGCGATCCAGAAGAATTGCCGCTTAAAGAGAGCAGCCGAGTTGGCGTTGGTATTACTAATCCTTATGGTTGGACAAAATATATGATTGAGCAAATATTAAAAGGTTTGGTTGTGGCTGATGATAGTTGGAATATTACACTATTAAGATATTTCAATCCAGTTGGCGCGCACGAAAGCGGACTCATTGGCGAAGACCCGAATGATATTCCGAACAATCTGATGCCGTATGTTGCGAAGGTTGCTATCGGCGAACTGCAAGAAGTTGGCGTATTTGGAAATGATTACGATACTGCGGACGGAACTGGCGTGCGCGATTATATTCATGTGGTTGATTTGGCTCGTGGGCATGTTGCGGCTTTGAAAGATAAGAAGAAAGGTGTGTCAATTTACAACCTAGCTACTGGTTGTGGTATATCTGTGTTAGAGTTAATAACTGCTTTTGGCAAGGCTGCTGGCAAAGAAATTCCATACTCAATAAAAGACCGTCGACCTGGCGATGTAGCTGCCTGTTATGCTAATGCTGATAAAGCTGAGAGGAAATTAGGCTGGCGAGCCGAAAAAACTATCGAAGACGCTTGCGCCGATTCTTGGCGTTGGCAATCACAGAATCCCAAAGGTTATAACAGCTAGCGCAATATCTTACTTGCAGATTTTCGCCAAATTTTTGTGAAAACTCGGCTGTTTTTACAAAAGTTTAGCGTTGAAACAGCCGAATAAATAATATTTGGTCGATTACGTAATTTATAGAACAAAGATTCCATTTTCTGTTTATTCCTGCCAATATGTTGCTTGGTGCTCGGTTTTGGCAAAATATCAGTTGCTAGCGCATTGCTCAAACGCTTGATTCGTTCGCGGCGAGGCAACGGGCTAGCGCATAATGCCAAGGTAAATGAATAAAACCAATAATACTTTATCCAGCCAAGCAAGTCTGCCAATTCAGTCGATAAATTTTTCCCGATAAATTTATCAACTTCTTTATAATTTTTTATACGGTTGTCGTAAAGCAGCGATGATTTCCCAGAAGTATTTTCCGCTAAATTAAAATTATAAATATACAAAGGCTCGTCAATGAAAGACATTCTCTTAATTATTTTCAAATAATGTAAATTGAACGTTAAATCTTCACCAAAGTTTAACCCAACTTCAAAAGATAACTTTTTCTGACGAATTAAATCTGCGCGATAAATTTTATTCCAAGTATTATACAGCAGCCCATTCGTGCCAAGCAGTCGAACAACATAATTAGTAAAATTTTCGTTCGGGCGTCGATCGAGTTTCGGGCTTGGCGTCATATTGGTTTGCGAAATTATTCTACCGTTTTTGATATGATTAAACAAAACCCCACAAGTTACCAAGTCAACTTTCCGCTCAGTTATTGCGACGGTCATTTTGCTTATTATTGTTGAATCGATATCGTCGTCGGCATCAAACATCATCAAATATTCACCTTTAGATTTTACTATTCCAACATTGCGCGTAAACGATTGACCGCGATTTGTATGAGAAAAAACTTTGATTCGCTTGTCTTGCTTGGCAAACTTTTTCAAAACGCGCAAAGAATTATCTGTAGAACCATCGTCCAGCAAAATTAGTTCAAAATCTGTCATTGGCTGTTCTAAAATATGCGAAACCAGCTCACCAATTGATTTTTCAGCATTAAAAACTGGAATGATAATACTAAGGAGTGGAGTAGCTTTCATATGGCGTAATTATAGCATATTTTGCGTACCAAGAATCGTCGGTGTGATAAAATAGCCTAGATGAAACGAATCACTTCAATTCAAAAGCGAGTCTTGTTTTCTTCGCATACGGCGGATTTTGCCAAGTTTAATTTGTCTTTTATCAAATTATTGCAGGATAATGGATATTTGGTTGATTATGCTAGTGCTGGCGAAAAAGAAATAGTCGCCAACCTTGAGAATGCGTTCAAAGTGTCATTTGTGCGAAATCCTTTTCGTTTGGATAAACACCTTAAAGCCTATCGCCAAATGAAGAAAATCCTTGCAAAAAATCATTACGACTTGATTCATACTCATACTCCAGTAGGTTCGGTGATTACGCGGCTTGCCGCTCGCGCTGCACGGAAAAATGGCACGAAAGTTATCTACACTGCGCACGGTTTTCACTTTTTTCGTGGCGCATCAATTGCGAACTGGTTGCTCTGGTATCCGATTGAAAAGTTTTGCGCTCATTATACTGATATCTTAATTACGATAAACCAAGAAGATTATCAGCGCGCGAAAAGGAAATTCAAAACAGACGTGCGCTACGTTTCGGGCGTTGGTGTTGATTCGAAAAAAATTGACATTAAAATGAATAAACAAGAACGGGACAAGTATCGTAAAAAACTTGGGCTGAAACCAGATGATTTTATAATTATTTATGTAGCCGAGATTAGCAAACGAAAGAACCAAATTGCATTACTTAAAAGCAAGGCAAATGTTATCAAGGCGAATCCCAACACGCATATTTTGTTGGTCGGTAAAGATAGTCTTAATGGCAAAGTTCAAAAATTGGCTCGTCGTTTGGATATTCATAACAACGTACATTTTCTAGGTTATCGTTCCGACATTCCACAGCTACTAAAAATAGCCGACTTATATTGTTCAACTTCGCGTCAGGAAGGTTTGGCGATCAATATTGTTGAGGCAAAAATAGTTGGTTTGCCCATCGAAGCCACTAACGTGCGCGGTCACGAACCAGCCTTTATTGATGATATCTCACAGTTTTTGCTGCCGAATGTTTTACGGGAAATGGCAAAAATCTACGGAGTGAAAAAGTAATATGTTGGTTTGGGCAAAGCGTTGCTTTATTGCATACTTGCTAACTAGTCCTTATTATATTTTTCCATCGGGCGGATTGCAAATATCAACATTCTTTTTAGGATTGATGATTCTTTTGACTTTGGCGCATATTGTTGCCAACCCGCGTGTTAAGCCTTCATTTCGTGAGATTTTGCGCAATAATCGTTATCTGATCGTGTTCGTTTCTTTGGCAACAATTATCAATGTGATTTACTTCCTTATTTATTCAAATCAGCGATTTTTGTCGTCTAGTTTGTATTTAATTCTTAATGTTTTGGTGGTTGGCACGCTAATTAGGGTCAGGGCTGATAAAAGATTTTTGAAAGGTATAACGCTGGCATTCAAATTCAATGTCTTGGCGCAATTGATTATTTATTTAGTTGGATTAGGGCGATATCATCCAACCGATACGTATCGCCTAATGGGAACGTTTAACGACCCTAATCAGCTAGCATTTTACGTGTTTTTGGCAATGCTATTTATTTATGCAATAAATCAATTGCAAAGGAAATCATCCAGTAAAACAGATTGGCTGTTTTGGGCTGTCGGAGTTTTTCTAATTATTTTGTCGTCTTCGACAGGAGTATTTCTTGGTCTGGCGACTTTTGTGGCGCTGTTAGTTCTTTTATACACCAAAGAAATACTTTCGAAAATGAAAAGGACGTTAGTAGTTAGTTTGGTTATTGCTGGAATGTTCTTGCTTGGCGGGGCGATGGCGGTGACTTTGCATTTGCATAATATTGGCGTTGAAATTCCAATTATCGGTCGGATAGTAGACAAAGCCAACGAAGAAGATGGTCGAAATCTGCTCGAAGATCGAGGACTTGATACGGTTGTTCATTATCCAAAACATTTGTTATTTGGTGCGGGAGAGGGTAGCTA
>JGI994J12354_10001049_pt1 | contig 28068 bp, 21 predicted proteins | sample IntmicLarv3ML3BL_FD_12354 | JGI IMG/M metagenome (IMG submission 12354) | reverse complement strand
GCCGCGTCGTTACCGACCCAATTCTCTTCAGCAGCAGGATCGGGAGAAGTGGCGGTTACTACTCCAGTACCAGCCTCGGCTGCACTACTGTTTTCTGAATCAGAAGCAGGTGAAAAATCCCCTGCATTTCCGCTATTAGGTCCCGCCGATGCGAAATTTAGCTCGCCATCTCCGACAGCATTTTCTAAACCCGTTTTCTGTGTGAGCATACTACCTGAAGCAAATGCGCTCGCAGCGAGAACCTTCCCTTCGTCTAAAGAAGAAGTTTTGGTCATTGAATTTATTACTCCGCCCAGCTCGCTTGTATAAATCCCTTCAGAAGTTTCGACCGAAATTCTAGGGACACCATCCATTTCAATATTATCAAAAGCGTCCATATCTTCTTCTGATTGTCCCTCTATTCCGCTTCGATTTCCTCCGATTTCCAAATGTGTTGAACTTGCAACGTAACCATCGGTTTCGTCTGCAGACGGGAAATAAAGCCGGATTGTATCGCCTAATTCAGGCATACAATACCAACCCGCCCCACTGGGACTGGAATATGGTGTTGAATAATTAAACCAACGCGTTCCGCTAAATGGAGCATTTTCATCTCTGGAGAGTGTGACCGTAACAATATCTGCACGAACACCGGTTATATTTCCGTTCAAAGACGCGCCAGTAGCTTTTTGATTATAAAAGCGTGGAACTTTACACCCATTCGCAAATTGCAAATAATACAGATGCGATAATTCCGAACCTCTCATTTCCGTTTCGATCTTGCTGACATACAATGCATTGCCGTTTAGGGTAATCGCATCACCGATATCATAAACAGCACGGCTTCGCCATAAATAACAGATACTATCTCTTTCTGTAAATTTGGTCACGCCGTTTTCAATTTTATATCTGTATTCCTCAACCATTTTCTGGATTGTATATTCATTTGAAGTGATTTGTGTCGGGTTTGTCCGAAAAGGAACCCCAAAATAATAACGACTACCGCCAATCGTGTATTCTGGAACAAGAACCGTATTAAAATGACTGGCCAGCCTTTTCAGAAATTGCCAGTCTGTTTCTTCATACTGAGCGACCAGATTTTGAATCGGCGTATCTTTACCCTGTGCCATGATATAATTTGCGTCTTCATAACCGCTGATCACGGTTGAATTAAGAACCTCATATGTATAATTAGCATCTTGGAAAGTTCTGACATGAGGAGACAAATCCATGCTATATGTTCCGGCTGTGATTTCTCCGCTTAAGGTCTTTACGTTATTTTCTGCCTGGATATTGAAATCCCGTAAAATTCCATTAAAAATAACTTTTTCGGTTCCGTCTTCGTCTACGACAACCACGCGTGGTGAAACTTCATTTAAAATCAGCTCCAAGTAAGCGGCTTCCAATTCATTTGGAATCGTCCCGGAGAATCGGACATACCCATGATCATTTACCGCTTTCAGTCCATCATATAACTGGATATTTAGCAAATCAAAAGGCTCAATTCGAATACGCTTGTAATCTTTTATATTCTCAGATTTTGAAAAATCTTTTCGGATCGTAGTGCTTGAGCTTGAAACCTCTGTAAAGCGCACTTCAATATTTTCTTTTGTAAATTCAAAATCCGAACCCGTATTGTTTTGTTGTGGTGGTACTCCTGGGAATTGAAGCTCTTGATTTTCAAAAGAGGGTTGCTCTGAATCGATTTGCAATGCTGATTCTTCTTTCATTACTCCGCTAACATTTTCTGGATTCTTTTCAGCAACAAGTTTTGCCTTATGGCGAATAAGTCTTTCGTGAATTGGCAAATCGTCTGTTTCGGTATCTGTCTCGAATGATTTGAATGAAGATACATTTGCCACAAACTTGGAACTATTTAGATTTTCATTAAATTCAAAAGAGAGAGGTGTCGATTTTTCAAATTGCTTATCCATTCCATTTTCTACCATTTAGAGCCTCCTTCACACCGAATAATCTTACGATGACTGCAATTTTCTCATATATAGACAACAAAGACATCCGGCTTTATTCGGTATTTTCTACTAAGGATATCGGACTTAACTTTCTTTTCTATTATATTCCAAAATCTTCTATTGTCTATTCCATTATGTAGCATTATGCCAATTATGACGTTATATACAAATAATTTTTACCAAAAATGAATTGACAAGAAAGTAAAATAACCATAGAATTTTCGTATACGGTTAATTTCAAACGGAAATATTTCTGTGACAAATAGCATACCAGAACAGCAAAAACAGGAACGGGAAATTGCTGCGAAACTTAGAATTAGTTTCAACAATTGTCATAACGATTTTAATACCAAAGTTTTTGATCAATTGAAAAATATATAGTAAGGTATGGATATATGGGCAACAGCAGAGAGGTGTTAAGGAACAGCAGATGAGAATCCAGCATGCTAAGAGAGTTTTATTATGTCTGGTGGTGTTTTTACTCACAAGCACAGTACATGTGTCTGCTGAGTCGATGGATGCGGCTCCTCGTAACGAAGTTGTGATCGTTATGGATACCAGTGATTCCATGCGAGAAAATGATCCGGAGCATCTGGCAGCAGACAGTATCAAACAGTTTGCCAGGAGTATCCCATCTTATTGGGCAATCGGTTTTGTTACCTACAGCGAACAAGTGATAGATGTGGTTGAACTAACGGATGCGGAAGGAATCATCGGCGCTTTGGATCATATCACATATTCCGGATACACCAATACCGGCGAAGGAATCCGGCGTGCAATGGAAATGTTCACACCGAATGCGAGAGAAAAAGCTATTTTACTTTTGACAGACGGAGAAATATCCCTTCCCGATGAAGAACGAACGAATGCTGCAGTTGCTTTAATGGATGAAGTGATCGAATTCGCTGCTTCAAACGATATAAAAATCCATACAATCGGTTTGGGCGATGGATTTCAATCATATGAAAACTCGGTGAAGCGTTGCTCAGAAGCTACACACGGCGTTTTGCATGAAGCGCCGTTAGCCAGAGACTTAACAGGTATAGCCAACCGGTTTATTTTTGATGTGTTTGGTACAAACAACACAACCGTCGGAGTGGCACAGATGTCGGCTGGAGGAGGCCGGTATTCCGTGAAAATCCCGATGCTGGGCATTCGTACCGCAAAAGTTCAGATCATATCGGAATCAGCGGTGGAAAATGTTGCGGTAAGTAGTGGTGGTAGTCAGGTACGGGTTTTGCCAGGTAGAAAGCATGCGGTTGTTTTGGTCGAGAATCCGGTGGTCAGAGATATTGTGATCGAATTCACATCAAGTGGTATCAGTCATGCGGAGATGATGCTCGAAGCCAATGTGAATTTGGAAACAGAGGTCACATATACGGATACTCCATTGACCGAACGGCAGGAGATTGACGGAGAAGAATACGATGTACAGAAATTTGAACGAACCGCGCAGCTTCGTCTTGGGTTATTCAACGATGCAGGTGATAATCTCTTATTGGATGTAAGCGAGTCATTTCGGGTGCTACTGGGTGATGAATTTCGGGATGTGCAGGTGGTTGATGGATATTTGAATCTTGAACTTTCGGTCGCTGAGGCAAAGACGATCCCTGTATCTGTGTTCTTGGATCGATTGGGACTAAATACACTAGAAGGGGTTGTAACCTCTGATCTTTCGCTGGAAAAACCACCGGAAGATATATGGACAGAAGCCGAGATCGAGCCAGAACCAGAACCAGTAATATCACCGGTTGTTTTACTTCTAACAATTACCGGTCTATTCCTTGTAATCGGGTTATTGTTTTTTTTCTTTCGAAAAAAGGACAACGAGCAGGAGTACAAACAAAAAGATACATTACTTCCCGAAAGTAGTAAATTTGAATTCACTGGGAAATTAAATTTATATGTCACGAAAGCACCGGACGGCGAAGACATTGCGCCACAAACGTTTGACTTGTTTCGGTTAAACAGAAAACGAAGAATCTCTGTAAAAACTATATTGGATCGGTGTAATATAAAAATAGAGTTTCCGGGAACGGAGAAATTGGAATTTGTTGCAGAGAAAAATGGATTGGTTCAAATAGCCAATCAATCAGATTGTACTGTTTTGGTTGGTAGTAGCATTTTAAGTAAAAATCACAATCATCAAATGGAGTATGGTGATAAGATCCATATCACCTGTTCAGATGAAAGCGAGATGGAATTACACTATAAGAGTGTTAAACCAAGCGAAAAAACGACAGTCGTGAATCCGGCTGTCAGTTATAGCGAATAAAAAATAGAAATTAGGAAGCGAGGAGATTATGGCAGTCATTAATCAGACAAACAAAACAATATTGAATGAAACAATCAATCCGGAACGACTCAATCTGTTGACACTGGTCGGCGATGTCAAAAGTGTAGATAGCTTGAGTGATGAAAAAATCCAAGAAATTCTAAAGACCTTGGAAGTATCGAATTTCAATGAATTTCTGGAGAAGTTTGCTCCAACGGTCTATTCTTTTTACAACGCCAATAACCAGAAGGTTATGTATACATTGGAGAAACCAGAGCACATTCCCGAGAATATGCTGACAGAGATCCATTTGAACCAACAATTGGATTTTATGAAGATGTTGATTACTTTAATTGATACGAAACGTTCACAGGGGCTGATGAATGTGGATTTCAAGTTCGAGACACTTCTGGAACTGATCAGCCCCGCAAAGGTAATGGACGACATCAAGCAGGTGCGTGCAGATTTGAAATACACGTATGGTGAATATCTCAAAATCGAAGAAGGCGATCCAAAAAAACTGGATGTTGCGGACAAATTGAACTATCTGTTTGAGGACGCAAGTGATAATTATTCGAATGTACTGGCAATGCTGCCTTTAGCGATTGAAGATATCAAAGCCCGAGTGTTACTCGGCTCGGGTGACGCAGACGGAGATAAAACACCGCTGGCGCTTGGAATTCTCAGCATGAGTGAGACCGGTGAATTGAAAGTGTTGGAAGCACCAAAAGTAGAAACTTCGGAATTGGCAGTAGTCGATGATCATATCAATGACGGTTTGGTCAGCGCACTGGAGAGTGATTACGAAGAGGTTTGTGACAATGAATCTCCTTATGTTAAAAGTCTGGTCGCAAGAACCTTTTGCCCACTTCCCTCGACCACAGTACAGGAAGTGAATATGGCACTTGAGGTGCAAAACTACAATTCATATCTGGACTTTTATAAAATGGCAAAAGAAGATTTTATCAAGGCTGTAAAGCCATTGATCGAAAAAATACTGGGTGTGAAAACATTTTTTGACCAATATCCAACAAAACTACGCGGTGGGATGGCTCCGAAACTTCTGATTACAAATTGTTCTCCGGAAATGCTTTCAAAGAGCAGCAACCTCCCACGTCTGATTGCGTTTCTAAATTCAGTGAACGGAAAAAATGACTATACCAACACACTTTGGTACGCGATTGTCCCTTCGATTTCTCTGGATAAAAGAGAGCAGGTCAAATTGAAACGTGAACGCTTCAAAGGGAATGATGTTGTTGATAATCTAAATGTGAACAGCATGGAATCACTGGTGCGTTTGATTGATGTCTATAAAGAATACCGGGTTCAGTGCTTCTTCAGTTTTGAAGAAAGTGAATTTACCACCTTTAATCAATTGGCAATCGAAGGTGTGGATAAGTATATTGAACGATGCACTCCACTGATCGGGAAAGGGTTCAGCGAGTTTGCCATTCCAACACTACCGAATTTCACAGTCGTGCCAAAAGATAAGTCGGGAGTTCTCCTGGATAAAAAAATGATTATTTCGGAAGAGGGTCGTGCGGAATTATCCAAAGAAAAAGAAGATATGATGCGACTGTGGATTGAAGGTGTATACATCGGTGCTGCGTACACTGCGGCAGGTATTGTTGCTTCGTACCAGTGCCCAACGTACTTAAAAAATGTATTTAAGCGTAAAGTGGATTCACAACTTCCAGGCGTTCGGTTTGATATTGAGCAAGGCGATCACGCACTTCGCGTGACGACAACGCTGGCTAAAGAGATTACCGGATTTACAAATACGATCAAAGACCATATCAACCGGAAGAGTTTCGGGTTCGTTTTCTCGTCCGAGAATGCAGCTTTCGAGGAAAAGACAATTACGAATATAATGGTATATAAAACTCGTTGTCTGATGAGTATTGAAGGTGTATATGAACCAATCTATAAAACGCAAGTCACAACTTACATAGAACGTATTTTGCGTCATGCGACAGGCGATTTTAAATCAGATAATATCCGCGAATTTTTCTCGAATAACCCGGCCAGTCAGAAGAGTATTTGGCTGGCAAAGCGTGAAATGGTCAATGGAATCTTAAAAATTGGTGATGATATTGCTTATGAGATAGATGAGCAGAGCGGGATCTGCACTCTTGACGAAACCTTTAACGGCGATAGTAAAAATCTCGAAATTGAAATAAAACGTCATGCAGCTATGGTAAACTAATAGCATAGTGTGGTAGAATATTAGCGATATGAAAATATTGAACAAATGAATTACAAAACAAAAGGCATACCGACCCGTCCGGGTCTATGTAGATAAGGTTGTCAGCCAACCCCCCGTTGACTGATAGAACAAAAAAAGAAGGAGGTTCTATATTTATGGGACATCGAATGAAAATTGTGGGGAATTCATCACAAATTGTTATGGATGAGCGTTCGATAACAAACGTCAAATTCAACAGCGACACACCAAATGACAGTAACGCTCGTGCAACCGATTATGGCATGTCACTCGAAGTTTACGGGAAAATGTTGTACACGCTTGGCGGGGAAGGGAATGATCAAACACTGGAAGTAGCGAAGTGGTCGCAAATTCCATCGTACAAGGCTGATTGTTATCGTGCTTTTGAAGTGGATGTGGTTTCAGCGTCTCAGGTTGTACGAAAATACTCTCTTTCGGAAGCATTTGTAGTAGCGTATTCAGAAACGTTGGATGATGAAACCGGTGTAGGCGAATTCTATCTACATGTGAGACAAAAGAAAGATCAAAATAAGCTGGTCACCATTGAAGGTGGCTTCGGCGCACAATAAAAGAAAGGGAGGATTCGTCCATGTTTAAAATGACAGTCGCAGGAGCGGAACCATTTGAGGTTTCTAAAGAATGTATTAAATCGGCACGGTTTACAACTGATATACCGAAGGATTCCAATGCACGCACAGCGGATGTGGGAACAACTTTAGTCGTGACCGGGAAAATTTTGACTGCTGTAGATGGTGATCCATTTGATAGCACGAAAAAATTGGCTCAATGGTCAACTATTCCTGCAGAGGATTCTTGTTATCGCAGCGTTATCGTTGAGAATGTACGCGGTGGAGTCGTAGAACGAAAGTATACACTTCCGAACGCCTTTGTTGTTGATTACAAAGAAGATTTTGCGGATCAATCGGGCGTTGGTACTTTTACATTGAAGATCAAGCAGAAAAAAGACAAGATTGAAAATGTTTTAATTGAGGGTGGTTATCCGGCCGCTGAGTGACATTTCTTATGCACTATCAAAATAATTAATATGGCGTGTTTATTCCGAGAAGGAATTGAACGCGCCATATTAATTTTAAAAGCCTAATAAAGGAAACGAATGTTTTTTGTGGCTTGTATCGGATTGAAATTATCTTTCGTTTTATTAATAGATATGCTATATTATTATAGTAGGTTTGTGTATCGATACGGGATTGAAAAGAATCGAGAATGAGTGTGGTGAAGTAATGAAAACGTATTATCAAGTACTAGGCGTGAAAGAGACCGCTAGCCAAGCAGAAATTAAGCGTGTTTTCCGACAACTTGCCAAAGAAAACCATCCAGATATACATCCAGGAGATGTTGCTGCGGAAGCCAGATTTAAGGAGATTAACGAGGCATACGGAATTCTCGGTGACCCGGATAAAAGATCCCAATACGATACGGAATGTAAAGAAAATCCGGCAGGCCGACAAAATCGTCAAAATAATAGGGCATCAAGGACAACGACAAGTCCTTTTGATTACGCATCAATGAACTATCGGGATATATTTGATAATATTATTCCTGATATGGATAAAAAGAGTTCGGAGAAAAAAGAACAAAAGAATCCGGACCCGATCAATGTAGATGATATTTTTTCGAAATTTATGGGTTTCAAGCCTTAAGGAGGGTCAATGAAACGAGGACTTATGGACTTAATAATTGCATGTGTAAGTCTTTCGGTATTTATACTTGCTTTTTTTTATATGCAAGAAGCGCTGTGGCTATTGATCGCTTCGGGCATATGTTTTTGTGTTTTCCTGACTCTGGGTATCTTGACTCGGGACAAACCGTTATATTTCAAAAAGATGGACATGCAAGGGAATTCGGCGATTGGTGCGAGACAATTGGTCTTGTTAAGCGAAAAAAATACAGAGCTTACAAGTTGGGATTTGTTTGATCGGATATCATTGATTATAGGACGTGATGTGGGTGAAAATCATGTAGACATCAATCTATCAGATGTGACCTATGGAAGCTTTATCGACATAGAACACGCTGTGCTAAATTATGCAGGAGAGCAGTGGTATATAGAGGATCTCCACTCGCAAAACGGTGTCCGGGTGGAGAAAAAAGGTGACCGGCAACAATATCGCCTTGCTTCAGATAAACCATGTAAAGTGGAAAGCGGAGACGTGATCTATATCGCACAGACAAAATTATTGCTTCGATGAGATTTGAGTATTAACTATTATAGAACAAAAGAAACATGAAGGGATGGTTTGGAGTTATGAGTAATCTTACCAGATGTGAACGTGGGCATATGTTCAGTACAAGGCGGCATGGAACAATTTGTCCGGTTTGTAATTTGGAAACTGCCACAACTGAAAGAAAAGAGGTTGGTGCGACGGATGAAGATGTCGAAGCATTATTGACTTATAACGTAATCCAACCGGTATGTGGCTGGCTTGTTTGTATTGAGGGGCCCCGCCAAGGGAAAGACTATAAAATTCGCGACGGGAAAAATTTTATCGGTCGTGCAGACGATATGGAGATTCAAATTCTCGGCGACAATGAAATTTCACGTCGTAACCATGGTGTGATTGTATTTGATAAGAAAAAGAAAGAAACCGTGCTTCTTCCAGGTGATTCCAATGGTATTGTTTACTTGAATGAAGAAGCGATATATCTACCAACACAACTAAACACTTATGATGTTGTAGAATTGGGTGCATCCAAATTTCTATTTATCCCCTTCTGTGGCGAGCATTTCATGTGGGAATAGTGTGTTGTTTGTGCGAAAGGTTCGGTCGTAAACATGAAAAGTGACTTTGTTCAAGCCATAATATGGTGTTTGGTATTTATTCTTTTTATATTGATTGTCGTGCGGATATATCTGGTCGGCCGTCTGAGTCGGAAGAAAGAATATTTTTATGGCCATAGCATGAACATCGGGACACGAGATGTCCAGGAAGATTGTTTATCTGTGAAGGAGAACCGAGATGGAGTGATGGCAATTCTTGCAGATGGTATGGGAAAAGCATATGGCGGAAGTATTTCCAGTACGATAGCTGTGGAAACAGCTTTGGGGTTATTAGAAAAAGAAAATGCTTTTATGAATCCACAGTACTTCTTTCAAAATGTGTTTCGATCCGCTAATCGGCGTATATTAGATCAATTGGACGAAGGTTCAGGCGCCGCTAGTGTTTCGATTGCTTTGATTCATCATATGAATCTTTATTATGCCGCGGTGGGGAATGTACAAATTGCAGTGTTTCGAAGAGGTGAACTAATCCCTGTTACGGAAGGTCATACGGTTGATATTCTTGCTCGCCGTAAATACTTACAAGGTAGTATTACCAAACAAAAAACGATTTCTCTTTTGCGAGAGCATCGACTTTATAATTATATCGGACAGGATGAATTTCGCGAAATCGAGTTGTTTGATGCTCCGATAAAACTACGCAATGGCGACTTTATTATTCTGATGTCAGATGGTATCTATGAAACACTTCCATTCGCCAAAATTGAAGAAGTACTTCGTAGTGGTAATGACTGCATGCAAAAAGCGAATCGGATCACAACGCTTGTAGAGGCAACACCTGGGGATAAGAATAATGGAAGTATTGTCCTTGTCGCAGTATAAATAAGAAATAAAAAATAGGCTGTCAATTATTGACAGAGGCGAAGAAAGGCGAGAATAATATGAGGAAGAGTAATTCGAATTTTTTAACGTCTTTTGTATCCGAAGCTGGATCGGGCGTTGTGAATAATGATTTTTTCGGATTCGTGGAACTTGCCGAGTATGCGTGTTATGTTATAGCAGACGGTCTGTATGACGATGCATTTAATGCTGAAAGCGCTCGAATGGCGATTGAGATGGTAGTCCAGAAATTCCAAGAACATCCCTCGATGCGAAAAAGTGTGATCCACGGGTATCTATCAGCGGCAAATAAATATTTACTGGTTAATGAAAAAAGAGGGATGAGCTTAAAAGCATCAATTACGGTACTTGTTACCAACTACGAGGCTATTCGATACGCCAGTGTGGGGAATACTCGACTTTACCTCTACCGCGGTTCAGAGGTTCTACATCAGTCAAGCGATACATCTCTCGCTCAACGTTTTGCTGATCGGGAGGATTATTCACAGGATATTATCGCGCAACACGAAGAACGAAATAATCTTTATACATACCTTGGGCAATCCGAAGGGATCAGTCCGTTCATATCTCCTAAAATCAAATTGAAAGATTCAGATATTATAACCTTGTTCACTAGAGGTATCTGGGAGAATGTCGATGAGGGAGAATTATTTGATGTTTTCACCGAGACTAGTGATGATCCGCAAGAATCAGTGGATACAGTAGAGGAACTCCTTCTTTCTCGGCAACCACAGCAACTTAGTAACTACACGATTGCTGCCATTTTTATCAACAAAATATTCCAAGATCCAAATCGGAGAAAAAAAAGGAAACGGATTATTATCATCTCGATTATTGTTTTTGTGGTTATTGTAGCCATTGTAGTTATTCTCATTTTATATAACAGAGACAAAAGAAATAAACGCGAGGAAATGGACGAGGCTACAATTAATACGGTTTTTTATATTGAAAACGATAATTACAATAAAGCGTCTGAAAATGCCGATATTGCATACAAGCTCGCAAAGAAATTAAAAGACAAGGAAAAAATAGAAGAATTAGATGCATATATTAAACTGATCGATGCGGTCATACAAGCAGAAGGTTTATTAGAGCAAGGCGATTATCAAGCTGCTCAAGACGCTTACATAATAGCGCTAGGGTTTACGATCCCGGTAAATGGTGCTGGAAAAGAATACATAAATAACCGGTTGGACATGACTGAAAAATATATGAATTTTTATGGGATATTTGAATTAGGAGATGCATTGTCAGAACTCGGCGAATATGAGATGGCAATTGAAAAATATACTGAAGCGAAAAATGTGGCTTCCGGATTATTTTTTGTGGATGGAAAACAACAAGCAATTGATGCAATTGCAGCAGCATATGCAAAAATCGCAGAAAATAATGCAGCAGAAAAAGAAGCACAAGCTGAAACGGCTGCTGCGGAAAAAGCAGAGTCCGATGCAGCGAGAGAAGCAGCAGCAACAGAAGCGGATGCAACAAAATCTGCTTCAGAACTTCTTGCACAAGGTGACACGCTGTATGCGCAGGGTGATCTGGAAGGTGCGAAGACATATTACCGGCTGGCAAAGGAAAAATTTGCTGCGCTAAATGATGCAAATTCGGTTGCTATCGCTAATTCTAAAATCAGTCTAGTCGATAAAAAAATAGCTGCAAATGCAGAGCAAGAAGCTCTGGCGGATGAATATGCATTAAAAGCAGACGCATTTTTCGCGGAGCAAAATTATGACGATGCTAAAAAATATTATACAATGGCAAAACAGTTATACAATAGTCTGAAACTGGAGCTTCGCGTTGCACAAATGGATAATAAGTTGGCAGAAATTGAGTATGCTCAGAAAAAAGAAGGAACTGGAACCGGTTCGGAGAATACATCGATACTGTCTACCAAAGAGTTAATGGACTTGGGCGATTTGCATTATGAAAAAGGCGAATTCAAAACGGCAAGGACGTATTATCAATTAGCAAAAGAGAAATACGAAGATGCAAAGGATGAGAGCGGTCTTGCAGTAGCTGATTCAAAAATCGCACTTACAGACAGGAAAATCGCTGATCTGGCAGCACAGGAAGCGAATGCGGATGAATACGCTAAAAAAGCAGACGCATTTTTCGCAGAAAAGAATTTTACAGAAGCGAAAAACAACTATACGATGGCTCGCGAATTGTATCGTGCTTTGAAGCTAACACTACGCGTTACTGCGATGGATGCAAAATTGGTAGAGGTTGAAGCCGCTGCTGAGAAAGCGGCTACAGAAACAACTCCAGCGCCAATAATTCCGGAAACCTCTGCTCCTGTTCAAATGACGTTATCTAATAATGGATCCGTAAAAAAGCAGGAATCTGCAACTTCCCAAACCACAAACGCATCATTTTCAATCCTTCTAACGACCCTTGTATCACAATACGAAAAAATGGCTTATGAGCTACAATCACGAGGTGATTTCGAGACCGCAGCACTTTATGGGCTTATAACAAAACAATTATCTGATAACCGAAATCAGGTTTCTTCGAATGTGACTATACGTCAACCAAGCTCAGTAGTAATCCCTCTACCCTCTCGTCAAAATGCAGAAAAGACATTCGCTGCGATAAATCTTTTATTACGAGGGGATTATTATTTTGAAAAGGGTGATTCTTTTACAGCACAGACCTTTTACCAAATAGCAAAAGAGTATTTTGATGCAGTTGGGGATATAAATGGGAGTGCGTACTGTGAAGAGAAAGGGAAGCTATGTGAAGGGTTAATAAATGCGACAGCCGCTTGATTATATAAATTGAAAGGGAAAAAGCCGCGTTTTTTATAGGGGAGTTTTATGGATATTCAGACAATTTTTGAGAAATCATTTGATTATGATACATATATAGAAAACTGGCTTTTATCCATTAAGGATATAAAAGAGCGAACTTTCGCCAGAAAATATTTAGCGGATAGTCTTCGTGCTATGATGCAAGAGTCGGAAAAGAATTATAGAAACTTAGAAGACCGGGTTTACGCAGAGGTGAATGAGGTATCAAACCGACATTCGATATATATTACAGTGGTGGCTCGGGATAAATTTGATATTACGAATGGGTCATGGTTTCCGATGTTGGAAGGTGATGAAAAGCCTTTGCAGGAGCAAAAAGGCGGAACCTTACCGGAAATTTTACCGATTACTTTGGAGCGGAGGTTTTTTACAGGATCTGCTGATGAGATTTTTCGGTTGGAAGAAATAATTAACACGGATTATACCGGTCTTCTCAAAACAAAAAAAAACGAATATGAAGCAATCTTTCGACTGATCCCCACAACGGAGTATCGGACATGTGTTACATATATGTATTCGCTTTTCCAGAGTAATGCAATCCCTTGGACAACGATTAGTTGCGGGTACTTGATGCGTTTTTTTTCAGTTCAAGTTACAGAGATTCGAGGAGCATGGAAACCGAATGAAGAGATTACCGGTTATGATGTTTCTTTTGGTAATTTTGACACAAAACTGCAATCAGGATATTTCCCTGTCTGGAATGTGAGTAAAATTCAATATGATAGCAATCAATTCGTTATACCTGTCATCGACACGAAGTATTACGAACACACATTTCCCATGGATCAGTTTGGAATAATGGATGGTTATCTATTGATATCCAACCAGAGTATAACATCATTTCGCCAAACAGAAAACGAAATACGTATCTTTACGACAGAAGAAACATTCCAAAGATGGAATGCTTATCGAATCATTAAAAAACCGCCACTGGATTTGTACTGTTTTGAAATTCCGATTCTAAGTAACTGTCCCAAAGATAGCTTTGTGTTCCGTTTTTCCCAAAAACATAATATCCTATTGCAATCAAGACTTACAATGATTCGTTGTGTCAATCAATTTGATATACAGGAATATCTGGAGCTTACGGATGTTGTGCTTATTACCGATACAACAGAAGAGTACGATGATACATATATATCTGTTATGAACGTATCCCCTATTCCTGAATCCGAAAAAGAGTATATCCGATTTCATAATCTGAACTGGTTTATTCAAGATGACTTTGTAAACCATTCGGAACAAAAAGTACTTTTATTTCGCTTTAGAATAAAAAAGCAGCACTATATATGCTATGATCTGGTATGTTTTGTTATTTCTGAAATGCAGCGTCATTTTATCGAGTATCGGTGTGAAGCGGCAATGGAGGAGGCAGAGACAGAATGAACACGGCGTGGGAAGTAGCACTTCGAGCAATCGAACAAGAAATGGACGCCCGGGAGCTTCGTTATATACCGGATCGGAATGGAAGCCCGTATCGCGAAACAGCATTTCAAGATATAAACCTAACCCGGTTAATGAGCGAAACTGTGGAAATTAATCCACTATATCGGTTTGCGCATATTTTCGGAGCCTTGTTTGATATTAATCTTGAGGAATGGCCTGAACTCCGGGAAATGATGTTCGATGCGTATATGCACTACCAGAATCAATTGGATCTTCGCAGCGGATTGACGAAAAGTGAATACTATATCCGCGCTATATTAAAGGATATACTGAACGGCGTATATGGATCTGTTGCTGCGTCTGCGATTATTCTTTTTGAAAACAAACAGGTGAAAAGTATATTGTATGGTATGCTTAGACTATTTCAAGAACAGGATTCGATAGAGATATTCCGGCAGGTAGTCCGAGCGTTATACCCGCGAGCAGTTATATATCGAAATGCGGATGTTTATCGTGAAATACTTATGTATTTGCCGATTGAAAAAAGCAAAACAGAACAAAAGAAGCTTGAATTTTTGATTAACATGTTTTTAGATATAAATTACACAGTGTTTGTATTCTGGATGTATCACTTCGGTGTGATCGGAATTGATGAGACGTTAAAATTCGGGGAAATGGTGATATTTTAATGGAAGAAATTGGTAATACGAATAAATTTGGATATGTGCTGAATACCGCAAAAAGAGAACCGGAAACGAAACGGTTATATAACCGGATCGAGCTGGAGAATATGACGACGCACCAGCTCCGGGATATATGCCGTCGGGAAAAGATCATTAACGGTGTCTTGCATCCGATGGATCAGGAGGAATTGATCCGTGTAATTCTCCGGTACAGAGGCGAGCAGGATGCGTATCTGATCACGCAGCACAGCATAGAGGGTGATACAGCTCTCGAAGATTTCCTCATGCGCAGCCATAAAATATTTAATTCGGATTACCAATTAAACGGGAACGCAACCATTGTCGTTTACGAGGATTTATCTACGCAATTTTATGATCAGATCACCATGCGTTACGACGAACGGTTTGTGAATACAAATGCCTTTGTCGTGAGCGATGACCATAAGGTATGCGGTATTTTCAATATAAAGAAAAAAGGAGAGAATAAAGACCGGTTATTTTTAGTTCGTGGTAAAGACATGCCATGCAAAATGGCTGTGAACAGTAAAAATTACAGTCTGTTTTGCTTCGATCAAGCGACATCACGATTTATGCAGGAATTGTATCAAGGCGAATTCAAGAACATGCCGGAGAAAATTACAATATACAGTCTTTCGATTCTGGATTTTTCGGTTCGTAGTCCCCGACCGCTACAACTCCCACTAGCCATTGATTTCGGTACGACTAATACTGTAGCAGGTGCATATCTGGATAATACCTATTTTGAACAAAACGGCGAACTCCCTGGTGCGCGAGGACTTCAAGAAGATGCTGTAAATTACGCATTGTTCTATGATTTGGCAATGGGCGAAGAGGAGTCGGTTCTTCTTCCGAGTGTTGTAGCTATCAAATCGTTGGAAGGCGGGAAACCGGAATATCTTTTCGGTTACGATGCGATTAAATGGGTTCAATCGATATATATAGACGAGGGATTCAGCGTGTTTTATGACATTAAACGCTGGGTTGGAGATTTCGATAAACAGGAGGAGTTGATTGACCGGCAAGGGCGACAAATGCTCGTTCAAAGAAAGGAACTGATCCGGGTTTTTCTCGAATACGTGATTGAGCAAGCGGCGAATCGTTTCAAATGTGTTGTATCGACGATACATTTGTCCTGTCCGGCAAAACAAAAATACTTGTTTCAGTTATTGATCGATGAAATCCTTCCCCAATATCGTATTTCTTTTCAGGAAACACTGGAAGAGGGTGTAACGGTTTTATATAATACAATATCTGAAAAAATTGCCAGTAGCAACTATGAAAACGGTGTCCCACATAGGGCGTTGATTATCGATTGCGGCGGCGGTACGACCGACTTGTGTTCGTGTGTATACACGATTACGGATAAGCGCGTAGCTTACGATATCCAGATTGAGACTACCTATGAAAATGGCGATACCAACTTCGGCGGGAATAATTTAACTTATCGAATTTTGCAACTACTTAAGCTTGAGATTGCCGCGCAGTGGGGATTTTCGATGAAAACATCAGAGATCATGCAGCAATTGGATATTGAAACCTACCGATATGTCGATGAACATGGTGCAACAGAGTTATATAAAGCTCTGGATCAAGCATGCGGTGCAGCGGAAGAAATCTTCCCGACACAATTCAAGTATTTTGAAAAGCATAACCGTATTGATTATTTTCGAGTAAAAGAAAATTACTACTATTTATTCCGGTTAGCGGAACAAATAAAAAAAGTTTTTTTCAACCGAACTGGACTTCTTCGCGTAAACTTGGGGGCAATTCAAGCGCAGGATACGGATATCAGTACAGCTTTTATTCCAATTGATAAATGGAAGCTATCCGTTATGAATAAAGGTCATTTACGGGATGTTGATGTCTGTCCGGATGTTGTATTGAATATTTATGATATAGAGTTGCTCTTAAAGGCGGATATATACGGAATCATTTTAAAATTTCTCGGTCCTATGTATGAAAATGAAGAGTTATATAATTATAATTCAATTAAACTATCTGGACAAAGCTGTAAAATAGGCATATTCGCCGATGCAATAAAAGAATTCATACCGGGTAAAATCATCCAGCTCCGGCGTGTTGAAAAAGATATGCCAGAAAAGGATCGACTGCATATGAAGCTTGCTTGTGTCGAGGGCGCACTCCAATATCTGAAAGATAAGAATTACGGGTATGCAAATGTAGCTATATCCAGCGGAGTGCCGGCACTCCCCTACGAAATTACGGCACTAACACATCACGGACAGACTGTAACTCTGATTCACCGGTTGGATCGTTCTAAACAGCATGGCCATATTTCTCGTAATATGGATGACCTGACTTTTAAACTTTTCCTGGTAGACGATAATCAGGAGCAGCAGTATAGCTACACATATCAATGTCAAAGCAGTGATTTTACCCCAGTGACCTATGAGGAACTGCAAGAAAAATATGAAATCATCGAGCAGGAGGAGACGGATATTATCATTGATCACGAAGTGAAATTTTTTGTTTGGGCAGATTCAGATAATTGGGGATTTTGGGTGCTTCCTGTGGGTCGTCTGGATGAAAGTCTGCGCATGGGGAAAGCGAAATTCTTCCCGTTCGAGAACGATTCCTGGATCATGAATTTCTATGATGGGACGCATTAATGCCTTTGTTTGAGATGGGAAGATAAGTAAATAAGTATAACGGTTAAGGGGGCAGACAGATAGATGTTTAATATTGTATACCCGATGTTCGAACGGGGTAGAATTATGAAAAAGGAACTGCTTCTTGCACTACGTGATTACTCCTTTGGTTTTGCGCAATTACAATATGCGAATTTGACGGACGGAATCATCGCTGGTTGTGATATATCTGTAACCGATAAAAGACTTACGGTCGGTCCCGGAATTGCCAAATTCAACCGATTTATTTACATGATGACTGAACCACAGCATGTATACTACGAACCAAACGAACAGTTTACTTCTGTGAAAATCCGATTTTCGACCACAGCTGCGGCAACTACAGATTTTGTAAAATACTCCGGGAATATTTTACTGGACGAGCAGATTTCTCTCCGAGAAAACGAACTGGAAGTTTGCCGGTTCAAACTCAAACGCGGCTCCCGATTAAGAAACGACTATACTGGGTTTGAAGATATCCAGACTGAATTTGATACCGTGAACCTGGCGGATGCGACCTGGTCTGGCCCAGATAGACCGGGGATTTGCAATGTGATTCTAAAAAGTTTTGCAAAAGAGTCTATCCCTTGCTTTTTGACCGATCCGTGGGATATTTCCTTTTGTAATCAGGTTCTAACTGCAGGCGGGATACCACATCGCTCAGTGATTGAAGCTTACATCGCTTCACATAAGACAATAGCTGCTGGAGAAAAATCTAACGTACAGATTTATGAAGATTTGAACCGAATTCTGGTTCGAATAAAGGAGAATTCCGGAATAAAAGGGCCGGGTAATCGAAAAAAATTCAGTATTGAGATGAATTAAACTCTGGTACACATACAATCATAAGTTGGAGGTAAAACATGAGTGAATTTGTGAATGAAAAGAAAGAATTTATCGGATTTGAAAGAAATGTTCTAAAGCACGGAAGTGATATGCAGAAAACACTGGATCCGATACGTGAATCAAGTGTTACCAATGTTGAATTTAAAGGGAAACAAATTGAACAATTTATGAGTGTTGCCAAAGAGAACCAGATAGAAGAGAGTAAATTTGAGGGGCATACTACGTTATTAAATAGTTTTTCGTCCGGAAATAAGTTGTCGTTTTTCAATACGATTGAAGAGGACAAGGATGACCTGGCGGAAGCACAGAATGTACTGTGCAAGATATTCGTTAATGAAAAAGAGATTATTATGGTGAATCCATATATTCAAACGAAAAGCGTGACCGAAGAGCATACGAACTTGTTACTCAAAGGGATTATTCACCAGGAGAGCTATGAGTATCTTCTGGATATTGGAACTTTGTCAGAATTACGTGTTTGTTATGGTCCTAAAGATCGTATTCTGTTTTGGGGGACCGTGACATATTTTGATTTGCGAGTGGGTAAAGCAGAGGAAAAAGAATTCAAGGAACTTTCTTTGGAAGCAAAATCATTTTCCTTTTTTATGGATCGACAGCTTATGCAGCGTGCTTTCCCGGATAAGCAAACGTTATATACAGACTTGATTAACCTTCTTCTTTCGGATTATGATGCTGCGAATTATTTGATTTCTCCTGATGTGATCAATAATCAGACTAACCGTTTTATTGTCCAATACCAAGAAACGGATTGGGAGTTCTTGAAACGTTTGGCATCACAATTACATATTCCAATTGTCGCAAGTCATATCACATATGGACCCAAGTTCAAAGTGGGGGTTCTTTGGAAGACAGATGCTTACGAGTTATCAGAAAAAGAAGAATGGAAAGTGGAGATCATACACGCCACTTCTGTTTGTGATGTCAACGGGTTTCAAAGGGAACAACGCTCCTTACGCTGGTGTGTGGATGCCGTGACAATGTCTCCGTTTGAGATAGGCGATTGTGTCGCCTATAAAGACGAATTGTACTATGTTAAAGAGGCAGATACCGTGCTCCAAGATTATGTATTTACGCATCAGTATATTTTATGTAGTAAATCGGGTTTTGAGGTAGCAGAAAAGCAAAATGCGAGATTACGAGGTCTCTCTCTTCCTGGTTCAGTTGCTGAAGTTAAAGGGAACCAAATTCGTACACATCTGGATATTGATGTGATGGAAAATGCGGATTGTTGGTTCACCTATGCTACTTTTTATGCTACTTTTTACTGCATGCCAGAAGTAGATGACCGAATCTATATGTATTTTCCAAACGCAGATGATCGCAGTGCTTATATACTAAACTCAGTTCGAACCGCACCCGGTGTCAATGAAACGGGAGACGCAGAAGCCACTTTTATGAATTATGAAAACGGAAAAGCTCTGGGTTCGTCGGGAGAATTGTTAGGGGGAAATAGCTCAAATTTAGTGGATGAAGAATTAGCCTTGAATATAGCTCCATATATGGGTGAAATCATAGATCAAGATGATCGCACACTTGATGATATGACTATCAGCTTTGAAGACTACACTCCTGCAGCATCCGTACAATCTGCGCCTAATTCCTACGGTGGAGGAGGCGGTGGTGGCGGTGGGCAATCGTATACGCCACCTGCTGAGGAACAAGGCAATCCATCTGGTGTAGAGGATTTTGACGCGCTTGCAATTGACGAAAATTCAAAAGTCTTATCCACTCCAGACGGGAAAAGAGTGGTACTGGACGATAGTGCTGGAGTTGCCCAGATAGTACTTGATGATGACACATATATTTCACTCCAGGGTGATGGAATCGTAATCAAAACGTCAAAGGCGATCTTCTTTAAAGCTGATGGGGATATAACTATGGATGCAGGACTTAATTTGGCTTTAAATGGGAAAGAAGGTGTCATTATTAATTGTGCAGATAGTGTTATCGCACTGGATCCCGACAAAGTAGCAATGAGTGCAACCGATATCAAGATTAACAAATAAACTAAAAGAAAGGAGTGTGTTTCTTCATGATTACAACAGGAGCAACACCTATGGATACTATGAATAAGGTCCTGGAAGCACAAATAGCAGAAGCCGCTTCGGAAAAGGGAGTGGAAGATTCGCAAAGTGGTAAACCGGCGGAAAATAAAGAAAAAGAGGAAAAAGGGGGCTGGGATCGGCTTTGGGATTCAGCTAAGAATACGTGGGATAAATTGACAGGAGACAAAGATAACACCCCCCCTCAAAATCAGAAAAGCGCTATGGATATTCGTACAGAAACTAATAATGCACGAATAGAGAACGTTCGAGAAATGGTAGCGGAACAATCTAAAAATTTGCAAGCGTAGGGAGATCAAAATGACAAACCCTGAGATTTTGAAACTGTTTATCCAAAAAGAAGTAAAACAGGTGTCACAAGAGTTTTTAGCAGATACAATGTGTTACCTAGAAAAAGAAAAAAAAGGTGAAGTCATTAAGACACTACTATACAGTTTTGAAAATGTTCTTCAAAACTGTAAGCGTAAGGGAAAATTACCAGACATTCGATATATTCAATTATCGCTAAAACGCGCGAAGGCGTTGAAGCTGGAACCGTTTTATCAATTGGAATTATTTGACGATCAATTTATTCTTAACGAAGTCATAGAGAGTGATGAAGTTGATTTTGATTGGATTTATGAAGAATACAGATTGTATTGTGAGAAGATCGATCAACAAAGCAAACGATATTTTCAACAGATTGAGAATAGTGCGCTTACACGAATAAAGTTAGCGCAATTGATTACCTGTAACAAAATCGTTAAACATATTTTAGTTGAAGGAATTGTACATATTATTAATCTAGATATTTTCCAGGAAATGCCGCTAGAACAAGGAATCCAAATTCAAATCGGAGAATATCGAGGCGCATATCAGATCGTATTTACTTCGGACCAATATACAAAAAAGATAGGGAAACTGTGGTATGGAATATTATAGGATTTTACAAAGGCAGATCGGTAGGAATACGATAATCCCCAATTATCCGACCGGAACAGAGATATGGAAAGATGAACAACCGATTTTCGTATCAGGTGATTTAAAAAACACGAAAGAAGATATTGAGTTCTTACCATTTTACAGCTCGGATTACCTGTCTTCAATCTTTCTGCTCGATGTAAAAGTAAAAGAAATATGGACAAGATACCAAATCGGAGGTCGGTATCGCCCTTGTGTGTTAGGAAATATTGGAAAAAGAGATACAATTATGCCTTACTGGTTTGCGATACCACGTCTGATTGAATGTATTCATGAGAATTCAGAGTATAAAAAAAATGGTGACATAGAAACGCTGTGTCTAGACCATACAAAAATTGCTGGCAATAAGGTTTTTGGAGTTAAAGTGTGGCACAGTATTTATATAATTATCAGTGAAGATATATTGGAAGAAATGATACAAAATCAAATCACAGAATTCAACTGGAAAAAAATCATAGTATCTGAGGAGAATTACGAGGAGAATTAATATGGCAAAAAAATATGCGATAGAAACAGCAGAAGTGCATTGTCAATATGGATCTGAATCGTCTCATTTAAAGCCATGGCCGGATAGACATATTATGGCAGAATCGGCCGAGAAATTAATGGCCAATGAAACGGATATTGGTGCAAGTTGTTTCCCGGGAGGCTTCGGAAGTTGTAGGAGCCCACATTGTGTATCCCTTAGTGTTGACGTTAGAGAGAACTTCAAATCACAGCAACAATTTGCTGCGCTGGATGGATTTCCAACTTGTTCCGTGAATATTGCGCTTAATTGGCAAAACACAAAACCAGATGTTTATATCGGCAAAGGGAAAGCCTTGTTGGAGGATGGTTGGACATTCTGTTCCACCGGCTTAGCGCTTATCTCGCTGGATACATCAGGCCAGACTGGTGAAAATAAAGCAGAAAAAATAATGGCGCAATATGAAGAGTTGGAAGATTTTGTAAATGCGTATATCGAAGCGAACGGGCTCGATCCATCGATAAAAGAAGAATTGATGGAAAGTGTGTTATTGTGGCATGGTTATGAGCCTTTACCTTGGGAATATAAAACGAGTCCAACGACAAGGGCTTTTTGTGAATACTTGCAAAAGGAAAATCCCTATTTATTCAATTTTTTTGAGCGCGGCCTTTATTTAGATGATGGTGCAGGCGGGACGATTGATCTGACTTATATGATGGGAATGACAAAGGCTTTCAAAGAGGGTGTTGCCACATATTACAGCGGGTTGAATATCGGCACAGTTGAAGATCAGGGTCAGTTTAATGCGTTTTTAGAGGCGTTCCGTCCTGAAAATAGAGAAAACAGGAGCGCGACGCGAGCGTTGGAAGCCTTTATGAGGGATTATAAGCACGGGATGTATGATCCTGCAACAGCCGCAGAAGAGTTTTTGAACTTTCCTACTGAAAATCCAGAAATGCAATCGGCTGTGGACCGTGTTTGTCGAGAGATTTACTATCTGGATCCAGAAACCACAGGTGCGCGAGAGAAGAATGAAATGTGGATAAAAACGGTAATGCAAAGCGAACAGGATTCTTTCGGGTACGGGGAAATGGGTGATACAAGTGTAACAGATGCGTTTTTTACGAAATTGCATAATGCACTAGGAGAGTAGGAGCAAAAAATGAATGTCTTAGAACAGGGCTTATTATTTCTGGACGGGTTGGAAGTGACAGAAGGCTTGCATGAGGCATGCTTAGAAGAGGGCTTTAATAAACATGCAGTGTTTAAAGGGATTGTTTGGCTTCGTGCAGATGTGACGAAGCAGGAATGTGATCGATTGTGGTTGAACTGTCCGGTTAAACTTAAAGGCAAGGGTTCGACAGACTGGGAACCGTTGTTCAGCGGTCTTTTGAAAAAAGCCGAATTTGTCAAAATCGACGGAAGACCGGCTATGCGAATTGAGATTTTCTCCTACACCGTGTTAATGGATAATGAAAAGAGAACCCGATCCTATCAATATGAAAATAGAACATATCAAGAGCTTGTGGAATTATTAATAGAACCATATCAGGGAGCTTTTATATGGCATAGTGAAAATTATATGAATTCTGTGGGACGTTTTTTGATACAGTATCAGGAAACAGACTGGAAGTATTTGCAACGAATTGCATCCTATAGTGGCGAAGTTATTCTAGCGGATATCACGCAAGAAGGTGTAAAGATACATGTGGGATTGCCTAGAAAAGAGGAAGTTTATAAAATTGAAACACCATTTTATCGGATAAAAAAGACAATACATGACGATTGGGAGAAGATCGATGAAAACTATACAGGCGGCTTAGTGCGGGGTACAGAAATTGAGATTGCAGAAATCTATGAAGATTACCGGCTTGGCACTCGAATCATTTTCGGAGATAAAGAATGGGTGATCGCTGGAAAAAAATCGGAATTGAAAAATGCACTATGGGTTCATCAATACCAACTAAAAAAGGAAAATGAGTGTCGTACATCGCAAATGAATAATCGAGTTCTGGCTGGCAGTGCGATAACAGGTGAAGTGAAAGAAGTAGCTCTTTGTAGTAATCGACTAAAACTGGAAACGGATGGAGATAATGAGGTTGCAGAAAGCTGGCATGTCCAACCAGTGTATTATGTAGGAGAAGGAAAAGGTTACAGTGGACAGCCAGAGAAAAAAGACGAACAAAAGCTTTATTTCCCGACTGAGTGCGAAGAAGATCGATATATCATAAGCGGAACAGATGCCGGAGAAGAGCGTATTCAAGCGATTATTAGCGCAAACGCCGCTCAATCACCGGCAAAAATAGCACAACCTCCAGGCGAGCCGCCATGGTTTGAAACACAGACACCTCCCTCACCTGCTACGCCTCCCACAAGCAGTGGTGGATCTCATTCCGGTGGAGGTTATTCAGGCGGTGGTGGGTCTCGAGTGAGCGGTGGGTCGGCTGGCGGTTCGAATCAGAAACCCATAGAAGAAATACCGGTTGAAGATATGGACAAAACAAAGAGCTGGACATCGCCGGATGGACAAAGTTTAACACTTGATGAGACAACAATTTCGCTTTGTGCAGGAGCCGGTGGTGGGAGTGGACTAAGCTTGAGTGGAGACGGAATCAGTGTTGTTAGTAATGGTGACATGTTTTTGATCGGGCTGGCAGGAAAAAATTGCAGTATAGGTGGTGAAGGAAGGAAAATAAATTTGTCCGCTCAAGGTTCGATATTGATCAACAGTGAAGCCAGTGTAATTCTAATGACACCTGAGATGGTGGAAATGACCGGAACCAATGTAATCCTTCAAAGCCCGGAGAATGTAGAACGAGATCTGATATCAGAAGAAGGTGTCGCTTATTTATTAGGACTGTTTGAAGACTATAAAAAAGAGGGCGCTCCGATGTACGCGGCGGATGGCAGTATAATACAGCGAGAGGGATTTGACGATATCATTGATAGCCAAGAACTTTATGACTATTTCATGACGGAAATACTAGGAAAAGAAGGTCTAGGTTATGAGAATTTGATGGGTCAACCTCCACTGACCGTATATGATGGCTGGCTAGGTGATACATATGGAAAAACCAGCATGCAAAAATTCGATGCATATTTGTTCAGCTTACAGGGATTGCACGATATTTTAGATGTGGTGGGTTTCTTTTTTGATGGTGCAGATTTAGTAAATGCCTTAGTATATTTATGCGAAGGAGATTTCGCAAATGCCGGATTAAGCGGAATTGGTGCAATTCCGCTATTAGGTGATATAATAGGAAAAGGAATAAAGGGTGGCAAGAAAGTTGTTGGAGCAGTTGGCAATGTCATCAGTACAGGATGGAAAGGCACACAAAAAGTAGTTACTCGCGGTATTTCAGAAGTGGGTTCTGTTATGAACCGTATGGAATTTGTAATCAAGACCACCAAAGAGGGATTACCGCAGGTTCTAAAGAATATTGATAATGTTGTAGACCAGTTGAAACGAGATATGAAGATGTATCCGAATCTGGCATTGGATACAGGAACGGGGATGAAGTTCTCGTTAAACTCAGCCAGTGAGATCAGCTTTCTGGTCAGTGATAGTGCAGGCGAGATAAAAAACATCATTGTAAAATTCGGAGATGATTTAGCGGCGGCAGCAAAAACAGGTGATAATGCCGCAGATGTAATTGCAGGAGTGACAAAAAATGCGGATGAATTAACGGATGCAGCTAAAAAAATCGGGGGAACTAGTGGCTTTAAAAATATTTCGCTAGAGAACTTAACAGATGATCTATTAGCTTCTAAACCTTTAAATTCAAAAAATCCTGAGACGTGGATAAAAAAAGGTGGGAAAATTGAAATTGATGAATTAGGAAATTGGAAATATACAAACCAATCTGGAAAATCAGTTACATATACGAATGGGTATCCAGATTTTAGTCCGTACAAACATCCTAATGTTGAACCTGTTAAGATTGAAGTTGCTACTCCGAAGAATTATGCAAATGATTACGTAGCAGCTAACAAATCAGCTGGTTTGGGCCCAAATTCTAATCCTCCAGTTTTTGATATGAAAAAACCTCCGGAAGGATATAGGTGGCATCACATGGAAGATGGTAAAACAATGATGTTAGTTGAAAAAGATATTCATACAGAATTTTTACATGCAGGTGGTCAATCAATAATAAATGGAAAAGGTGTTTAAAGGAGCGTTAAAATGTTAGAAATTCAATCAAACAATCCAAAGTTAACTATAGAAGAAATAGAAAAATTCGAACAAAATAATGCTATAACTTTACCCAGTGAATACAAATCGTTTTTGTTGAAATATAACGGTGGCTACCCTATGCAATCAAATTTTTATATTCATGGAAGCAATGGAGACTTTGAAAGTATATTAAATATATTTTATGGAATAGGGGATATGTATGATAATCTCCAAAAAAATATTGATTTTTTAGATGAATTATTCGAAGTGGGCTTTATTCCAATTGCAGATGATCCAGGGGGAAATCAAATTTGTATTTGTATATCGGAAAAAAATTTCGGTGAAATACGTTTTTGGGAACACGAGTTAGGAAATGAAAATGAGTTAGATAATTTATTGTTTGTATCCAAAAGTTTTAGTGTTTTTATAGATAGTTTATTCGATTGAGGATTTTTGACTGATTGGCTTCCCACTCCGGCAAGCCGCCGTGCAACGCGAAAGGCGAGCTTAGCCGGAACGGGAAGCGCACTGCCACCGGAGGTGGCAGTAGTAAAGGGCGAAAAAGTAATACCGCCCTGCGCATACCCCCTATATTCTATATAAATCAAATGATACCAGTACTTTCGACCCTGTTTTTCTTTGTCACGAAAATGCTCGTAGAACGACATTATACCACCACAAACAAATGCATTATAAAGCGAATGGAATAGTTCTATAAAAGTAGAAAAAACAAGAAAAAAACTAAATTGCACACGATAATATATAAATAAATTGCATTAATTACGAATAAGGTATTGACAGGAAAGAAAAGAGGCGATAAGATTCTTGTAATGAAAATACTCCGCACAAAATAATAAACCCAATTAAGCGGAAACCAGATTTCATTTTCTAAAGTCAAGGTCAATTGAAATTAAATCCCTCTTGTATACCAACTCAAATAATTAAGTTGCAACTACAGACCAATCTGTATTTTGCATATAGATGAATAGTTTATTCATCCTCAACAGAAAAGAGCCGGCTGATGTTCCCGTGCATATTCCAGTAAAACAATGAAAAAGAATAAAAGCTTTATATGGGGGTTGCCGCATTTTCTGTTGATTCCAAAAAGGAGGTTATAAAAACATTATTTTCTTACCACTACTTTCAACCAACAAAAAAATCCAAAAATCAAAATCAAACAAAAAAGAGTTTTCACACAAGAAAAAAATTCTCATCCAAAAACTCTATCAATTAAGACAGTTAGAGTGTATCACAAAATGAGAGTTGAAAGCAAATCGAAAAAATGGCTGATGTTCCCTTGCACGCCGTTCTGATAATCAGAGATGGACGAAAGCTTCAAACAAAGGTTGCCAATATTTTAGTAATATCTGTGTGAAAACAGAAAAGAGAAGCGATGAGGAAAGATGAATATGTATATATCGGCATGGACATTCATAAAAACACGCACACCGCAGTTCTTTTGAACTACATGGAAGAACAAATCGGAAAAATCGAAATCAGAAACAATATCACAGGCTACAAGCGTCTGTATGAGTTTGTAGAGAAAAAACGAAAGGAATTAACTCCGATGTACGGCTTAGAAGATGTGACGCATTTCGGACGAAATCTGGCAATATTTTTGCATGATAAAGGCTGCATCGTCAAAGAAGTCAATTCAGCATTGTCGTACATGGAACGAATGAGTTATGCCACCACAAAAAAGAACGATATTTGGGACGCACAATGTATCTGTGCTGTACTCATCCGCCGACAAGAAATTTTACCGGAAGCCAATCCACAGGATTATTACTGGACAATGAAATATCTTGTCAATCGAAGAACAGCACTTGTCAAGTCGACAACGAAACTTGTACAGCAGTTTCATGACCAGATACAGAATGTTTATCCGAGTTATCG